>Ga0137412_10005044_pt1 | contig 10552 bp, 8 predicted proteins | sample CZODoug2_1_16fun_FD_122160 | JGI IMG/M metagenome (GOLD analysis project Ga0137412, IMG submission 122160) | Vadose zone soil fungal communities from Angelo Coast Range Reserve, California, USA - CZODoug2_1_16fungal (Hybrid Assembly) | ecosystem: Environmental > Terrestrial > Soil > Vadose zone... | reverse complement strand
GATGCCGGCGGCACGGGGAGGAGCTACCACGCCGAACTCTCGGCGCGGAATCGCAGGTTGAGGGTTCACTACCTGCTCGAGCCTGGCTGGAAGGCGGATGCCGCCATTCAGGGCTTGGGCCGCACCAACCGTACCAACCAGGCGCAGCCGCCGCTGTTCCGCCCCATTGCCACGGACGTGAAGGCGGAAAAGCGCTTTCTCAGCACCATCGCCCGTCGGCTCGATACGCTGGGCGCGATCACGCGCGGCCAGCGCCAGACCGGGGGCCAGGGCTTGTTCAGGCCCGAGGACAATCTCGAAAGCCACTACGGCCGCGACGCGCTGCGTCAGCTCTATCATCTGCTTGTTCGCGGCAAGGTAGAGGGGTGCTTGCTCGAGAGGTTCGAAGAGGCCACCGGCCTGAAGCTCATGGATGCCAACGGCATCAAGGACGAGCTGCCGCCGATCACCACCTTCTTGAACAGGCTGTTGGCGCTCACCATCGGCCTGCAGAACGTGTTGTTCACCGCCTTCGAGCAGTTGCTTAACGCTCGGATCGAGGGTGCCATCGCGTCCGGCACCTATGATGCCGGCCTGGAGACGCTTCGGGCCGAGAGCTTCGTCGTCGCCGACCGGCGCATTATCTATACCCATCCCGGCACCGGCGCGGAGACACGGCTGCTCACCGTCACCGAACGCCGGCGCAATCGTCCCGTGAAGTTGGATGAGGCACTTGACCGGCTCTCCCACTCTGGCGCCGCCCTGCTGGTCAACGAGCGATCTGGCCGGGCCGCCGTTCAAACGCCGGCGCCAAGTCTTATGCTCGATGACGGCGAGATCGAGCGGCGGGTGCGGCTGATCCGGCCGATGGAGCATCACAGCCTTCCGCTGAAGATGATGGCCGAAAGCCATTGGGCGGAAGCCGACCGCGAATGCTTCGCCGCGGCCTGGCAGGCCGAGCTCGGCGAGGTGCCCGAGTTTACCGACAGCACCATCCATGTGGTGGCGGGCCTGCTCCTGCCGATCTGGAAACGGCTGCCGAACGAGTCGACCCGCGTCTACCGGCTTCAGACCGATGCCGGCGAGCGCATCATCGGCCGCAAGGTCTCGCCGGCCTGGATGGCGACTGCGCTGGCTGGCGGCGCACCGACGTTGACGCCGGATACGGCCTTCGCCGTGCTGCTTGAAGGTCGCACGGTTCTTGAACTCGCCGAAGGCCTGAGACTGCGGCGCGTCCGCGTGATGGGCGCACATCGCATCGAACTGTCCGGCTTCAGCGACGCAATGCGAGATCGTCTGCGTGCCTACGGGCTCTTCGGCGAGATCATCTCCTGGAAGCTGCGCATGTTCGTGCCATCAGATGCCAGTGGCGTCGGCGTCCTGACCAAGGTGCTCGAACGCTATCCGGTCGAGCGGATTGGTGAACGAGAGGCCGCGTGATGCCGCGCGATGCTTCCGAATTGGCACGCCGTCTCGCGCGCGAGGCGGAGGCGGTGTGCCGCCATTATCTCTCCAACGGCAAGCGCGAGGGGCGGTACTGGCTGGTTGGCGATGTCCACAACACGCCAGGCCGTTCGCTGTTTGTGAGGCTCCAGGACTCGCCGAAGGGACCCGCCGGCAAGTGGACAGACGCTGCGACATCCGAGCACGGCGATTTGCTCGACATCATCAGAGAAAGCCTTGGGCTCCGCGATTTCCGCGAAGTCGCGGAGGAAGCGAGGCGATTTCTGAAATTGCCTCGTGCTGAACCGCAACCGGTCTCAACGTCGGTTCGTCCCAGAGTAGCGATCGGATCACAGGAGGCCGCGAGACGGCTGTTTGCGATCTCAGTACCGATTGAGGGGACCATCGTTGAGACTTACCTGCACCGCCGAGGCATAGCCCATGTGTACCATGGTAGCAGCCTGCGCTTCCATCCGCGTTGCTACTATCGACCTGACGAGCACCTTCCGACCGAGACCTGGCCGGCGATGATCGCCTGCGTCACCGACCTCCACGGCCGGATCACGGGCGTGCACCGCACATGGCTCGATCCTGATGGATTTGACCGGATTCGGCTCGGCAAGGCTCCAATCGACACGCCGCGACGTGCGATGGGTGACCTGCTCGGCAACGCGGTTCGTTTTGGCTTGGCTGATGACGACATGCTTGTCGCGGGCGAAGGCATCGAGACCATGTTGTCGCTGCGATGCGTGCTACCGAGCATGCCCATGGCGGCTGCTTTGTCTGCCAATCACCTCGCGGCCATGCTGCTGTCGTCGGGTTTGCGCCGACTCTATATCGCTCGCGATGCCGATGCCGCGGGAGACGCCGTGCAGGCGACTCTCATGCAACGCTCAGGAGCCGCTGGCATCGAGACGATTGCCCTGTCGCCACGACTGGGCGACTTCAACGAAGATCTGCACGTCTTCGGTCTCGATGCCCTACGCGCAGCGTTGCGGATACAGCTCGCACCTGAGGACGTCGACCGCTTCCTCTTGCCCTCGACAGCGCTCGGATAGCTGCGTTTGCCTTCCATCGACGTCAGCAGATCGGTCGCGGGCATCCAATGCCGGCGAGGGCCGCGACCACGGCCTTCTAGAGGGCGATCGGACGGCAAGCGACCCGGGCCGACAATGGCAGACGTGCGGCTATTTTCCGCCGCGCGCCGCAGAAGGGCCGCACATTACACATGGGGCGATGGCGCGCTTTGCATCGCCAAGCAAAATAGCCGCACCTCTGCCATCCTCCGCTGGCGCTGCGGCCCTCCGCTGCCGCTCCGGGTTCTGGCCCGTCCCGCCTGCCGTCTGAGTGATCGCCACGAAGGCCGCGATGGGCGCGGCCGAACCGGCAAAGGACTTCGCTCATGACCGACTACGACGACATCGAGCCAGCACACGGCGCATCTGCGACCGAGCACGTGCTCAGCGAATTGCAGCTCTTTGGCTACCGTCCATTCGACGATCAGCCCGATCCCAGACCGCTTCCCGAAGGCAAGATGATCACTGGTGCGGTGGCCGACATCTTCGACGCCCTGGTCGCCACTCTGAGCGACACCCGGCTCGAACCGGACCTTGAGGACTTGCTCTGGTCAACGGTTAACCTCTTCCATCGTGCCACCGACCGCATCGGACGCCAGCTCGACGACAACGAACAGGCACAACGCAAAAGCCAGCGCGAGCAGAACGGCTCGGAGGTGCAGTCGGTCGAACTTGAGCGCCTGACGGCCGAAGGCATCACTTTGATCGAACGTCGTAACTGTCTCGAACTCTTCCGCGATCAGGCCATCGAACGCTTTGAGGTCCACACTGGTTCGTCCTGGCGCCCCCGGTCGGGATCGCTTGTCAACCATCGCACGCTCACTGCGGCCATGATCGACTCTCGGGAGTTCATCGCAGCCAAGCGCCGCGCCGAGACCGAGGTCATGTTGCCGGCTGGACCAAAGGTCGCACTTACGGGCGGTCTCGACTTCAATGACCACCACTTGATCTGGGATCGCCTCGACAAGGTCCACGCCAAGCATCCCGACATGGTCCTCATCCATGGCGGTTCACCAAAAGGCGCCGAGCTGATCGCCTCCAAATGGGCGACCACCCGCAAGGTACCACAGATCGCTTTCAAGCCGGACTGGACGAAGCATGCTAAGGCAGCACCGTTCAGACGCAACGACGCCATGCTTGAACTACTGCCGATCGGCGTCATGCATTTCCCGGGCACGGGAATCCAGGACAACCTCGCCGACAAGGCGAAACGCCTCGGCATCTCCGTTTGGAAATTCGGCGGCGCGTGAGCGCCGACCGGCCATCTTCCACACCACCGAGGTGGAGTTGCATCGCCGCAACTCCGCCTCGTTTCTACTGCATATCCAAAACTGCGCCGTGGTGGTGGTGGAAGGCGCAACCATACCTTTGCATATGGAGCCACCACCATGCTCGCCCTTGGACTTCTGCTGAACTTCGCTGGCATTGGCTTGTTCTGCTGGCTGATCTTCACGCTGGCGGCATATGCCTTGCCGTTCTTTGTCGGACTCTGCGTTTTCATGCTGGCGTTACACAGCGGGGCCGGTGTCCTGGGTGCGCCTATCCTTGGCATTGCCGCCGGCGGGATGACTCTTGCTATCGGTCAAATTGCGTTTGCAATGACGCGCTCCGTGATCATCCGTGCCATCATTGCCGCCCTGTTTGCTGTCCCGGCGACACTTGCTGGCTATCAAGTCGTGTTTGCGATGTCGCAACTCGGCGTGCCGTCGTTAGTCTGGCGTGAGATCTTCGCCTGTCTCGGCGCGGTCTTTATTGGCGGCACGGCGTGGACGCGGTTGACTATCTTCACCGAGACCCGCCCGCTCGATTCGGACACGGCAGTCGGGAGCGATCCTCAACCGGTTCTCACAGCCGCAGCACATAAGCAATGATCCTGCGCCATCTGCCCGTCGAGCTTGTCGGCTACAGCCGCGCGCGGAACGCAGGCCAGCGAGCTTGAGCGAAAGGTAGTCGCGACCTTCCTTGGAACACTTCGATGACATGGCGTTGATTGCGTCCGGGTCGACACAGATACGGCGCTAGAGCCGCTCGTTTGCAGTTGGTTTTGTACCGACGATAGCGCCTTTTGCCTTCCTTCGTTTCTTTTCCTACGCCGAACCGTTTCGACCTCTTGCCAAGTCAAACCGAGGATCGCCATCTTCTCCCGGACTTGTGGTTCAGCACGCGACGCACGTGGCCTCTTTGATGGCTCGATCTGGCCGAAGACCGGCTGCGCCTCGATCGTCTGAGCCGCAACGCTGTCGACACGACTTTCTTCCCCTGGGCTAACGCCCATTCCTCGCGAGGCAAGAAAGTCGCGTCGACAGCGTCCTCCGCTGCGCTCCAGCCCTTCGGGTGCGTCGCCGATCGCCTTCGGCCTGTAGATCGCCATCGAGGCCGCGGTGGTCGCGGGCTCGAAACACAAACAGGAGAAGTGACATGGCTACCATCGGTTCGTTCAAGAAGGTCGGAAACGATTTCCAGGGCGAGATCATCACCCTCAGCCTGCAGGCCAAAGGCGTCCGCATCGTCGCGGAATCCAGCCCCTCCAACGACAAAGCTCCAAGCCACCGAATCTTCGTCGGCCGAGCCGATTATGCGGAGCGTGGCGTTATGCGGAGTGGTGTCGTCTGAGTGCAGGTTTTCCGCGGGTTTCGGGATCGCCGCGCTCCACATAATCCCGAGGGAAGAGCCGCGACGGCTCGGCGGGCGAACCGTCGCGGCAGCGGTCGGTCAGCGTGACCAGACGAGGGTGTAATCGGTCTCGCCCTTGAAGAGGTTGGCGTAGATCGGCGCCGAGAAGGACGGATCGTCGAGCTTGACCGAGTGATACTCTGTGTTCTCCTTCGAGGTGCGGTGCCACGCGGCCCCTATCTCGACGTTGCCCACCAGCACCCGCAGGTCCGGGGCCTTGTCGTTGGTGGAAGCGTCGGCGGGGACGAGGCGTGCCTTGACGTTGAGCGAGAGCGTCTTGATGGTGCCGGCGAACACGCCGTCTTCGCCACGAGTGAAGGTACCGATCTGGGCCATGATAATCTCCGTTTGCTGTTTCAAGCCCGCGACCATCGCGGCCTTGATGGCGATCCGAAGCCCCGGGACGGCCGACCCGCAGCCGTAAGGCCCGCAGCGCAGCGCAGGACGGCTGAAGGCAACTTGTTTGTCGCGCGAGGAAGCTGCGCAGCAGCGGGGAAAGAAGTTGCTGCAAGCCGTTGCGGGGATCAGGCCGGGGAGCAAAGCGACCGCATCCTGGGGCGTGATCCGACATCAAAAGGTCCGCGTGTTCGCAGGGCTGTACAGCATGAAGGAGATGCCGGCTCCAGAGCGCCGCCACGGCGATGACGACCAGCGCTACAGCACCAACACGCACGCACGCGCCACACAAGGGGCACCCGCCCAGCGTTTCACGACCGAACCGTGAGGATCTGGACTGCTGCCTGGGCAACTCATGCGAACGAGGGGCTGCACCGAGAGAACCTCGACGGATCGCGACTACTCGGTGCAGCTCGGCGTTTTCACGCCGGCGGTGCCGATTTGTCCGCCAACAAGGAGGCGATCAACGCATCCGGCGCTTTGAACCGTCCGCGCCGCAGTTCCGGCGGAACGACCGCTTCAACCGCCTCCAGCTTTTCGGAGGGATCCATGCGCAGGTAGACCTCCGTGGTGCGGATATCGGCATGACCGAGCCACAAGGCGACCTTTCGGATGTCGTGCGTGGCCTGCAACATGATCACCGCGCAACTGTGGCGCAGCTGATGAGGCGATATCGAACGGTCGCGTAAGGACGGACACGTCTCGGCCGCCGCCCGAGCGTGCTTCTCCAACACATACTCGAAGCCGGCCCGCGTCATCGGCGCCCCTTCGGCATTGACGAAGAGCTCGGGCACACGAACCGAGCCCCGCAGGGTCAACCACGCCCGCAGATCGGCTGCAGTTTCTTTCCAAAGCGGAAGACATCGCTCCTTGCGACCCTTGCCCAGGACCAGAAGGCTCGGCGGCCGCTGCAGGGATAGATTCGCCATCATGGCCCCGACCAATTCCGAGACGCGCAGTCCGGCCGCGAAGCAAAGATGCATCATCGCCCGATCGCGTACGCCCAGACGTGTCGTGAGGTCCGGCGCATTCAGGATCGCGCGCACCTCCACCATGACCAGGTGACGGATAAGCTTCTGATCGTGGCGCTTGACGGGGATGGCGTGGATCTGACCGATCTGCTCCAGAGCCGAAGGCACCTGGTATTCGACGTAGCGCATGAACGTCTTGATCGCGGCAAGGCGCAGATTGCGGGTGGCGACACCATTGCCACGCTCGCGCTCGATGTGACCAAGAAAGTCCAGGATCAAAGGCGCGTCCAGCTGTTCGATAAGAAGCTGCGACGGTCTTGTCCCGATGCGCTTAGCCGCAAAGGCAAACAAGAGCCGGAAGCTGTAGGCATAGGCTTCGCAGCTATGCGAGCTATAGCCCCGCTGTCGGGGCATGTAGTCGCGCAGGAATCCGGTGATCAGAGGAGCAAGGAGGGTCATATGGGCTCCCCCATGATCAACGTTTCGGCCGCGGCGGCGATGTCGGTCATCAGCTCCGGTGTCGCCTGTAGATACCAGTAAGTGTGCTTGATATCGACGTGGCCCAGATAGGTCGCCAGCGCGACGAAGTGTCGGGCGACCGCGTCGCGCTCGGTGTTGCATTGCTCCAGAACATGCGTCGCGAAGCTATGGCGAAGGTCATGAATGCGCGGCCGCCGGGGCCGCTCCGGAGCAATATTCGCAAACCGCAGGACACAGCGGAATGTATAGTTCACCGTGCTGGAGGCGAGTCTCTTGCCCTTCGCCGAGGGGAACAGGTGATCGTCCGATCCCGCGACAAGGCGGCGCCTGTCGAGATAGCGGTCGAGAGCCTCCACCACGGTCGAGTGCAACGGCACCAGCCGGCTTTTGCCGAACTTGGTGTCGCGGATATGCAAGACACCGTCGGCCAGTACGTCGTCGAACCGAAGGTCGAGCGCCTCGGATACGCGCAGCCCCGTGGCGGCGATCAATCCGAACAGCATCACATAGAGCTGCTGACGTAAGGGGTTGGGTTTTTGCCGGCGGAGTTGGCCGGCGCCCTCAAGGATCCGAGTCAATTCATCCGGCGTGTAGATATAGGGAACAGGCCGCGATGCGCGTTCGGCAAAGAGAATGACCGGCACCTCATGAGCGGTATTCTCGGCCCGCAAAAAGCGCGCGAACCGCACCACGTCACCGAGGCGGCGATGCCGGGTGCACCGAGTTGGCGCCATCGTCGCCCATTCCAGCGCTGTGGCGGCGCTGACATAACTCTCGCCCTTTTCCGTCGCAAAGCGCGCAAAGGATTGAAGGTGTCGCGACGGCTTTCGGAGCTTGAAGCCAAGAGTCCGGCGAAGCTCGATGTAACGTTCCGCGTCGTCGCTCAGCATGGCAGCCTCCCGATCCAGGGCTGCGCGATCTCCGACAAGAGGGCGAAGTCCACCTTGGCGTAGTGCATCGTCATTGCCGGCGATCGGTGACGCAGGACCGCGCCGACGCCTGTCAAACTGACGCCATGCCGAAGCATCGTCGTGGCTGCGGAGTGGCGCAGCACATGGGCTCCTTGATGGGCACTTTTGATCCCGGCTCGGAGCAGCGTGCGACGCACGATGCATTTGATGGCGATGCGGGTCAGCGGTCGAACCGGGGCGGCTTCGGTGATGAACACGCGAGGTGTCGACAACCGTGGCCTGACTCGCTCGATGTAGGCAATCATCGCATCGCCGACCTCCTGGGTCAGCGGAAGCCACTCCTCACGTCTGGATTTGCCGGCGACGGTAATGCGCCCATTCCGCCAGTCGACGTCGGCCAATTTCAGGTCGGCCACCTCGCTGGCACGCAACCCGAGACGGACAAGAAGCAGGATGATCGCCTTGTCGCGTAGCCGGCTTTCGCCCTCGCAAGCGGCGATGGTGCGGTCGATATCATCGGCACCAAGGAATTTCGGAACCGACGCCAATTGCCAGTTGGCGAAGCCGGGGACGGCATAATCCCGTCCTACCGGGCATTGACCGGTCGCCACCAGGAAGCGGAGGAACGCGCGCGTCGCAGCGGCAATCGATTTGGCGCGCCCGCGGCTGTGCGGCTTGGCCCGTTCAAGGACAAAGGCCCGGATTGCATGGGCGGTAAAGGCCGTCGGGTTGTCGCCGAGCACTTTGAGAAGATCGACCAGGGTCGACTGATAGGTATCGAGCGTCGAGTTGGCGACACCCCGTTGGTCGCGCATCCAGCGCCGGAATGCCGCAAGGAGTGACCAGATCTCTGTCGGTGATGGCGGTGGTGCCGATTTGGGAAGGGTTTCTCGATCTTGAAGATAGCGGATGAACAGCCGACCTGCGCCGGCGTATGCGCGGATGCTCTTCTTCCCTTTGAAGGCCGCCGCCGATGCAGTGAGCCCGTCCAAAACATTGTCGAGCGCAAAACCCGCCGCATGCATCCAGTCGGTCCAGCCTGCGAGTAGTCTCACCTTCTCTTCAATGGTGCTCGGCGTGTATCCATGGTCTTGAAGCCAGTTCTCGAAGCCATAGACATACGGCTTCGCAAAGTGCAGCCGACTCTCTACGCTGTTCCAATGCCTGCGTTTCTGCTTCGGCATGATCGCCTCCTTTGTTTGCTTGGAGGCCACAGCATGCGGCGTCTCACGTCCTGCGGATCGCGTGGTGCTGAGACAAATCCGCCTGTCCACAGAAGATTGGTGCCATTTTGGATTCAGTACGCATCTCGCTCAGTGTTCCTTCGGTCGCTTCCCAGCGCGCTTTGCGATTGCCGCAGGCACGGATGCGGCCGGACCTTCTTGTTCGCTCGGGTGCCGGGTGATGCGCTTGTGCATCGTAGAGCGGTCTGGTGCCGGTGACACTTCGTCATCGCCGTGGCGGCGCTCTGGAGCCATCATCTCCTTCATGCTGTACAGCCCTGCGAACACGCGGACCTTTTGATGTCGGATCACGCCCCAGGATGCGGTCGCTTTGCTCCCCGGCCTGATCCCCGCAACGGCTTGCAGCAACTTCTTTCCCCGCTGCTGCGCAGCTTCCTCGCGCGACAAACAAGTTGCCTTCAGCCGTCCTGCGCTGCGCTGCGGGCCTTACGGCTGCGGGTCGGCCGTCCCGGGGCTTCGGATCGCCATCAAGGCCGCGATGGTCGCGGGCTTGAAACAGCAAACGGAGATTATCATGGCCCAGATCGGTACCTTCACTCGTGGCGAAGACGGCGTGTTCGCCGGCACCATCAAGACGCTCTCGCTCAACGTCAAGGCACGCCTCGTCCCCGCCGACGCTTCCACCAACGACAAGGCCCCGGACCTGCGGGTGCTGGTGGGCAACGTCGAGATAGGGGCCGCGTGGCACCGCACCTCGAAGGAGAACACAGAGTATCACTCGGTCAAGCTCGACGATCCGTCCTTCTCGGCGCCGATCTACGCCAACCTCTTCAAGGGCGAGACCGATTACACCCTCGTCTGGTCACGCTGACCGACCGCTGCCGCGACGGTTCGCCCGCCGAGCCGTCGCGGCTCTTCCCTCGGGATTATGTGGAGCGCGGCGATCCCGAAACCCGCGGAAAACCTGCACTCAGACGACACCACTCCGCATAACGCCACGCTCCGCATAATCGGCTCGGCCGACGAAGATTCGGTGGCTTGGAGCTTTGTCGTTGGAGGGGCTGGATTCCGCGACGATGCGGACGCCTTTGGCCTGCAGGCTGAGGGTGATGATCTCGCCCTGGAAATCGTTTCCGACCTTCTTGAACGAACCGATGGTAGCCATGTCACTTCTCCTGTTTGTGTTTCGAGCCCGCGACCACCGCGGCCTCGATGGCGATCTACAGGCCGAAGGCGATCGGCGACGCACCCGAAGGGCTGGAGCGCAGCGGAGGACGCTGTCGACGCGACTTTCTTGCCTCGCGAGGAATGGGCGTTAGCCCAGGGGAAGAAAGTCGTGTCGACAGCGTTGCGGCTCAGACGATCGAGGCGCAGCCGGTCTTCGGCCAGATCGAGCCATCAAAGAGGCCACGTGCGTCGCGTGCTGAACCACAAGTCCG
>Ga0137412_10005043_pt1 | contig 10553 bp, 8 predicted proteins | sample CZODoug2_1_16fun_FD_122160 | JGI IMG/M metagenome (GOLD analysis project Ga0137412, IMG submission 122160) | Vadose zone soil fungal communities from Angelo Coast Range Reserve, California, USA - CZODoug2_1_16fungal (Hybrid Assembly) | ecosystem: Environmental > Terrestrial > Soil > Vadose zone... | reverse complement strand
ACCTCGTCCGGCGACATGTTGTAGGAACGCAGCTTGTCGGGATCCAAGCGAACGAGGATGGTGCGCTGGCTCGAGCCAAAGGGCGGCGGTGCCGACACGCCCGGCAAGGTCGCGAACAACGGACGCACCTTGAAGAGCGCCGCGTCCTGAAGCTCGGCGACTGTTTTCGTCTTGCTGGAGAAGACGAGGTCGCCGACTGGAACGCTGCCACCGTCGAACCGCATCACGAAAGGCGGCACGGTTCCCGTGGGCATGAAGGCCCGGGCGCGGTCAACGTAGCCGACCGTCTCCGCCGTGGCTTGCGCCATGTTAGTGCCGGGATGGAATTGGAGCTTGATCAGCCCGACGCCCTGGATCGATTTGCTTTCGACATGTTCGATGCCGGTGATGTAGAGGAAGTGGTACTCATAATAGTTGACGATGAAGCCTTCCATCTGCGCCGGGTCCATGCCGCCGTATGGCTGGGCTACATACAGGACGGGCACCCCGAGATCCGGGAAGATGTCGCGAGACATGCGATCGACCGCCAGAAAACCCACCAATGCGACGGCTACGACCATCGTCAAAAGCGAGATGGGACGCCGCAACGCAAACGACACCAAGTTCATCGTGACGCCTCGGCCGGCTCTGCCGCGCCCGGACGACTAAGCGTGCCTCTAGGGCAAGAACGGAAACTAGTGGGACGGTCCGAAGAAATTCGGCTCATATTTCCAAGCTCATCCATCGAGACCCAACGACGTCGAGTGCTGAGCCGAACTTGGCGAACTGGCTTGCGCCCATCGGCCGCTGCTTTGTTCACGAACGCCCCGCCGCTTTCGCGGGGAAAGGGGCGGGGCTGTCTCACGCCTTTCTCAGATCGCTCGTCTCGAAGCCACCGAACTGCGCCCATCGGTCACCCTGCGGCTTACATGTCGGGGCAGCCTTCAGGCGGCGCGCGTGGCTCGAAGTGTACTTAATGTGCCATTCCAAAGCTCAATCCGGGCCTGAATGCTGTTGCACGCAGCGCGCAGAGCCCATTCGTTCCTTTGTGGAGAGTCCGCGACCAGACCTTCGAGCAGCTCCCTCCCCATCGGACCATGGCTGTCGCCATCGAGCTCGATGTGCCGCTCGATGTAGTAGATGAAATGACGCAAGCGATCCTCGTCATGCTTCGTGCTAAGGACCGTCTTCCGAAGCCTGCTGAACATCTCCGGAATGATGTCCTCGCGGCCGTAAAAAAATGCCGCTAAGACCTCCTCCGTCGACCCCGATTGGGCCTGCGTCATCGTATGCGCGACAAAGGATCGGACATGAGGTGGCACGCCGGTCCGCACCATACCCGCTTCGATCGACGTACCGACCCGCGCCAGCGAGCGAAACGTTTCGAATTGACGAGTGCTGGCACCAACCTCCGCCATGGCGCGGAGGTAAAGATCGAGGTGGCTGACATACGAGCCGTCCGGATCGACATCGGTCTCCTCGCCAATCACGATATCGTTGATCAAGCGCGCAGCCCGCGCATTGTCCGCCGGGAACCACGGCACTCTTGTGCATGTCAGGTCGTGCTGCAGCCGCTTCAGCAGCGACATGAAATCCCAGACGGCGAAGACATGATCTTCCATGAATCGCTTCAGATCCTCGACGGAAGCGACCTCCGCATAAATGGGATGGTCCAGCAGCCCCGCGCGAAGGGTGGCTAGGTGGTCACGAACCTGTTTCGGCATGTTTGACCTCTATTTGGTACGTTTTGACCTCGGCTCTGGGTTGAAGGATGAGCCCGGCTTTGGCGAACTATTCTCCTCCCCCTAATGATACAAGCGTTTCACGGATCAGACGTGTGTGATACGGCTGTTGGTATGGGTGATCACGCAACCAGCGGCGCGGTGACGGTGGATCGCTGGCTACTGCTGATCCATCAACTCCCAGCGAAGCCAGCTTACTTGCGAGTCAAAGTCTGGCGGCGGCTCCAGGCGCTTGGGGCGGTTGCGATCAAAAATGCGGTCTACGCCCTGCCGGCAAACGAACAGACCCAGGAAGATTTCGAATGGATACTCAAGGAGATCTCCGAGGGGGGCGGCGAAGCCATGATCTGCGAGGCACAGTTGATCAACGGCGTATCGGACCAGGAGGTCCGGGCGCTGTTCACAGCCGCTCGCGACGACGACTACGAGGCGATCGCCAAAGAGGCAATCGCTCTGGCCGCGGCTCTAGGTCAGGACCGTAACGCCAAGAGCCAGGTTGAGGCGAGAGCACAATTGACGCGCTTAAAGGCCAAAATGGCGCAGGTTGTCGCGATCGACTTCTTCGGCGCGAACGGTCGCGAAACAGTCGACGGGCTGCTCATCGGCTTGGAGACCAAGCTCACGGAGGGTACCATGCCGGAAACATCTCAGAATGGCGCGGCGGATCATACTGCTGGCCTAGCACACTTGAAGGACCGCACATGGGTGACGCGCCAAGGGGTGCATGTCGACCGCATCGCCTGCGCGTGGCTGATCCGGCGCTTCATTGACCCAGGGGCTCGGTTTAAATTCGTATCTGCCAAAGACTACACGCCGAGCCTGGACGAGTTGCGCTTCGACATGTTCGAGGCTGAATTCACCCACCAAGGCGACCGCTGCAGCTTCGAGGTGCTGCTCGGCTACGCCGGCCTGACCTACCCAGCGCTCCAGGCGATCGCTGAAATCGTCCACGACATCGACCTGAAAGACTCCAAGTTCGGACGGGACGAAGCTGACGGCATCAAGGCTCTAATCGCCGGCGTCGCGATGGCGCACCGAAGCGACGAGGAACGGCTCACTCGCGGCGGCGCGATCTTCGACGACCTCTACGAATACTTCAGCAAGAAGCGCAGCTGATTTGCTGGAGCGTTCGCTGATTCAACGTCTTTTGCCGGCCCGTCCGTCGAGCGCACCTATTTCCCCGACGGCGCTCCCAAGCGGCCGCGCGCTACTGCACACTTGTCGAACGAAGTTTCCGCTGCCTCGGCGGAATCGGATCAGGAGCTGCGGGGCGATCCCAATGGATCGGCACGTCAAATGGGGAGAACCGGAAAAAGCCTTGGCGACATTTCCACTGCGAATTCCTTAAACAATCGCACCGGACACGGTGTATGCCGGTTGCTCAAAATGCACGACCGACAAGTCGAATGTGCGAAAGCGCCATTCGGGCATGACTTCAACAAGCCGTCTATCGCGCATCAGTTCAGGTTGCACCCCAGGCGGGCGATCGCCGATACCGGCGCCAGCCAACAAAGCAGCTGAAAGGCCGGTGTAGTCGTTCATTGACAGATGCGGTTCGAACGACAGCGTTTCCTGATCTTTTCCGTTTTGATGACAAAAGCTCCGGCTGCTGCCGGGTCTCCAATGCGAGAACGCGACAGTTTGTGAGCGAGCAGATCCTTCGGAGATTTTGGAGCTTTGACCTTTTCAAGGTAAGCGGGGCTCGCGACGAGCTGATGTCGAAAGGTAAGGATTTTTCGAGCAACCAACGATGAATCTCTAGGTGTGCCGATCCGAAACGCCAGGTCAACTCCGTCAGCGATATGGTCAACGTACTGATTAGTGACCAAAAGTTGCAGCCGGACGTTGGGGTACGATACCTGGAACGCGCTGAGCAGCGGCGCGACCAGGGTGTCTGAGACACTCAGCGGCGCTGAAAGGCGCAAGACGCCCGCAACCGTCGATATCTGGCTCAACACAAAGTTCTCGACGGCTTCGCTGAGCTCAGCAGTCCGCTGGGCATGCTCTAAAATCTCCGCCTCGACCTTGGGCAACTTCCGGCATGGCCGCGAGCTGGCCCCGATCGTCAACCGAGGCATAGTTCGGCCCAACCGTGACACGCTTTATTCGTTCGCGGTGTTCGACTTCGACGCCGGTCCGGTGACGGTCACGCTGGCAGACGCCGGCAAGCGTTTCGTGGTGATGCAGGTCGTTAATGAGGACCAGTATATCCCGGCGGTCTTTCATGGCGCGGGCAGGCACACCCTGACAAAGGAGGGGATCGCTACGCGATATGGCGTTGTCGTGGTGCGTATGATGGTCGATCCGGCTAACCCGCAAGATGTCCAGCAGGTCCACGCCTTGCAGGATGCGCTCACGGTGAGCCAACAAAGTCCTGGCTCATTCGAAATCCCCAACTGGGATGAGGCAAGCCTCAAGAAACTACACGCCGCGCTTTTGCAGCTTGGGGAGACGATTTTCGATACAAGGCGAATGTTCGGCGCTAAGGAGGAACAGATTGATCCGGTGCGGTACCTGGTCGGAACCGCATTGGTTTGGGGCGGCTTTCCTGAGAAGGACGCCCTTTAGCTCCCGGTCCCGCCGGCTCGGAATGACGGCATCACCGTCCATAAGCTCACGGTCAAGGACGTGCCGGTCGATGGCTTCTGGTCAATCACCGTCTACAACGCCGAGGGTTACTTGGAGCCAAACCCATACAACGTCTATTCGTGAACAACATGACGGCGAACAAGGGAGCCGACGGCTCGGTCACCGTCTAGTTCGGCGGCTGCGATGGCAAGATTCCCAATTGCCTGTCAATCATGAAAAACTGGAACTACACGGTTCGCCTGTTTCGCCCGCGACCCGAAATCCTCGACGGCGCATGGAGATTCCCTGAAGCCCGACCCGTGAGTTGAGATCGGTCTCCTTAGTGTGTGCGTCGGAACGTATCGCCTTTAGAGTGGTTCGATGGGCAACGCGAAAGATGTAGCCGACGCCATGCTCGCTCCTGATTGCGCATGGTGCGCGCGGATCGATTTGAAAGTCTCATCGGGAGACTACCTACGTTTGGGTGCATCTGGGCGATAGGTGAGGAGTATCAGCAACCGCGGCAGATGCCGTTGATCATATGGTCGAGCGCCGCTTTCTCCTGGTTGATTAGATCGTTGGGTGCCATCAGGTTTTTCTCGGAGGGCACCTCATCGGCGCGCGGTTGGCGGTGCCCGACAGGCGCCTCCGGCAACACTTGCCAGTCCGTCGATGTAGCTGCCAGTGGATTTCGCGAACCAGCTGCCTGTGCAAATAGGTGGGACGATCCTTTCGCCCGACCCGCAAAGAAAAGCAGCACGCAGGCCGCCTCCCCTTTCAGTTGAGATTGCGACGATAATGGCTCGGCGTCTGGCCGGTCAGCCTATGGAAAGCGGCCGAGAAGGTGGTGGTATCGGCGAAGCCGATCTTAAGCGCAATCGCGGTGACGGACAGCTCGCGATTGGCCAGCAATAGTTTGGCCCGCTCGATGCGGCGATTGGCGTGATATCTGTGCGGCGGCATGCCGAAGGATCGCTTGAACGACCGGGAGAAATGGCACGGGCTGAGTCGCGCCAGTTCGGCCAGCGTCGCAAGCGGGATGTCGTCGGTAACATTCTCCTCGATATAGGCGGCCACTCGCTTTTGCTGCCAGCAGGCAAGGCCGCCGCGACTGACCGGCCTTCGAGCGTCCCCGTTGATGCGAACCAGCTCGTGGGTTAGCACGATGCCGAGCGCTTCGGCGTATTGCGGGTGCATCGGGCCGGGGTCCTCGACCTGTGACTTAAGCTTGAGAGCGGTCTCCCAGAGATCGCGATCGTAGAAGAACAGGCGCGGCTTGAACTCGATCTCGCTGAACCGCAGCGTCGGGTCGGCGAGAGGGCCGCGCGGATCGATGTAGAAATAGGTCGTACGCGTCAGCACGCGCGGTCTCTGGGAGCCGCGAAAGACATGTCCGGCAGGAACGAAGGTCAGCTTGCGCGTGAAATCACGCAAGCTCGAGCGCGGCAGGCCCTCGACAAAGGTCTCGCCATCAAGGCGCTCGCCGACCTCTGCCGCAATCAGCAGATGGCAGGGAGCCCGGAATCCATATTCGAAAGGCCGGTGCTGCATGACTTGGACCGTTTCCACGAGCAAGCCCGGCCAAGCCGCGGAACGACGCGAGACGATCTCGGACGGCGAGTAGTCGACGATCGAGTGAGCCTGGAGATGATGCGGCGGGACCGAACGGTGATATCCGGCCATCGCCGGCGCGGGAGCACCCGCAACAGCTGCGGGTTGATTCGAGGTGGCTTCGGCGCAACCGGCCATTGTTTCCTCTTGCTTAATCGTGACGCCCGCTTCAGGCAGAAATTCCGCCCGAAGATCGAGGAAATAGGGAAGATCGCGACCACGATCAAGCCGCTGGTTTCGCCGCTCTCACGCGGTGTTGAAGCTTAACCGTCACGATGATTTGAATCTCGCGACTTCGATTGGAACTCGCAAACGGCCGCTGTGCCATCGGCGCCTGATAGCGCGGTAGAGATTGCCACAAGACCTGGCCAATCGCGGCAAGACGGCCAAAGTTATTTTCAAGATCGACCGTACTTAAAAAAGATTGGGACTACCTGACCGCGCCGACAGCGCCCCTGCCCCCGGCCCTCCCCAGAAACCATCACGTCGAAATCACGTATCGAGCCAACCCCAAAGGAGAATGCAGATGTCTTCCAATTCCAATCGTGGCGTCGTCTATCTCAAACCCGGCAGCGTCGAGGTTCGGAAGATCGACTTTCCGAGCTTCCGCAATCCGGCGGGAAAGACGATCGACCACGGCGTGATCCTCAAGGTCGTGACCACCAATATCTGCGGCTCCGATCAGCACATGGTCCGCGGCCGCACCACGGCGCCGGCAGGCATGGTGCTCGGACACGAGATCACAGGCGAAGTGATCGAGAAAGGTCGCGACGTCGAGTATCTCGAAATCGGAGACCTCGTATCGGTCCCCTTCAATGTCGCCTGCGGCCGCTGCCGGACCTGCCGGGAGGGCGATACCGGCGTGTGTCTGCATGTCAACTCCGAGCGCGCCGGAGGCGCCTACGGATATGTCGACATGGGCGGATGGATCGGCGGACAGGCCGACTACGTCATGGTGCCCTACGCCGATTTCAACCTGCTGAAATTTCCCGACAGGGCGCGGGCGATGGAAAAGATCCGCGATCTGACCTGCCTCTCCGATATTTTGCCGACCGGATTTCACGGAGCCGTCACCGCCAAGGTCGGCGTCGGATCGACGGTCTACGTCGCCGGCGCGGGACCAGTCGGACTTGCGGCCGCGGCATCCGCGCGCATCCTTGGCGCGGCCACCGTGCTGATCGGTGACATGAACCGGGAGCGCCTCGCCCACGCCAAGAAGGTCGGTTTTGAACCGATCGACCTCACCAGGCATGATCGTCTCGGCGAACTCGTCGCCGACGTCCTCGGCGTTCCCGAAGTCGATTCCGCGATCGATTGCGTCGGCTTCGAAGCAAAGGCGCGAGGAACCGACGGCAAAGTCATCGAAGCGCCTGCTGTCGTTCTCAACAGCCTGATGGAGATCACGCGCGCCGCCGGCGCGATCGGCATTCCCGGCCTGTATGTGACCGACGATCCCGGCGCGAAGGAGCGCGCAGCCAAGCACGGCAACCTCAGCCTGCGCCTCGGACTAGGCTGGGCCAAGTCCCACACCCTTCACACCGGCCAGACGCCGGTGCTGAAATACAACCGCCAGCTTATGCAGGCGATCCTTTGGGGCAGACTGCCGATCGCCGAGATCGTCAATGTCAAGGTGATCAGCCTTGAGCAGGCGCCGGAAGGCTACAAATCCTTCGACGCTGGCGTCGCCAGCAAATTCGTCATCGATCCGCATGGGCAACTTGCCAAGGCGGCATAAAAGCTCGCTCGCCGTGCACGCGCGACACGATAATCGGCGTCCTCGCAGCAATAAGGACGCCGATTAATCGAGCTCCAGGCTGAGAAGCGAAAGCGGCGCCACTTCACTCTGCAAGCGGCGCCGCTCTGTTTGGCAATCCCCAATGGGAGTTATTCTGCGGGCGTCTGCGCAGCCCTGCCCGGTTTACCTGCCGTCATTCCCTCCCGGGCGAGCCTGGTAAGGCCGGTGTGCAGAAGGGCAGCAACGATGGCGCCCACGACCGGTGCCGTCAGGTACAGCCACGCATCGCTGAAAATGCCGGTCGCCACCATCGGGCCAAGCGCCCGGGCCGGGTTGAACGATGCACCCGTGAGGGCTCCACCCATGAGGATGTTGAAGGTCAGCGTCATTCCGATCGCGAGAGGTGCGAGGTTGCCGGCGCGGCCCGCAACCGCCGTGCTAAGCACCACCGTGACCAGGAAAAAGCCGAGCACGGCTTCGATCATGAAGCCGGCTTCCGGCGTGACCGAGACTGTCGCGGTGCCAAGAACAAGGCTATGTGCGAGTGTGGGCATGCCGAGGCCCGTGGCCGCACCGCCCAGAGCGGTCCGCAGCAAGAGCGCGCCGGCGACGCCGCCGATAAGTTGGCTGACGATGTAGCCGATCGCCTCGCCGACCCCCATCGCGCCTGCGGCGAGCACGCCGACAGTGACGGCGGGATTCATATGCCCGCCCGACACAGAACCGTAGGCGAAGGCGAATGCCATGATGGCGAGACCGTGTGCCAGGGCAACCGCCGTGATACCGGACAGACCGGCGCCGCCGACCACGGCTGCGGCGCCAGCGCCGATGAACACGAACGAGAAGGTGCCGATGAACTCCGCAAGGAGTTTTGGTGCAATCCGGTTAGACATCGTTGACTCCAGAGGTGAGATTGATCGGCCCGGCGCGATCGGGTTCGCGCCGGGGCACAATGCGTTGGTTTTGGGGATGGCCGACGGCGCGGCAGAGCGATGCCGGCTGGCAAACCGAGCGGGCCTACTCCGCAGCGATGGTCTGCGGTTTGAAATCGATGCCCACCGCCTTCGCGACGCCAGTGCCGTATTCAGGATCGGCCCTGTAGCAATGCACGATCTGTCGCTTGACGACCTCGATCGGTACACCTTCCATCGCTGCCTTGTAGTTTTGGAACAGCTGTTGCTTCTGGTCGGTCGTCATCAGGCGGAATAAGTCGCCGGGCTGACGATAGTCGTCGTTGCCGTCGCGGTGATTGTAGCGGTCGCCATCGCCCAAAATTTTCAGCGGCGGCTCGCGGAAGGTTTCGTCCTGCAAGGGGCCGTTGAACGAGTTCGGCTCGTAATAGGCGTCAGGATTCGGGTTGCCTGCGAGCCGCATCGCACCATCGGCATTGTAGGTGTGCACAGGGCAGCGCGGCTTGTTGACAGGCAGCTGATCCGCATTGACGCCGACGCGATAGCGATGCGCGTCCGCATAGGAGAATATCCGCGCCTGCAGCATCTTGTCCGGCGAATGGCTGATGCCGGGCACAATGTTTGCGGGCGAGAGCGCGGCCTGTTCGACTTCGGCGAAATAATTCTCCGGATTGCGGTTGAGCTCGAGCACGCCGACCTCGATCAGCGGGTAATCCTTGTGCGGCCATACTTTCGTAAGGTCGAAGGGATTGTACCAGTGCTTGTCGACATCGCTCTCCGGCATGATCTGGACGGAGAATTTCCATTTCGGGAAGTTGCCGCGCTCAATCGACTCGAATAGGTCACGTTGGTGGGTCTCGCGATCAAAGGCGACCTTCTGGGCGGCCTCGGCATTGGTCCAGTTCTTGATGCCCTGCATGGTCTTGAAGTGGAATTTTACCCAGTGCCGCTCGTTCTTGGCGTTGATGAATGAGTAGGTATGCGAGCCGAAGCCGTCGATATTGCGATAGCTCTGCGGCAGGCCCCGGTCCGACATTAGAATGGTGACCTGGTGCAGGCTCTCCGGCGATAACGACCAGAAATCCCACATCGCGGTCGGCGAGCGCATGTTGGTTCTCGGGTGCCGCTTCTGGGTGTGGATGAAGTCAGGGAACTTCAGCGCATCGCGCACAAAGAAAATCGGAGTGTTGTTGCCGACCATGTCCCAGTTGCCTTCTTCGGTATAGAAGCGCAGCGCGAAGCCGCGGACGTCGCGCTCGGCATCGGCAGCTCCGCGCTCGCCCGCCACCGTCGAAAAGCGCAGGAAAGCTTCGGTCTTTTTGCCCTTCTGCAGCACCTTCGCCTTCGTGTATTTCGAGATGTCGTGAGTGATGGTCAGCGTGCCATAGGCGCCCGAGCCCTTGGCGTGCTGGCCCCGTTCGGGAATGCGCTCGCGGTTCTGGTGGGCCAGTTTTTCGAATAGAAAGAAGTCTTGCATCAGCACAGGGCCACGCGGACCCGCGGTGATGCTGTTTTGGTTGTCGGCGACCGGCATGCCGCTGTCGGTGGTGAGGGTGGGGCGTTTGGCCATGAAGTCATTCCTGTGCGCGAGTGATCGGGACCCCGTCAACTCGGCCGCCTGCGGCGACGTCACTGTTTCGCAACGTCGTCTGCTGATGGACCTGCGTTCACGAGAACCCGGGTGTGCAGAGAAATGTACGGGTCCACCGCGCAAGTAATTTTGGTTGCTTTGCTGTGATTGGGCCGGGCTTGCTGCAATCTGCAGAAGCGGGAGTTCCCTGTTGGGCTACCGTCCCCGAAACCTCGGCTTGCGCCTTTCCAGGAACGCCGTGGCGCTCGTGCCCAAGGTGCGCTCTCTCATGTGCTCATCAGCCACTGCTCGGCCAACTTCGGCTATTCGGCCGCGTTCGCTGTCATCGTTGGTCGCTTCATACGGATGGCATCGAGACGCAGAAGCTCGGCGAGACTATCTGCGATGTTCCGACGGCCGAGAGCATCTAACATCGC
>Ga0137412_10005042_pt1 | contig 10555 bp, 8 predicted proteins | sample CZODoug2_1_16fun_FD_122160 | JGI IMG/M metagenome (GOLD analysis project Ga0137412, IMG submission 122160) | Vadose zone soil fungal communities from Angelo Coast Range Reserve, California, USA - CZODoug2_1_16fungal (Hybrid Assembly) | ecosystem: Environmental > Terrestrial > Soil > Vadose zone... | reverse complement strand
GTTGAGCCCGATCGTTGCGAGCAGCACGAGCAGCATGATTCCCCGATGATGCAGGGCCCAGTCCAGCGAGCGTTCATAGCCGCCGCGCAGCCGCTCGAAGTTTGCGTCGAACACCCGCGCGATCCGCGACGGCTTGCGGTCGCGCGCCCGCTCGAGCAGCAGCGAACACATCATCGGCGTGGTCGTCAACGAAATCACCAGCGAGATCAGGATCGACACGGACAGCGTGACGGTGAACTCGCGGAAGATCCGGCCCACGATGCCGCCGGCGAACATGAACGGAATGAACACGGCGATCAGCGACAGGCTCATGGAAACCACCGTAAATCCGACTTCGCGCGCGCCCAGGAGGGCGGCGCTCATTCTGCCCATGCCCGCCTCGATGTGCCGCGTGGTGTTCTCCATGACGACGATGGCGTCGTCCACGACGAAGCCGGTGGCCACCGTCAGCGCCATCAACGAAAAATTATCGAGCGTATAGCCCAGAAGGTACATGGCGCCGAAGGTACCGATCAATGAGACAGGGACGACCAAGGCCGGGATCAACGCGGCGCGATAGCTGTTGAGGAAGATGTAGACGACGAGAATGACCATCGCGACGGCCAGCATCAGGGTCTGTTCGACCTGCCGCAGCGAAGCACGGATCGTGATCGAGCGGTCGAACGTGACCACCAGGTCGATCTTGGAATCGATGGAGTTCTTGAGCTGCGGCAATTCCGCTTTCACCGCATCGATCATTTCGATGACGTTGGCGCCCGGTTGCTGGAAGATGGTCACGAACACGGCCGGTTTGCCGTTGTATTGACCGTAGGTGCGGATGTTCTCCGTGGCCCCGTCCTGCATGTCCAGGACTTGGGCGACATCGCCGAGCCGCACCACCGCGCCGTTGCGGTTGGCGATGATGAGGCTGCGGTACGGCTCCGCATCCCGCGCGTTGTCGTTGGTGTAGATCTGATAGTGGAGCTGGTCGGATTCGATCGCGCCTTTGGGCGCGTTGGCGTTGGCGTTGGATATGGCGGCGCGCACGTCCTGCAGACCGATGCCGTACTTGGAGAGCGCCTGGGGATTGATCTCCACCCGAACCGCCGGCAACGCGCTGCCGTTGACGTTGACGCCGCCGACGCCTTGAATCTGCGACAGCCGTTGTGAAATCACCGCATCCGCCGCGTCGTAGATTTGACCCTGCGTGAGCACGTCGGAGGTCATGGCGATGGCCATGACCGGGAACAAGGAGCTGTTGATCTTGCGGTAGGAAGGATTGCGCGTCAGCGCGGTCGGCAGGTCGGCGTGCGCCGCGACGATGGCGGCCTGAACGTCGCGCGCGGCACCGTCGATATCCCGGTCGACGCCAAAGGTCATCTGGATATTCGACGTGCCGACGCTGCTGGTCGAGGTCATGTCGTCGACATCCGCGATTGCCCCGAGATGCCGCTCCAACGGGGTCGCCACGGAGGTTGCCATGACCTCGGGGCTTGCTCCGGGCAGCTGCGCCGACACGAAGATGGCCGGCACGTCGATGCGCGGCAGCGGAGCCACCGGCAACAGCATGAATGCGACCGCCCCGCATAGCGCCACGCCGGCGGTCAAAAGTGTGGTAGCCACCGGCCTATGGATGAACGGAGCCGAAATGTTCATGTGGGGCTATCCGCCAGGGCGCCGCGGTCTTCCCCGGGGTTGCGTCCGTGGAACCGCGTGGCGATGCGGTCGAACGCCAAATAGATCACCGGCGTCGTGAATAGCGTCAAGACCTGGCTCACCAAAAGACCGCCGACGATGCTGATGCCCAGGGGGTGGCGCAGCTCGGAGCCCGTCCCCGTGCCGAACATCAACGGCAGCGCACCGAAAATAGCGGCTACGGTGGTCATCAAAATGGGACGGAAGCGCAGCAGACAGGCTTGGTAGATCGCATCGCGAGCGGAGAGGCCTTGGTCCCGCCGCGCATCGATGGCAAAGTCGATCATCAGAATCGCGTTCTTCTTCACGATGCCGATCAACAAAATGATCCCTATCAGCGCAATGATGGTCAGGTCGTCTCCGGCCAGCATCAGCGCAAGCAGCGCGCCGATGCCGGCCGACGGCAATGTCGACAGTATCGTGATGGGGTGAACGAAACTCTCGTACAGCACGCCCAATACGATGTACATCACGAGGACGGCGGCCACCAACAGCAGAAGTTCGTTGTCGAGGTTGCTGCGGAACGCAAGCGCCGCGCCCTGGAAAGTGGTCCGGATGCTGTTGGGTATTCCCAGGCCGCGCTCGGCGTTTTCGATGGCCGTGACCGCGGCGCCGAGCGACGCCTCGGGGGCTAAATTGAACGATACCGTCGTTGCCGGAAATTGCGCCAGGTGATTGATGAGCAGCGGCCTCGTTTCCACGTTCACTTTGGCGATGGCCGACAGGGGCACTTGGCCGCCGCCGGCCGAGGGCAGGTAGATCGAGGCAAGCGAGTCCACGGATCGGTATGAGTGCGGGTCCGCTTCCAAGATTACCCGGTACTGATTCGATTGCGTGAAGATGGTCGAGACGATGCGTTGACCGAAGGCATCGTACAGCGCGTTGTCCACGGTACCCACGCTGATGCCCAGACGCGCCGCGCTGTCGCGGTCGATGGTGACATAGGCCGCCAACCCATTGTCTTCTTCGTTGCTGACCACGTCGGCGAGTTCCGGCTGTTGACGCAGAACCGACAGCAGCTTGGGCGTCCAGGTGGACAACGCCAGCGGATCCGCGCTCTCCAAGGTGAATTGATACTGAGTTCGGCTTACGGTGTTATCGAGCGTAAGGTCCTGCACGGGCTGCATGTACAGGGTGACGCCCGCGACGTCCGCCGTTTCGGATCGGAGTCGGCGGATCACGTCGGCGACATTCGTCGAGCGCTCATCGCGCGGCTTCAAATTGATGAGAAAGCGTCCGCTGTTCAAAGTCACGTTGTTGCCGTCCACACCGATGAAGGAGGACAGACTGACGACATCCGGGTCGGTGAGAATGGCGACGGCGAGCGCTTGCTGGCGATCGGCCATGCCGCGGTAGGAAATCGACTGGCCGGCTTCCGATACGCCCTGAATCAAGCCGGTGTCCTGATCGGGGAAAAAGCCCTTTGGAATCAAAATGTACAGCAGGACGGTCACGACCACCGTCGCGGTCGCGACCCACAGCGTCGGTATTTGATGATCGAGCACCCAGGTGAGCCTGCGGCCGTACCATTCGACCACGGCCGCGAACCAGTGCCCCGATTCCTGTGCCGACCGCTGTTTGAGCAGTTTCGCGCACATCATGGGCACGAGCGTCAGCGACACGACCGCCGAGATCAAGATCGTGACCGCGAGCGTGATCGCAAATTCGCGAAACAATCGTCCCACCACATCCTGCATGAAGAGCAGAGGGATCAGCACTGCGATCAGCGAGACCGTCAGCGAAATGATGGTGAAACCGATTTGTCCGGAGCCCTTGAGCGCGGCCTCGAACGGCGGATCTCCGAGTTCGATGAAGCGCGCGATGTTTTCGATCATGACGATGGCATCGTCGACGACGAAACCGGTGGCGATGGTCAAGGCCATCAGCGATAAGTTGTTCAGGCTGAAGTTCGCCAGGTACATCACGGCGAAGGTGCCGATGAGCGACAGCGGCACCGAAAGGCTCGGGATGATGGTCGCCGGCACGTTGCGCAGGAATAAATAGATCACCAGCACGACCAATACCACTGACAGAGCCAGTTCGAACTCGACGTCGTTGACGGACGCCCTGATGGTGGTCGTGCGGTCCGTCAGAATGCTCACATCCACGCCGGACGGCATGGCGGCCTGCAAGGACGGCAGCAGGTCGTGGATTCGGTCGACGACATCGACGACATTGGCTCCCGGCTGCCGCTGAACATTGAGGATCAATGCGGGCGTCGAGTTCATCCAACCGCCGAGCTTGGCGTTTTCGGCGCCCGACACCAAGTTGGCCACGTCCCTGAGCCGTACCGGCGCTCCATTCTTGTACGCAATGATGACGGTGCCGTAGTCCTCGGCGTTCCTGATCTGATCATTGGTATTGACGGTGTAGGCGTTGCTGGGGCCGTCGAGCGTTCCCTTCGGGCCGTTCTGGTTGGCATTGCTGATGGTGGTGCGCAGGTCGTCGATGTTCAATCCATAAGCCGCCAGGGCGCGAGGGTTTACCACGACGCGGACGGCGGGCCGCTGGCCGCCGCTGATGCTGACGACGCCCACGCCCTTGAGCTGGGAGATCTTCTGTGCGATGCGCGTATCCGCCATGTCTTGCACTTCGGTCAGCGGCATCACCTTCGACGTGATGCCGAGCGTCAGCACCGGGGCATCGGCGGGATTGACCTTGGCGTATATCGGCGGAGCGGGCAGATCTTGCGGCAGAAGATTCTGGGCGGCGCTGATGGCCGCTTGAACCTCTTGCTCCGCCACATCGAGGGCGAGCGCCAAATTGAATTGAAGCGTGATGACCGAGGCACCGCCTGAACTCGTCGAGGACATTTGATTCAGGCCCGGCATCTGGCCGAACTGTTTCTCGAGAGGCGCCGTGATGGCGGAGGTAATGACCTCCGGACTCGCGCCGGGATAGAACGTCTGAACCTGAATGGTGGGGTAGGCCACTTCGGGCAGCGCTGATAGAGGCAATGTTTTGTATGCGATCGCGCCCACGATCAAGATGGCAACCATCAAGAGCGTGGTCGCCACCGGACGCAGGATGAATATGCGTGAGGGGTTCACTGCGGAGAGTTGGCGCGAGCGCGGCGGTGCGCGCCTGGGGGCCGCGCTCCCTTCGGACGGGCGTCGTCGGACGAAGCAGCGGCCGGCGAACCGGCGGCAGGCGAACCTGCGGCCGGCGAACCTGCGGCCGGCGCGCCGGCTGTCGCGGCGGGAAGTTGTACCGGTGCGCCGTCACGCAGTCGATCGCCGCCTTCAGTGACCACGACATCGCCGGCGGCGAGACCCGAGGCGACAGCGACCCGTTCGCCGTCGATCACCCCTAGCGTCACCGGTCGGACGGAAACCGTGTGGCCGCCGTTCACGAGGTACACAAACGTGCTCACCACCCCGTTCGGCGCGCCGCGCCGTACCGCCGAGTTCGGCATGATGAGCTGGTTCTGCAGCAGATCCTGCAGCAATGAAATGTTGACGAACTGATTGGGGAAGAGCGATCCGTCGACGTTGTCGAACAACGCGCGCAATTTCACCGTTCCGGTGGTCGCGTCGATCTCGTTGTCGACCGTCGAAAGTTTTCCGTCGGCCAGCTTTACGGCGTTCGCGCGATCGTATGCTTCAACTTGCATTGGCGCTCCCTGGCGCACCTTCTTCATGAGCGACAACACATGGTCCTCGGGGATGAAAAAAAGCACGCTGATGGGCTGCAATTGATTGACCACCACGATGCCATTGGTGTCGCCCGGCGTGACATAATTGCCCTGGTCGACTTGCCGTATGCCCACGCGGCCGGTGACCGGCGATACGATTCGCGTATACAAAAGATTGACCTGGGCGGTCTTGACCTGGCCTTCATCCGATTGGATGGTTCCTGCGTACTGGTCGACCAGAGCGCGCTGCGTATCGAGGGTTTGCGCCGCGATGGAATCCTCTTTCACCAAACCTTCGTATCTCTTGAGGTCCAAGCGCGCGTCGGCGAGCAGCGCGTGATCGCGGCGCAGATTGCCCTGCATCGTTTGCAGCGCCGCCTCATACGGACGGGGATCTATTTGGGCAATGACCTCGCCTTCGCGAACCAGTTGCCCCTCGGTGTAGAGTATTTTCTGCAAGGTGCCGCTGATTTGAGTTCGCACGGTCACATTCGCCAATGTCGTGACCGTGCCGAGGGCGGGAATTCGGACCTGGATGTCGCCGCGCGTCACCGTGGCCACCGATACGGCCACCGGTCCGTTCTGTCCGCCTCGTCCGAGGCCGGGCCCAGCCGCGGCCGCCTTGGGACGATGCTGGACGATTCTCACGATGATGACGAGGAGCACAACCGCAACCGCGAGCACGATCAAAGCAACCCGGTGCCGCTTGATGAATGCCCGCGGGCCGCGCGCAGGGGGCAACGCACTATTTTCGCTCTCGTTCATCACATGCTCACCACAGGCCCTGGTCCGAGGATAACGGGTTATCATAAAGCAGAAGCCGTGAACATTTTGGAGTTCCAAGCGTGAGGAAACGTCAAGATCAACATTGCAGCAGCAGCGGGAGAAGTTTCATGAAGGCGCATTCCAGGCTCGTGTTGGCGGCGTGGATGGCTTTGACCTCGAGTGCCATGACGCACGCGGCCAACGGCGCCGCGACTCACGAAGCGACCAGCTGGACGGAGGGGAAACATTATTTTCTGGTCAATCCGCCCCGGATCCCCTCGGTCGCGCCCGGCAAAGTGGAGGTGACGGAAGTATTTTCTTACGGCTGTCCGGCGTGCAATCTCTTCGTTCCCGTGATGCACAAGTTGAAACAGACGCTGCCCGCCAATGCGGTGTTGACTTACCTGCCGGCGTCTTTCAATCCTAGCGAGGATTGGCCGATGTTCCAGCTTGCATTCTGCACCGCGCAGGCTCTCGGTGTTGCGGAACAGACCAACGATGCCATGTTCGATGCGGTGTGGAAAACGGGTGAATTGGCCGTCAGCGATCCGGTGACCCAGCGCATCAAGGACCGTTTACCGACACTCGAGGACGCGGCACGCTTCTATAATCGTGTTGCCGGCGTGCCGATCGATAAATTCTTGAGCACGGCGAAATCGTTCGCCGTCGACACGAAAGTACGCAGCGCCGAAGATGCCATACAGGCTTATCGCGTCGATCGCACGCCGACCATCATCGTCAATGGCAAGTATCGGCTCCATGTACAGTCGGCCGGCGGCAATGATGAATTGATCGAATTGGTGAAATGGCTGGTGGCCAAAGAAACCAAGTAGCGCCGGCGAACACGCACCGACGTCATGAACACGAGCGTACTTCTCTGGGGGCTGCTGTTCAGTTCGATCGGTCTCGGTTTTTTTCTTTACGGAAGAAAGCAACGGGCCGTCGTCCCATTGGTGTGCGGCCTCGCGCTGATGATCTACCCCTATTTCGTTCCCAACGTCATCGCGCTCGTCGTGATCGGAGCCGTGCTCACGGCCGTGCCTTATTTCCTTTGACCGTGGGCCGCACGGCGCGGATCCAGTATGATGCGCGGATGCGTCCGGTGCGGCGCCGCGGCCGCTGGACGTCATGAACAAGCTGTTTCGCTATCACCCCAGAGTTTGGATTTCCATCATTGCCGGTTTGGGCGTTTTTTTCTTTCTTCCGTCCCATTGGTCGATCATCAGCCGCATTCTGGTGTGCTGGAACTGCGGTGTTGTCTTGTTCTTCGGCTTGATCTATTCCTGGATGACAGGATTGACCGCGGAGCGCATTTGCTTGCGCTACGTCGAAGAAGACGAATCGGCTGAGTTCATTCTCATCGTGGTGGTCGTTGCGGCGCTGCTGAGCGTGATTGCCATCGTCGAACAACTGGCGACCCTGAAGCAGGTGACGGGCACTGAGCGTATCGCGCACACCGCGCTCGCGGCGCTGACTTTGGTGAACTCTTGGCTATTGGTGCCCACCATGTTCACGACGCATTACGCCGACATGTTCTATAGCGCCGCGAAGAACGATCGTCCGCTCACCTTTCCCGGTACTCCAGAGCCGATATTCTGGGACTTCGCGTATTTCTCCTTCACCATCTCGGCGGCCTGCCAAACCTCCGACGTATCGACCACGAATCTGTCCGTCCGCAAGGTCGTGATCGCGCACACGCTCGTGTCGTTTTTCTTCAATGCGTCGATTCTCGGGTTCGCGATCAATGTCACCGCCGGCCTGATCGGCGGTGGCTGAGTCATGTGCCGATGTCCGCCCGCCCTTGGCGAAACGCTTCGTTGAGCCGCCGCGCGAGGCGCGCCAAACGCATGGGGGTATTATGCGGAGGTTTCCGGAAGCGGGTGCATGCTCATGAAATCCAAAGTGGTGGCAATCCTCGAAACGCGGACCAGTGCGCACTTGGGCGAACTGATCGCCCGCCGCGGCGGTATCCCCATGCTGGCGCCGGCGCTGGCGGAGATTCCTGATGTCGAGCCGCAGACCGTGGTCTCGCTGTTGGATGCATGGCAAACCAATCCTTATCGGATGGTGATTTTTCAGACAGGTGTCGGCACCCGAGCGCTATTTCAGACCACGGATTCGTTGGGTTCGACGCAGCAGCTGCTGCACTTATTGGCGCAAGCCATCGTGGTGGTCCGAGGCCCTAAACCAACGGGCGAATTGAACACCCGTCAGGTGCGCATCGACGTACGCGCGCCGTCGCCGTTTACCACGGAAACAGTCTTGGACGCCATTGGCGGCATAGCGCTGGACCACGCTCCCGTATTGGTGCAGCGCTACGGGGCGACCAATCCTCTGCTGCGCCATTCCCTCGAGGCGCGCGGTGCAATCGTACGAGAGATCGCCACCTATCGGTGGGCGCTGCCCGCCGACGTTCAGCCGCTGAAGGACCTTCTCGCTGCGCTGGCTGATGCGCGGGTCGATGCCGTGGTCTTTACCAGCGCCGTGCAAGTTCAAAACCTTTTTACGGTCGCTGCCGCAGAAGGCTGCTCCGACTCCCTTGCCGGCCTTTTGAACGGCCTCGTCATCGCATCGATCGGGCCGGTGTGTTCGCGGGAGCTTGCGGCGCACGGAATCAAGCCGTCGTTCGAGGCCAGCCCGCCAAAATTGGGACCTTTGGTGGCGGGGCTCGAGTCGGCATTGAGCACTGACTAGGTTCCCGTCGGGCCGCACCGGGTGATCTCGATCGCTTACGGCGACCAACGGTAGACGGCACCCGGAAACGGCGCCTTCCACGGGTCGAAAACGCCCGTGATGTAGACCGTGTTCGCGCCCTCGCTGCCGAAGTTCATGTTGGTCACGTAGGGAGTGGCGACCGAGATGATGCGTACCAGTCTCTTGTCCCCGCTCACGACGAGCACCCGGCCGGAGCCATTCTGCGCAATATAGTAATTTCCGTCGGGACCCAGTTTGAGTCCGTCGGGGCCGTTGTAGGCATCTTCGCCGGGAACGGGCGGCGCAAGGTCGCGAAGGCGCGCCCACACGGTCCTAGGGCCCAGAGTGCCGTCCGCGTCGATCGGGAACGCCAGAATTCTCCCCGCAAGATCTTCCGCGACCAGGAGGGTCTTTCCATCCCTGGATACCGTCAGCCCATTGGAGTAGTGAATGGTATTGGCAACCTCCGTCACCCGTCCCTTGGGAGACAGGTACAACACCGTTCCCGTGATGGGCGCCTTGATGTCATAAACGCCCGATGCGGAGAAATACACGCCGCCGGTACCGTCGGCGGCAAAATCGTTCGGTCCAATGAACGATTTGCCGGCGCTGTCCTTGTCGATGGTGCGCAGCGGCTTACCCAGCTCATCCAGTTCGACCAGCATGTTCGCGTCGTAGCATGCCACCAACAGATGATTGCGGCCATACGCTATGAGGCCCGCTGGACCGCAATGCTCGCTCTTCCAGTAGACGCCGGTGCCCTTACCATTCCATATCTTGACGCCGGGTCCGCCGTATTCGACGTACAGCAGCTTGCCGTTCTGCCAAACCGGTCCTTCCGGATATATCGCATCGGCGTCCACGATGACGATCTCCGCTCTCGCTGTGCAGGCGGCGGCGAGGCCAATGGCCAGCGCAGGGCCAATGACAAGCGCGAGGCTTCCCAAGAATCTGCTGCACATCGACTTCCCCTCGTTATCGTCGCGGCCGATATTGCGCCGCAGCCGCGCCGCGCATCTTCTCAAATTCACGAACCCTTGCGCGGTTTTGTCAGCGAGTCGCCGACATCCGCTCAGGCCGTCGACTGACGCCGGGCGCGCGGATGTCCCGCGACACGTCGCCGCGGCACGGTGTATAAAAGCCGTCTGCAAAAAATGCCCGCATTAGGAGAACACCTCGATGGCTAACACGATGGCTAAACAGAATCCCGGCAGCAAACCGTTCTTGACCGACGTGAAAACCCTGCGCGATCGTGCCCGCAAAAACCTCGGCGAGGGTGCCGTTACAACGTCGTACGAAGGCGACGTCAACAAGACGATCGAGATACTGCAAACCGTGCTCGCGACGGAGATCGTCTGCGTGCTTCGCTACACCATGCACGCGGTGGCGGCCACCGGCATATCCAGCGAGGGCGTCAAAGCGGAGTTCGCGCAGCACGCCAAGGAAGAAGCGGAACACGCCAACCAAGTGGCCGAGCGCATCAATCAGCTTGGCGGAAAACCTGATTTCAATCCGACCGGCTTGGCATCGCGCGCCGCTTCGGAATACGGCAGCGCGGACAACCTGGTCGAAATGATCAAGGAGAACCTGATCGCCGAGCGCATCGCCATCGATCATTACCGGGAATTGATCCGCTATTTCGGCAACGAAGATCCGGGCACCCGCACCATGCTCGAAGGCATTTTGGTCGTGGAAGAAGAGCATGCCAACGACATGCATGACTTACTGGTGGCGCATGAAGGCCACCCGATGCTAAACAAGTAATTCAGGGGAGACCGCGGCCGGCTA
>Ga0137412_10005040_pt1 | contig 10557 bp, 16 predicted proteins | sample CZODoug2_1_16fun_FD_122160 | JGI IMG/M metagenome (GOLD analysis project Ga0137412, IMG submission 122160) | Vadose zone soil fungal communities from Angelo Coast Range Reserve, California, USA - CZODoug2_1_16fungal (Hybrid Assembly) | ecosystem: Environmental > Terrestrial > Soil > Vadose zone... | reverse complement strand
GGGGTCCCGTGGTACCAGAGATTCGCATCACGCGATTCCCCGTCCCACGTTCGTACAACCCTATAACTCCATTCTGGGGCTATTTTGTGTCTTCCGAGCGGGTTCTCTTCACCTGCGATCTTAGTATAATAGCATGATCTACGTGATATGATCTATCTATATGCTCTTGAACTCTCTCCCCGACTTCGCTATCCGCCATTCCACCGCGCTGTGGTTGATCCGGGTTGAGAGAACAGCTACACGCCAATGACCAAATTCGTTTAAGCTCCATTACCGTGAGTTCCCATCTTTCCAAGTAGCCCATCCCCGACAAGGCGCTGTACCCCCGTTAACCCCATGTGCGACCAACGAGCCATGCACGACGGCAACTCCGCGAGCCTTGCACCATCCGCAGGTGGCTTTCTTTGCTGGTTTCATGCCTCAATCATACCAAAACGCCCCGACAAGTCAAGTCGAGGCGTTTAGGCAGTTCAACTAGTCACAGTGAGAGTAGTGCAAACACCAGTTCGGTATAAGCGGCTGCCACCAGCAACAGCAGTGACGACGAATGCACCGTATAGTCAATTCCAGCCTCATTGTCGTACACTCGAAGCGAGAAATTGGTGCAATCGGGGTTCAGCGCAAGCAATTCGGCCAAAATAGCCGAAAGTTGGGTTTGCGCTTGGCCTAGAAGTTGCAAAATGGTCTGTCCTTGCAAATCCAGGCTGGTATTGAGTAGTACGGTTGAATTGTCATCGCATGTGACTGTGACGATGAGACTGACGTGATAATCGCCCATTACTGTCCACTCCAATTCTCCACTACTGCCTTAATAGCGGTCATACTTGATACGGCGTCAAATCCCACAGGTGGCGTAGGCGGCGTAGGACCGGTACCAGGGTCCACAAAAGGGGCTGACCCCCACATTTGCATAATGTCCGTATTCAATGTTGCCCAGTCGATGTTGTTGGAGGCGACTCCGTCTCCGTCCACCCACGGCTCCCCGAACAGTGCGTATACCTCTTGCACGTTCTGATTCCAAAAAGCCTGTGACATTCCCTGCAAGGCGCCCCACGTTGCCACTTTGTAGGGGACTGCCGAGATTGCACCACGCGGCGAATTCCAAGAACTATCCATCCCAACAACAGGTACATAGTGACCGCCAACGTAATTAGGCCGGCCGCGAGTCGTATCCCAAATGACACCTTGGTTAAATTGCTGCTCAGCAGAATATGGTACGTTGAAGCCAACACCAAGGGTTCCTCCTAGCCATAGGGCGAGTTTCTGCGTCGCTCGGTCGTTGGGGTTGACGCTAAACCATGCTGCGAGCTTGGTTCCGCTTCCCGGCATTGGATTAGACAGCCACCAGTTGAAAGCGGTAGGACAGTCAGTTCCCTGGTCCGTAGAGGGCACACCAGGGACGTAGCCAGCCACCGAACCGTAAAGAGACACGGCGTCGTTGTTCGTTGGCAGATAAGCTTGGCTTCCCTGCCATCCTCGCCAGATCTGGTCACTGTGATACATCCCTGCTGGTACGCAATCGCCTAGGACGTCGTTGTCGAGTATGGGTAGGCCGCCGGGTCCTACCTGGTTTTCAAAGTCGACGACGGGTGGTACGTCTACCGCTTCAACGGATCGGTGTAGTACGTAGTCGCCAAAGTGTAGCATCGGCTCATCGTATGCCGCTTGATTCCATCCATAGCTAACCACGTCTACCCCAGTTCGGTTGAGTGTCCGACATGCCACGATTGTAGGAGCTGCGTTCACCAGCTATCTTATCACGATGTTTCAATATTACGTCCACTAAACGCGATATTTCTTCGGAAATGAACTCCTCGAAGTATTCGTTAATTACGGGATCATGGGCCAGCTTGTCTGTGATTAGCTGAGCCAACAGGGTTGGTTTTCTTGCCACATTGACACATCCTCGTATGATCGTTGCACTCTGGCATGTTGCAAAACCCACAGGTGTAGCAACGCCAGATCTTAAGATGCTCCTCCGGAGTCAAGTTCGGAGCTAGCATGCCGTTCCAAAATAAAGCCCTCTCGGCAGGTGCATCCCGTTCCATCTGGGTCATGTCGTGTGTCCTCCCACCAATTAGGCTTCTGTAAAGGGGCCGAAGTTCCAATCGGGTTGTCCGCTGGTTTCGAGCCTGGCAGCATTGTGCATTGCGCCAATCTGCTTAGAGTACGGGATATTATCGAACTCGATCCCTCCTCCACGGGGTAAGGTGAATAGCTCCTCTCCATATACGATAGGTGGATATGAGATCTCCCTCTTGTTACGCCAGTCAAAAGATACCTTCTTATCTTGCGGAACCCATTCTCCAGCTGTTTCGGGTTTCCCGCGAGCGAGTGCCAAAGCAAGAGAGACGAAATTAACGACTGGAACGTGAACATCGCAACTAACAAAGTCGGCATCCGAAGTCCACGATTCTATCCGGCGGATGTTTTTGGACCATTCAGTCCGAAACTGAGACTCCATAGCCTGAATGCGTGCTCCCGGAGTCCCTCTAGTCTTGGGCATTTTGTCACCGATGAAATAGAGTCCTGATTGCACAATGAACATGTTGTCATGAGTGGTAGCTTCCCACTCACCAAGCTGACTCCCAATAGGCAATGATCTTTCATCTAGAGTAAAGATCCCGTCTGTTGCGAGCATGAGTGTTCCGAGTCCGGGTTGAGATGGGTCACGGGAAGCCATAGCGGCGCTATACAGAGTAGCCCGAACATAAGATGTGATAAGAGAAGCCCAAATCGGGTTCGCGTAGGGAGCGGTCCCGATAGACTGACATAGCTTACCGTAAGTAGAATTAAGAACAAGCTTGAGAGGTATACCCTTTCCACCTTTTCCTACTCTTTTCCGCTCTTCGTAGATTTCGTATACCCAATTAAACGGCTCACACCCGCAACGGTTCTCATATACAAACCCGTTAGTGAAATGCCAATCAGCAAGGTACGGCAGTGCAGCTTGTATCTCATGCGACCAATAGATCCCTCTTCCGGCCCTAGGGAACACGATGGTTCCATCTTTGGTCCGAACAGGGAAACCGCAGTAATGTACGTTAGGACGATGGTCAAAGCCAATACGCCCGATCCAAAGAGAATCAGAGCTAAGAAGATGCTTAGACTCGGCGTTAATGGGCCGCCATTTGCCATGTACAAGACAGGGCAGCTTCCGATAAACGCTAGGATAAGCACTGTTAATGTCATACTGGTAAATCGGACCTTGGATATTGCCGATAACACCAGCTTCAAATCTTCCGCCATAGTACGCAGCATTGGCCATTCCCATGATTAGTCTTCCCTTGGGAGAGTTCCACAAGGGGATATCCTTGTTCCGGGGGAATCCTTCTCGCTGCATAACGGCGGAAACTAGGGTGCCTGGTCCCTGCCATTTCTGCGGGCGAATGTTGACCGTGTTGCACATGTCACGAAAGCGCTCCATGAGGAGGGCGAGCATGCGGCACTCTAGTTCGCAGTAGTCTCTAGTGTGCTGTGTCAGCTCCTCGAACTCTGCTCGCATGGCCTTACCCTCCTTAATCAGCTCGATCGTACGACGATACTCCTCCTCAGGGAACCACTGTTCAAGCGCCCGAACGAATGAACACTGAAAGAAGGAGCCGACGTCGTTGATGATGATCCAGGCTGACCACCTAGGACTCTCGTTGCTACCGTCGTTGCGACGCACACGAAATTCTTTGTTGTGCATGTAGTCCATCTGGAAGCGACCGATGTCGACTGCAAACGATGTTTTGCCATCTTTACGTAGCCTTGTCTCGGGATGATACAAACGGTACAAGCGCTTCGGGTCTAGCCCGCGCAGCATCATTGTCACGTCGTAATCGAAATAGAACGCGACATAAATAACGCCGGGGTCCAGTGCGGTAAGCGCTTCCAAGCACTGCATATTAGTGAGTGCACTACCGTCGGAATTAAATAGCTCACGGTCGGCAGTTCTCAAGAGCTTATACACATGATGTCTCTTACCATCTAAATAAGTATTACCGCCCTCGCCGTCGACGCCTCGGAACGGGCGCGAGCTAAAGGAGGGCACAGCTGTACCTTGTATAGTGCGTCGTGTCTTGTTGCGGTTAGAGCTACGCTTTACAGCGGCGTAGCTGCCGGGTGGGGGCGCGGGTTTCTTACGCGGTGGCACGCGTACCTCTATTCAGAGTTTAGTACCGTGGTAGAAGAAGAACTTGTCATACCAGTTGGGCAGGTTCATGGTCTTAGCGGTGCCGGGAGCGCCGCGCATGCTCCTATACTTACTATCGCGTTCATGCCAGCGTTCGTTACCGGGTTGCGACTCACCGACGCGGGGCCAGCGACCGAGCTGCCGAGCGAGCGCAAGGTACGCACGCGTACTTTCGAGTTGCTCTTTCAGCAGGTCGGATGCGTTAGCTCGGCCTACCTCGGTTTCCAGGTCTTGGATCCGAGCTGGCGAGTGCGAGCCCTCTTCCTGATCGGTAACGCCGGTGGCGTGCAGCGCCGCCACCGTGCTCATGATGCCGCGTACACGCTCCGAGTCCGGCCCACTACGCCGAACGGGTGACGGTTTCGCTTTAAATGGCTCAGCTGGCGGCGTAGGCGGCGGAGGTTGCTCCCGACCTGTGACTTTGCGCCAGACAGCGGAAATACCGCGCCTAGCTGCGCCAAATGGGTTGAACCTACGGGCCATGTGCGCTACCCTTCTATTAGGTGCCCGAGAGCGCGGGACCTATTATGAGGTTAGTAAGCGGGTATCTCGGTGGCACGGGCATATCTGCGACAAAGGGCGTCAGGTGAGTTACCCCACCTGACGCCCTTTCTGTCAGCTCAGATAGAATGTCACGCTATCGTCGCCGTATTCGCTGGCTCGAAGTCCATGCTTGACCACGATCAGCAGTCGGCCGCCATTCGGTGAGCGGTCGAACATCGGGATCGTCACATCGACATCGTACTCAGCATCGTGACGAGTCGTTGTGTACTCGCACGATTCCCACTCGGTATGCGCCCGGTCGAACCGCGCGTTACCGTCTTTGGGGTCTCCGCCGATGTCACACATACCAGCGTCATGGAACAGCTGGGTAAGCTGACGTCGGATACCAGTCGAGCCATCGTTGTATACTACGTTGCCGCCCGGTTCAAGCTTGAACTCAGACGGCTGGTTAACCCCCGGAATCCAACCACGCGTGATGGCGTTCTGGATTGCTGGCGCCGGCGCGATCGTTGCCTCAACAGAGACATACCCACGTGGCTTATCCTTGGTGCCATCGCGGTAGGTCACTGAAGTGATAACGTGAGGAACCCCGATGAGCGTGAACTTATCCCGCTCTACTGGTGGCGCGTCAACAACGAAGGTTGCGGAGTTCACCGCTTCGGACCACAGGTCGAGTTGTTCGGTATCGGGAATAGCCACAGCGGCTTTGGCCACGATTGAGCCTTTCGAGCGCGGTTGACCTGGCCTGATAGCCAGTAGGCCAGACCCTAGCGTGGTATCGAGCGTGGGCGCAACCTCACTCGCCAGGGTGAACCTTGCTGACCTGTGAGGCAGGTGTGTAGATTCACCCGTTTGGCTGATATACTACGGGGGCTAGCCCGTGCCAGGTCGCCACGACGGCAAGGCACGGGCCAGCCCTAACCGAGAAAGGTAGATCGTGGCAAACCTTACCGATGTACTCCACGCCATCGTTGATTTGATCCAGGAGAATGGCCCTGGTGTTAAGGCTGACGTGCGCCGTCAAATCGACCAGCTAGGCGCCGAGGCTCTTACCGATATTGAGGACGATGCGGTAAAGCTGGTGACCCCGCAGAATGGCTGATGAGTTTGAAGAGGCAGAGAAGCAGCTCGAATCTCCCAACCCTTTCGAAGGGCTGACCGACTCCGAGAAGATTGACATCATTCTCGACCAGCAAGTTCAGACCGGTAACCTGATGAACTATATCATCGGCGTAATCAAACAGGCTGAGTTCGCTATCGCCAATTCGCCGATGTCTAAGATGATGGGACAACGTCGTGGCTGACAAGGACAAAGACAATAAGGATGAGGCGACTGACGTCACCGCCGAGCAGGCGCGGGCAGAGGTCAAGAACCTGATTGCCGAAACCGTTGCCGAGGAACTGGGCAAGTTCGACTTCGGTAAGATCTTCAAGGCCGCGCCGACCCGCACTAGCCAGGGCGAGAATGCTCCGGCGTCAATCTGGAAAACTCTCTTCGGCGCATGACAGCTGACGCGGGCGTCATTGCCCTGGACCAGGCTAAGGACTTCCCTGACCTAGAGGTCACTGAGGAGGCGGTAGAGTCTGAACCCAGAAAGCGCCGAACCCGTGCGGACGCTGGTAAGTCGCGTGCTCCCCGCGCGACTTCGACAACTAAGCTTGCGCAGGAACTAGCGGAACCGATTGTAGTCATTGGTTCCATGTTGGCTATGACCATGCCGACAGCTGGTACCGTTATCTCCGTTAGGGCAGAGGAGACCTCCAAAGCCCTGGTGAAGATGGCGGAGAAGCGGCCTAAGATGTTGGCCGCGCTCAAGCGCATGTCTGAAGTTGGTCCCGCCGGTGAAATCGTGCAAACGATTATCATGGTTATCATCGCAGCTCAGATTGACGCTGGCCGCGCCGCCCCCGATGGTGCAATCCCAATGGCCCTAGGTGTCACCCCCATCTGGGTTGAGCTGAACCAGGCGCTACAGGAGGTCAGGCAAGAAGAGCCTGACCCCATGAATGACGGAGGGTTTGGCAACTTCAACAAGCCCCCTCCCACGATGCCAGGAATGGAAGATGGCATCTTCACCGCTCCTCCAATGTTCGTGGCTGGTCGAGGAGCGGGGCTTAGGAATTGACTACAGCATATGTGCCAGGCGCAAACCCCGGGCGGAGTCGTTCGGGGTTTGCGCCATGGAAAGAATGGCCGGACGTCCACAACTTTGTCAACAACATGTGGGACCCCGAGAACAACCCGCACCACAGTATCATTGGCTTGACCGGTAGTGGCAAATCCTACCTGGGTATTGAAGGCATCCTGAAACCGATGTGCTCGGACGATCGTGTGCTCATTGTGGACACTAAGCGCAATGACAAGCTGGTCGCCAGCATCGGTAAGCCGGTTGATGCCATCCCAACAAAGACCTGGCCCACGCGTAAGCGTGAGCCTAGGGACGCTTGGTTTCGCCTGGTCGTTCATGACCAGTTTGAACCGGAAGGGCGGGCGAAAGCTAAGCAACAGGTACATGCGGCGCTTAAGCGCGTGTACAACGAGGGTGACTGGGTGGTGTACCTAGATGAGTTGCAGGATATTGGGGGACGTCAATCACCTAACCTCGGTCTGGCAATGCACCTCGACGAGTTGTACCGTAAAGGTAGAAGTCGTCACCTCTCAGTCGTGGCTAATACGCAAGCGCCGCGCAATGTGCCCACTAGCTTTTATGATCAGGCATCCTTCCTATGGCTCGGGAGGTTGGGCGATGAAGACAAACAAAAGCGCTTGCGTGAAATCGGCGGCCTACCTAAGGACGCGTTCCACGTAATCAGCTCACTGCAACAACGGCACTGGCTACTGTGCGCCGACAACGGTATGCACTTTATGCGGACAACAGTAAAGGTGAACGGCTCATGATTGGATCGCTCGTCGGGTTCATTGAGCTGGGCGGAATTGTGCTCGCGTGGGTTATCTTCTGGAACTACCTCATCCGTGGTTTCACTGCCTCGCACTCCAATTCCCCCTGGGCTCAGGGACTCGCTGCTATCTGGCACGCCTAAATCCATAAAACCATAGGGTGTCGTGGCCCCGCCCAGTCAAAGAAAGATAGGACAAATGGGCGTTTCGACCCTCCAGGTTGCCAATCCCTCCATGGGAACGGTCACCCGCGCGCCGCAGACCACGGCCGCAACTCCGGCCGCTGCCGGTGTCCCGTTTGCCCGGCTGTCCCGTAAGGGCCAGATCTTCGGGCCGCAGATTGCGGGACAATCCTACAACTCTCTGTGGACTCCGATCCTTAAGCCGGTTGGTGGCTATCTCCGCAGTCTCAAGCTGTACGTGTCGCAGACCGGTGGTACCGGCACCACGCAGGTTGCCACCCAGGATGCGCCGTTCAACGTCATTCAGAACCTGTTCTTTCGGGACCCGTTCGGCCAGCCCATTGTGCAGGCCGATGGTTACTCGCTTTACCTGATTAACCTGTACTCGGGTCAGTCCGGTGCGCTCGGTGTCGGCAATGATGTTACGGCGATGCCCTCCTACATCTCCGGCGCCGGTGGTACGTCCAGTAACTACAGCTTCAAGCTGGAAATCCCGCTTGAGCTGGATAGCTCTGGTTACTGCTCGCTGCCCGACATGAACGCGTCGTCTCAGCCGCAGGTTCAGATTCAGCTGAACACCGTTAACACCGTGTTCTCTACTCCGCCCGGTGGTACTCCGGTCATCAACGCTCAGCTGGATGAGCCCTTCTGGATGGCCCCGGTTGATAACCCTCAGGCCGCTCCCGCCGATGTGGGTTCTTCGGCTCAGTGGTCTGTTGTCCGCGCGGCGGCTGGCGTCAGCCCCGGTGCTTACACCCGTGTGCAGCTCCCCCGCGTCGGTACCTACATCCACACCCTGGTCCTGGTACTCCGCGATGCCACGAACGCGCGTGTCGACGCGTGGCCGTTGCAGGATCTGACGCTATGGTTCGATGGCGTTCCGGTGCTCATGGAGACTCTGCTTGAGCGACGTGACGCCATGTACACCCAGTTCGGTGTACAGGTCGCCGGCACTTCTTACCCTCCGACGCGGCTCCCCCCGACGGGTGTCATTGTTTACACCTTCCGGGACTCCATTCAGTCGTTCATCTCGAACGGCGACACCTACGATCTCCTGGCGCCCACCACTCCGGCGACCCTGCTGGAAGTCTCGGGCACTTTTCAGTCGGGTACTGGTCCGTTCACCATCACCACTGTGGTTGGAGAGTTGTTTCCATTGGGGGGCATCCCTTATACTCACCTTGCGATGTAAAGTCAATACTCCATCTAGGTGATGTAAGGAGGTACCATGCCAAACCTTCATGTAGTTTCCAATCAGGCAGTGACTATTGCTTTGACCACGACTGAGCAAATCATTGCCACTATGACCCCGTTCGACGAACGGTACAGTCAGGGCGGCCCCGATTTTGGCCAAGGTGGGCAGTCCACGGTAGGCGCACAAGGCGTATACCTGGGCGGTTCAGTCAATGTTAGCGTTACCGGTGCAACCGGTACGGCAACTATCCGAATCTATCGTGGTCTCGCTATTAGCGTACCAAACCAGGTTGGTATCAGTCAGATTACTAACTGGGGCGCTGTTGGCAACATTGACTTGGATGTTGGCGAGCTGGATACCACGCTTATCCAGTTGCCTGCTCAATACATCCTGACTATCCAGTTGTCGGCTGGTACCGGCACCGTGAACCGTGTCATCTTCACGGCTGAAGGGGCAACGGCGTTCGAATAATGGGCGACTACAATATCGGCCCCAAATATCATGTCAATGATGTGCGGTTTCTTTATGGAGCATACGGTAGAATAACCATCCACAGCTGGGACATCGGTAATGCTGTCCAGTTGCCCATCCCGTTGTATAGCTGGATGCATCCTAACCAGCTTAATACCGCCATTAGCACGGCGCAATGTTCTAGCGTATCGACCGATCTACTAAGTCTAGGGTTTTCTACTCCTACTGGTTCGGAGCCAGGAAAGCCAACTGGCGGACAACCGTATGTAGTCCTTTACTATGTATGGCAAGCCGGTAGTACTCCGGGAGATGCGTTTGTTGATCTCAACCTATGGTTCACGGATCCTTGGGTTCTGCCGACACTCAATACCATGATTCTGGATGCGATGTAAAGATGGCAATCACGGCAGCGGGTACAATCTCAGCAACGTCTTCCAATACTAGTGGGACTACGTTGTCGTTTACCCGCGTGCCGGCCAACACTGGCAATGTAATAGTGCTGTTCGTTTTCTGGCTTACTAGCGCAACCGTGTCTGTAGCTACTGCGTCAAGTGGTGTACTATGGACACCCGGATCTGGCGGAATCAAAACCTATACGGGTATCACACGATTCGGTCAGGCGTTTTACGGAATAGCACAGAATACTACCTCTGGACTAGCTACGACGCTTACGTTCAGCGCTAGCAATACGGGTAGAACGGTTATCGCACAGGAATACCACAGTAGCCTAGGTGCGCCCGTATGGTCGGAGGTTATTGAAGGTATTGCCCAAGCTCCGACAGCTAGTCCAGTAACGAGCATGCCTGGTCCGTCATACGCGGCAGGTACCGGCAATGTGAATTCTGTAATGTGGTTCACTGGTACCACGGGGGCAGCTACCGGGACTCCCGCTGCATACACCTTTCAAATAGATGGCGGCACCAACGTATACGGGTACAACCTTAGCACTACGGGAACGGAATCACCGACTGCCAATCAATCGGGTGCCGGTGCGTATGACAGTATCGGTATGGCTATGACAGATGTAGCCCCAACCGTACAACGTCCGATTCCTGTCATCTCCGGATATTCCGGGATGTTCTATCACGAGGAGAACAATGCTTATCGAACTGGCACTCGCCACCGCTCT
>Ga0137412_10005039_pt1 | contig 10558 bp, 8 predicted proteins | sample CZODoug2_1_16fun_FD_122160 | JGI IMG/M metagenome (GOLD analysis project Ga0137412, IMG submission 122160) | Vadose zone soil fungal communities from Angelo Coast Range Reserve, California, USA - CZODoug2_1_16fungal (Hybrid Assembly) | ecosystem: Environmental > Terrestrial > Soil > Vadose zone... | reverse complement strand
CCGCGCCACCGCGACGGGGCGCTCCGTCACTGAAGCCTACGCCACTCTGCGCGCCGCGACGTTGCCGCCGATGCTGGGCGCACTGGACGGTTGGGCAGCGAAGTCCGAGACAACCAGCATCCATCTGGATTTGATCTCGAGCCTCTACGCTCAAGCGGCGCAGGTCGCAATCACCCGACGGCATCAGCCCTGACGGCATCAGCCCTGATTGACAGCGCCGTCAGGGCGACCTAGCATCTGGTATACTAGGTATACCAGATGGGCTTTCAGCTCAAACGATCGCGCCTTTTTGAACAGGTCGCCGATGTCCTCGAGCAGAGGATACGCGACCGGGAATTGGTGGTCGGCGCCGAACTGCCATCAGAACGTCAGCTCATGGGGGAATTTGGCGTGGGCCGGACAGCCATCCGCGAGGCGCTGTTTCATCTGCAGCGGGCGGGCCTCGTCGATCTCCGGGCGGGTTTGCGAGCACGGGTCACAGCCCCGAACGCTGAAGTTGTCATGACCTCGCTGTCGAGCAGCGCCAAATATCTGCTCTCCGATGACACCGGCATCCGCCATTTCCAGGATGCGCGCGCCCTCTTTGAAGCCGGACTGGCGCGCGATGCAGCACGCAACGCCACATCGAAGGACATCCGCCACCTGAGCGATGCGCTCGACGCGAATTACAAGTCGATCGGCGACATCCGTCGCTTTGAGGACTCGGATGTCGCGTTTCACTACGCCATCGCTACGATCTCCAAGAATCCCATCTATGTGGTCATGCACCGGGCCATCATCGATTGGCTGGTCGACCAGAGGCGTGTGACGCTCAGTTATCCCGGCCAGAACCGGGTCGCCTTCGATGCGCATGTCGCGATCTTCGAGGCGATCAAGGCGCACGATCCAGAACTTGCCGATGCCCGCATGCGCTCTCACCTCGACCAGGTTGCCAAGCTCTACTGGAAGGCCCGGAGGGCGGCCAAATGAACAGGTTCGTGGTCACCGTCGACTTCAAGCCAAAGTCGGGGCGATGGCGGCATCCCGCAAGCTCATCGATGAGAATGCGCAAATGTCATGCGAGCGCGAACCGGGGTGCCGGCGCTTCGCCGTACTCGTACCCAAGGGGGCGAACGACCGTTTTTTCTTTATGAAATCTGTGATAGCCGCGCGGCCTTCGGTACTCACTTGCCGTCGCCGCACCTCGCCACATTCAACACGACCAAGCGCCGACCTGATGATGAACGAGAACGTTGCTAAGCTTCATCTCATCTTCGAGGGATCGAACAACAGAAGTTAAAAGGGGAGGATGAACCATGGCTCGTGCCGGCCTCAAGCAAATGACCCGGACGCCGGAGGCCAAGCTTGGTCATTTCATCGTCGAGTTTGCCACTCCTGGAATCGGCCATATCCTCAAACAGGCGGGTTGCGATTTCGCCCTTTTCGACCTGGAACATTCAGGTTTCGGCTTCGAAACCGTCAAAAGTGCTGCGCGCTATTTTGAAGCCGCGGGGCTGCCGGCCATCGTCCGCGTGCCTTCAAAGGAATATCATCACATCGCGCGGGCCTGCGACATGGGTGCGGAAGGGATCATGATCCCGATGGTCAGCACTGCCGCAGAAGCAAAGGCCGTCGTCAATTGCACGAAATATTATCCGGATGGGCGACGTGGCGTTGCCTTGGGCGTTGCGCATGATGCCTATGGGCAGGGCCCGGTGCACGAGAAGCTTGCGGCTGCCAACGAGCGGACAACGCTGTTCTGCCAGATCGAGACCGCCGAAGGTGTCGAAAATGCCGACAAGATTGCCGCTGTCGATGGCATCGACTGCCTGTGGATCGGCCATTTCGACTTGTCAGTGTCGCTTGGCATTCCGGGCCAGTTCGACCATCCGAAATTTCTGAAGGCGGTTGAGCGCACGATTGCCGCCACCAAGAAGCACAAAAAAGCACTGGGCCGCCTTGTGCCTACCACCGAGGTTGGCATCGCGCTCTACAAACAGGGCTTCGATTTTTGCTGCTATTCGGGCGACGTGTGGGTGCTTCGGGATGCGCTTGCCGCCGCAATCACCACGTTGCGGAAGGGATGCATGAAATGAGCGCCCCATTCCGTGTTGCCCTTTCAGGCGATTTCAGGAAAGCCGACGGCTCAGCCGTCTACCCCGATTTCGATCTAAAGCCCCTGCTAGAGGCCTCCGGCGTAGAGACGGCCTTTTTGGACAACGCCAATCCTCTGCGCAGCAGCGATCTTGAAGACTTCGACGCGCTTATCCTGCTGGCTCACCGTTTTGCGCCCGAAAGCGCACCCAAAAGCGGAAGGCTCAGTATCATCGCCCGCTTTGGCGTCGGTTATGACACGGTGGATGTGCCCACCTGTACCGCCGCGGACATCGCGTTGGCGATCACGCCCGATGGCGTGCGCCGCCCTGTCGCCGTGTCGATCATGACCTTCATTCTGGCACTCACCGGAAGGCTGATGGTGAAGGACAAGCTGACCCGGCAAGGCCCATCGGGTTTTGCCGCCCGCGGCGAGCATATGGGCATTGGCCTCGTCGGCAGGGTGCTGGGCTCGATCGGTATCGGCAATATCGGCGCTGAGCTATTCCGCCTCGCCAAGCCGTTCGACATGAGATTCATCGCCCATGATCCATTTGCGGATACCAAGTTGGCGGCCGGGCTCGGTGTCGAACTCGTTAGTCTCGACGACGTCTTCGCCCGCGCCGACATCGTTACGGTGAACTGCCCGCTGACGGCCGAGACCCGCCACCTCGTGAATGCTGAGCGCCTCGCCCTGATGAAGAAGACCGCCTTTTTCATCAATACTGCGCGCGGACCTATCGTCGATCAAAAGGCGCTGACGGACGTTCTGGCAAGCGGGCGGATCGCTGGCGCGGCCCTCGATGTGTTCGACCAGGAACCGACCGATCCGGCCGATCCTCTTTTCGCGCTCGACAACGTCATCGCGACGCCTCACGCACTTTGCTGGACCGATCAGTGCTTCGCCGGAAACGGCGCAGCCGATATCAGGGCTGTGCTCGATATTCAGCACGGGCGAATCCCGCGCGGTATTGTCAATCGCGCAGTACTCGAAAAGCCGAATTTCCGACGCAAACTGGAGGAGTACAGCCGCCAATTCGCCAGTTGAGAATTCCTCGCCGCAACGAGCGAGGGACATTCGAATGGCTTCTGCCATTCAGGAAAAAAGGGAGGAGACAATGGTCAACAGACGTGATTTCGGAAAGATCAGCCTGGCCGCAGGCCTCGCCGCAACATTAGGAAGGCCGGCATGGGCCGCATCGGCCGCCGACACCGCCGTCAAGGCCGCGCAGCAATACAAGGGACGCTCGATCACTATTGTCTGGGAGGCCGGGCTTCAGTCGCTCGATCCCACCCACTTCTCCGGCCCGAAATGGAAAGAGCTGACCGGGATGGATGTGAAGGTGATCGAGGTCGCGACCGCCGAGATGTTCACCAAGATCATGCAGGACTACAAGTCGGGAGCCGGCGCCTATGACGCGCTCAACGTCATTCCTGCCTGGATGCCCGATCTTGCCCAGGCCGGCGCGCTTGAGGCGCTCGACCCCTATGTCGAGAAGTACGGCTACGCCCCCGAGCTCCAGACGATTGCGTCGACATTCCGCGACAACCAGATGAAAGTGGGGGGCAAGATCTACGGCTTCCCAGATGATGGCGACGTTTTCCTGATGTACTATCGGCGCGACATCTTCGAGGATCCAACCGTACAGAAAGCCTTCAAGGACAAGACTGGCAAGGACCTCGCAGTGCCCAAGACCTGGGCAGATTTCGATGTCGTCGGAGCTGGTCTTACGGATATCCTTAAGGACAAAGGTATCTACGGCGCCGCCTTTTTCCGACAGCCTCCTTACGCGATGTACATGTTCGAGGAACGCTTCCGCAACGAGGGCGGCAAGTTCTTCGACGCTGACACCATGAAGGCCACGATCAACTCCGATGTCGGCGTCAAGGTCTTCACCGGCATGCGCAAAGAGAACAGATTCATGCCGCCCGGCGTGGAGCAGTTCGGCTTCGTGGAGAATCTCGCAGCTTTCCTGCAAGGCCAATCAGCCATGACGATCTCCTGGCCACCTTATGGACGCTGGGCCGAGGGTTATGGTACCGACCAGGAGGCGCTGAACTGGGTCCCGAAAACGGCGATAGCGGGCAAGGTGGGCTACGCCTTACCGCCGGGAGGACATCCCGAGCTCGCCGCGGGCTTTGCCTTGTCAATTTCGTCCACCTCGAAAAACAAGGACGCCGCCTATCTGTTCATCCAGTGGCTCAACAGCGAAGATGTGAGCCGTCAGCGCGTTCAGCTTCCCTATACGCTGCGCGATCCGTTCCGCGAATCGCACTACACGGACCCTGGCTATCTGGCCCTGTGGCCAAACGCTAAGGACTACCTGGCGGCCCTGAAGCAGGCCTCGGAGACGGGCCTTCTCGATCTGTCGCTCTTGCAAACCGACAAGTACGAGGAGGTCATGCGCCAGGCGATTTCAAAGCTCTGGGCAGGCGATGATCCAAAGACGATCCTCAATGCGGCGGCAGCTCAGTGGGACGACATCACGCAGAAGATCGGCGTCGAGAAACAGAAGGTAGTCTATGCAGGCTGGGCCGCCAAGTCCGGTGCCTATCCGAAAATGTAAGCAGGCCTCTCCCCTCTCCCGCCATCCGGCGGGAGAGGCTCCGTCTGCCGTTTACGACGGCACGAGACCTACGGAACGCACCCCGACTATCAGCCATGGCCGCCACCGCCCATCCCGACCGCAACTTCAAATACTGGCTGATCTCGCCGGCCATCTTCCTGCTGTTGCTGATCGGCCTGTTCCCACTGATCTTCTCGCTGGTGGTGAGCTTCATGCGCGTCACCATGCTGGAGACCGACACATCCTTTGCCGGATTAGTGAATTTCGTTCAACTCTTTCATGACGCGAGGCTATGGCAGTCGTTCGTACATACGGCGCTTGTCATCGTCATAGCCCTGCCCATCGAGCTGCTGCTCGGCCTCGCCATGGCCTATCTGTTCCTCGACCGCATGCCGGGGCGGCAGATTCTGGTTTCGCTGCTGATGCTGCCAACGATTATCTCGCCGATTGTCGCCGGCGCCACATGGCGGCTCCTGTTCGATAATCGTTATGGTCCGATCAACCAGATCATTGGCTGGTTCGCCGGCCACCCGGTGCCGGCCTTGTGGACGGTTAATCCCCAACTCGTCTATCCCGCCATCATCTTCTGTGAGATCTGGCAGTGGACACCCTTCATGTTCCTGATCCTGCTGGCCGCTCTTTCCAATGTCGACCGCTCACTTACCGAGGCCGCAGAGATTGACGGAGCGCGGTTCTGGCGCAGTTTCCGCTATATTGTTCTCCCCGCAATCTGGCCTGTCATGTCGATCGCCATTCTGATCCGCGGCCTCGACCTCTTCCGCATCTTCGATATCATCTGGGCGCTCACGGCGGGCGGCCCCGGCACTATGACCGAAACTGTTTCGGTATATGCCTATGTCCAGGGCTTCCGGCAGTTCGAGTCGAGCTATACAGCAGCGATCGCCTTCCTTGTCATCGCGCTTCTCACCGTCATCGTCACCTGGGCCATCCGGCGCATGGGGCTGGCAAAATGACAACCGTTCCATTTCATCGCCGCAAGGAAACGAAGCTCGTCTTCCGCTACCTCACCGCGGCGTCGCTCGTCGTCATCTTCGTATTTCCGATCTACTGGCTGTTCGCCATTTCCTTCAAGACGCCAGGCGAGATCTTCGCTTTTCCGCCGGTGTGGTATCCGAAGAGCATCCAGTTCAACAATTATGCGGTGCTGTTCAGGGATGGCGATGCCAAAACCGTCGGCAACAGCCTGGTGGTTGCTTCGGTATCAACCTTCTTCGCCATGATCTTCGGCACCATCGCCGCCTACTCACTGGTGCGATTCAAGACAGGTGGCGAAAACCTCGCGGTGTGGATCATCTCGCAACGCATGATGCCCCCCGTGGCCATCGTATTCCCGGTGTTCCTCTTCTATGTCTGGCTCGGCTGGGTCGATACCTACATCGGGCTCATCATTCTCTACACCGCCTTCAGCTTGCCCTATGTGATCTGGATGATGCGCGGCTATATCGAGGATATTCCGCTAGAACTCGAAGAGAGTGCCCTGATCGACGGCTGCAGCCGCTGGGAGGTCCTATGGAAAGTCGTGTTTCCCATGGCGCGCTCGGGGCTCTTTGCCACCGCTGTCTTCACCTTTGTCTTCTCCTGGAACGACTTTCTGTTTGCACTGGTGCTCACCCGCACCGAGGTCACAACCTACACAGTCCAAGTCACGCATTACTTTGGCGGCCAGTCGAATTTCTGGTCCAAGATCGCCGCTATGTCGGTGCTTGGAACCATTCCGGTGTTCATCACCGTCGCAACGCTGCAGCGCTATCTCGTGCGCGGCATATCCATGGGCGCAGTCAAGGGTTAAGTCGTGTCGGACCTGAAGATCACCGGACTTCACAAGCACTACGGCGCATACCACGCCGTCAAAGGAATCGATCTCGAGGTGCCCTCGGGTGAATTCACAGTCCTGGTAGGCCCATCAGGATGCGGCAAATCAACCCTGCTCCGCACCATCGCAGGGCTCGAGGAAGCCAGCGCCGGCACGATTGAAATCGGCGGAAAAGATGTTACGTGGGCACGCCCACGCGATCGCGACATCGCGATGGTGTTCCAGAATTACGCGCTCTATCCCTATCTCAATGTCTATGAAAACATTGCATTCGGCCTGCGGGCGAGGAGAGTTGCATCCGCCGAGGTCGACAAACGTGTGAAGCGTGCCGCCGAAATGCTCGGCATTGCGCAACTTCTCGAACGATTTCCACGTGAGCTTTCCGGCGGTCAGCGCCAGCGCGTCGCGATCGGCCGCGCGATCGTGCGCGACGCGCTGCTCTTCCTGTTCGATGAACCGCTCAGCAATCTCGATGCCCAGCTTCGCGACGACATGCGGGTTGAAATCAAGCGGCTCCATCAGGAGCTCGGCCGCACCATGATCTACGTGACTCACGACCAGATCGAGGCGATGACGCTCGCCGACCGCATTGCGCTTCTGCGGGACGGCAAGATTGAACAGCTCGGCGCGCCGCTTGATCTGTTTGAGCGGCCGGCAACGCGCTTCGTGGCCGGTTTCCTCGGCAGCCCGAAGATGAACTTCCTTCCCGCCACCATCGAAACTGGCGAAGTGATCCTTCGCGACGGAACCAAGCTCACCCTGCCCCCCGGGCGGAAGGCGCCGAACGGCCAAGCCGTCGTTTTGGGGCTCAGGCCCCAGCATATTGCCAAAGCCGGCGCGAGCGCTGCGCCAGGTCACGTGCAGTTGCCGTCAACCATAGAGCTCGTCCAACCGACAGGCTCGCGGGTGCAGGTCAGCATGCCGCTCGGGGGAACCAGCATTACCGCAGAATTTGCAGCTCACGAGGTCACCGCTCCGGGCGAGCAGGTCCTTATCGACATCGATATGACCCGCGCCGTTCTGATCGATCCACAAACTGACAAGGTCATTTGAGGAGGCCGCCATGGCCCAGAAGAAGCCGAGCCGTGCAATCAAGTTCTTCGGAACCGAAGTTCCTAACGGTAAACGCCGCGAATTGAGAGCAGGTCCCATCTCGGCAGTCTTCGACAGCGGCGCCTTACGCTACATCCGCTATCACGGTGAAGAGGTCTTGCGTGGAATTGCCTATATCGTCCGCGACAAGGACTGGGGCACCTATGCTCCGGCAATCGAGAACCTGAACATCCGCCAAAGCAAGGATGGCTTTGCCATCGGTTATGAGGCCATCTGCGACGACAAGGATCAGGCGATCCGCTATTCCGCCAAAATCGACGCAAGGAGCGATGGAACACTGAAGTTTTCGGCCGAAGGAACGCCACTTTCTGACTTCCTCACCAATCGGACCGGCTTTGTGGTGCTGCATCCGCTCGCAGGAACGGTGGGGCGCCCAGTTGAAGTGGTCCACACGGATGGAAAGAAGGAGAAGCGCAAGTTCCCCAAATTCATCAGCCCCGGTCAGCCCATTTTCGAAATCCGCTCACTTAAGCACGAGCCGTTTTCGGGAGTTGCGGTGACTGTTCTGATGGAGGGAAACAAGTTCGAGATGGAGGACCATCGAAACTGGATGGATGCCTCCTACAAGACCTATGTGTGCTCCCTGCTCGATCCCTGGCCCTACACACTGGAGAAAGGCAAGAGCTTCAGCCAGTCAGTAACCCTCACCGTCTCCGGCAAACTGCCGAAATCAAGGCCAACGCGCGCTGCCGCCGATACAACCGTAACCCTTGCAGGCGCGAAGGGCCGTATTCCGCAAATCGGCCTCGGCGTACCCATGGTGGAAGCCGCGGCGGCCCTCCAGGCCGCGCACCTTATCGCTGCGGCGAAGCCCCTGGCGCTCGTTTGTCAGATCGATGGACGCGAGCGAGGGCAAGAAGAGGCCGCTGCAAACTTCCGCGATCTGTCAAGGCAAACGGGAGCCCCGGTCACACTTGAGATCATTTTGCCGGCCAAGGAGCCGGCGGATAAGGAAGTGGCTGCGATCGCCAGCGCCGTGAATGCAGCGGGGCTCACACCTGCGTCCGTTGTCATCACCCAGATGCACGATCTCAAATCGTTTCAGCCCAACACACCGAGGCCTTGGGGGCCCACCTACGAGGAAATGGCGGCGGCGGCACGAGCCTCCTTCCCGGATTCCGTGCTTGGCGGTGGCATGCTCTCCTATTTCACCGAATTGAACCGTAGGCCCGCGCCCAAGGGCGTGTTTGACTTCATCACCCACACAGGCTGCCCCATTGTCCATGCGGCAGATGAAATCTCGATCATGGAGACGCTCGAGACCCTTCCGTGGATCTTCGCCTCTGCGCGCGCCATGATCGGCAAAGTGCCCTATCACATCGGGCCGACCAGTATTCCCTGTCGCGACAACCCTTATGGCGCAGCGGTTGCGCCAAACCCCGATAATGGGCGAGTCTGTCTCTCCGATATCGATCCACGCCAGCGCGGTCTCTTCGCCGCCGCATGGAACGTCGGCTATCTGTCGGCTGCCGCAACAGCCGGTGTCGACACCCTGGCCCTTGGCTCTGCCACTGGCTCGCAAGGGATGATCTATCGCAAATTGGCCCATGCCCAGCCGTGGTTCGACCGCGGTGGCGCCAGGGTCTATCCCATCTACCATGTGATTGCGGGTCTTGCTGTTGCCAGCGGCGCAAGACGCATCGATACAGTTTCTTCTGCACCTTCAAAGGTCGCCGCTCTTGCCCATCGCAGCAAGGGCGGCCAAGTGCTTTGGCTCGCCAACCTGTCAGGCGAAACCCAGCGCCTGAAGGTCAAGGGCTTCGATGGCCCTGCCAGACTGCATGTTCTCGACGAAAGAAGCTTTGAAGCGGCGGTGCGCGATCCCGCTTGGCTCGACAGCGGCGGCACTTTCATCCGCAAGGCGGGAAGCCTTGAGCTTCCGTCCTATGGGGTTGCCCGAATCCAGGGCGGCTGATGTCTAGCTAAGCTAGCCTTGCAAACGCAGCAAGGCAGCTCTTGCCCGCTCGCTTGCACAAAACAAAGCAACGATCGCTTGGCACCCGCACCAGGCTCGCACCGGAAACGACCTCACCAGAACGCAACGAACACGATCAATCTCCAACGAAAATTCAGCAAAATCAACGAAACCAACCATTATCCCGTCGCTCATAACGGTCTGGTTGTCGGTTCGAGTCCTGCCGGGGTCAGTAGCCTGACGCAGTAAGCGTCCTACAGCTTGTCCATCGCGCCCTGGGTTGCGGCGTCGACCCGGATCTAACGAAGCGATCAGACCAACCTCGACCGATCTGCACGCTGCGTTTTCTGATTTTACGACAAATGGAATCTTGAACTTTCGACAGTATGCAAACGGCTGCATGCTTTGCGCATGGATGGAATTGATACCGACATCGGTGGCGCAGTCCGCCGTCAGGCTTCCATCTCGCCAGCGTTTGACCAATCAATCCCGCTGCGCTGTATCCGCGAGCGAAGCGTCTGATCGTGCGTCGCAGAATTCCCAAACTGCCCTTGCGCTTGATTCCGGATGAGGCGATTCTGCGCCTTGCACGTGCATTGGCACGCCAAGCGGCAAGGGAAGACCATGAACGAGATCAGATCAGCATCTCGGCTACTTCGACTTGGAGCAGAAAACCTTGCAACCCCTCGACAACCCGTTCGGCACGAGGTTGTCACCCATGTCTTAGGTACGTGGTGTTACCTATGTGTCCGGGCCGGACAGGGGAAAGATGGTAGCGGGAGAGCGCTACCGCCTTTCCCCACACGACCCAAATCTGCGATATTTTCTCCAATCGTCCGCCTAAAGTGTAGGAATCTTGTGGAGGTGTAGGTTCAAATCGAGGAGGCGCAAGCGCGTTTGTTATAACTCCAGGCCCGGGAGACCTCCGGCGGCCAGCGGCAAGATCGAGAATGCCCATCAACTCGCCGCGTAGGATGGCATGGCTTTCACCCCGCTTCGAGCACGTGGCCGAACGTTTGGGCTGCGACCGGGGCACGAGTCACCAGCGGCGCGCAG
>Ga0137412_10005038_pt1 | contig 10559 bp, 10 predicted proteins | sample CZODoug2_1_16fun_FD_122160 | JGI IMG/M metagenome (GOLD analysis project Ga0137412, IMG submission 122160) | Vadose zone soil fungal communities from Angelo Coast Range Reserve, California, USA - CZODoug2_1_16fungal (Hybrid Assembly) | ecosystem: Environmental > Terrestrial > Soil > Vadose zone... | reverse complement strand
CACTCGCCCTTCTTGCATACTTCGCCGCACCCAATTTCTTGCTTTTGCTGCAGGACACAGATTCCCCGGGTGCCGCTTGTGAGTACGTTATGTCATTCACACGGCCTGACCGTCAAGCGATTCTCTTCCGTAGTTGTCCTAAGAATGTAGGTAATCTTAGGCAATTGGCCTGTTATTGCAGGCAGGTAGGACTACTAATTGCATAGCTCGCAGGAAACCACCACTACCGCTTGTACTTTTTCTCACCGTCGAGCCTGTCCGCATGGACGGTAATCCTTAGTTCGCTATCCCCTATCTCAACGTTCTCTACCACTTGCGCCGTTTCCGCCGTCTTCTCAGTGTCCTCTGCGCTCTTCTCTCAGCGCGCTCTGCGTTAAGTCCCGTCTTCTCTCGCTCCGTCTCTCAAATCCCCAGATTTTTCCACATCGCTGCCACCCGCGCCTTCGTCTTTTCATCCACCAGCATCTCATCCGGCCATGGCCTCGCAAATCCCTCGCTGGCCCACTTCCGCGTCGCATCGATTCCCATCTTCGATCCAAAATCCTGCATCCGCGCTGCGTGATCCAGCGTGTCCACCGGCCCCAAAGTAAATTGCACATCCCGCTCCGGATCAATCGCGCAAAGTGCCTTCCACACCACCTCGCGATAGTCGTGCACATTCACATCGTGGTCCACCACCAGGATCACTTTCGTAAACATCGCTTGCCCCAGCGACCAGATCGCGTTCATCACTTTTCGCGCGTGTCCCGGAAACGATTTTCGAATCGACACAATCATCAGGTTGTGGACAATCCCCTCCGCCGGCATGGACACATCCACAATCTCCGCGTGCGTCAACTTCATCAGCGGCAAAAACACCCGTTCGATCGCATATCCCATATAAAAATCTTCCTGCGGCGGCCGCCCCACCACCGTCGCCAGGTAAATCGGGTCCTTCCGATGCGTCACGCACTCCACGTGGAATACCGGATACTCCCCTTCCAACGAATAAAATCCCGTGTGATCGCCGAACGGTCCTTCCGTACGCATCTCATTCAAGTTCACATACCCTTCCAGCACAATCTCCGCATTCGCCGGCACTTCCAGATCGTTCGTCTCACACTTCACCAGCTCCACTGGTTCGCGGCGCAAAAATCCGCTGAACATCATTTCGTCCAAGTCCGGCGGTATTGGCAAAATTCCGCCCAGCGTCGTCGCCGGGTCCGCGCCAATTGCGACACTGACCGGAATCCGCCCTTCCGGATTCTTCGCCCGAGCTCGCCGGAAATGTTCCGCACCGTGCTTCTGCGTCTGCCAGTGCATCCCTGTAGTGCGCTCGTCGTAAATCTGCATCCGGTACATCCCCACGTTCCGCTTCCCTGTCTCCGGATTCCGCGTGAACACCAGCGGAAACGTAATAAACCTTCCACCATCCTGCGGCCAGCACTTCAATATTGGAAAATCAAACAAATTAACGTCGTTGCCCTGGTGCACCACTTCTTTGCACGGGCCATCTTTCACATTCTTGGGCATGAACGATCCCAACTCCGCCAGTTTCGGCAGCATCTTCAGCTTGTCGAACAGCCCCTGCGGCGTCTGCATATCCAGAAATCCGCGAATTCGCGCCGCCACCTCATCCAGTTCTTCCACCTCAAACGCCAACTCCATCCGTCGCACGCTTCCAAACGCGTTGATCAGCAACGGATACCGCGATCCCTTCGGCTTCTCAAACAGCAGCGCCATCCCGCCGGGACTCCCGTTCGGTCCCGCCATCGCCTGCGCCCGTTGCACCACCTCCGTCACTTCCAGCACAGGATCCACTTCCGCCTTCACCCGGCGCAACTCTCCCTCCTTTTCCAGCCGCCTCACAAACTCCCGCAAATCCGTGTATCCCACTTCTTCCTCCCGAAATCACACCAAATCAGGCGCTCGGCATTGCCACTCTAGCACGAACGAACTTGGCAATCTCTCGGTCATCGGTCGCGTAACCGTCCCACTCCTAACTCTTCAGTTCTGAGTCATATTGTCTCGTTCTCATCACGCAAGTGTTTCGATGTGATACAAACAGTCTCAGCCTGACCATAAATTCCGCAAGCAGATCGCCCCTTCGATTGAAATGAGTTTCCTGAGCTTCTAAGTGCCCGCATCACAAGTATTTGCTGAAGCCATCAATTCCGGCCTTCATCCCTCGAGTCATTCGCAATTGGCTGCAGAATTGCTCCTCTCTTTCTGGAGGGAGCAGGCTTTCGCGTGTCATCCGTGCTCGCATCTCCCAAGTCCCCGGAACAAGTCGTTGGTAACCGAGTTAGAAAATTATTCCTGTAAGAAGGAGAATTGGAACCCAAGCGCGCCAGTGAATTGTTTTGGCAGGCTGCGGCGACGTCCCATTAACCCAACATGCTGAAGCTGCTCCACATGATTCCACTCGATTATCTCTCCTGCGTTTTGACCGTTTTGGGCACCATCCTCCTCGGCAAGAAGCTCTGGCAAGGCTGGGTTGTTGCTGCCATCAATAGCGCCGTCGTTTGTGTGATCGGCGTCCGCACCGCCCAGTTTGGTTTCGTACCCGCCAATCTGCTTTGCATCGCTCTTTACACCAGCAATCTCATTAACTGGCGGCCCAAGAAACAAGATCAGTAGTCCCCTGCCACTCCTCACGATTCCCTGCTAGTAGTATCCTGTTGATAGCCGTATGAACCGCATCTACCTCGATCACAACGCCACCACCGCCGTCGATCCCGCGGTCCTCGACGCCATGCTTCCCTACTTCTCCGCCGACTTCGGCAACGCCTCTTCCATTCACACCTTCGGCCAGCGCGCCCGCGCCGCCGTCGAAACCGCTCGCGAACAGGTTGCCGCACTCCTCAACGCCCGCCCACAGGAAATTGTTTTCACCAGTGGCGGTACCGAATCCGACAATCACGCCATCTTCGGCGTGGCTCTTGAATTCCTAACTTCCTTAAACTCTTCTACTTCCTTCACCTTCCCTCATATAATCACCACCACCATCGAACACGAAGCCGTCCTAAACGCCTGCCAGGCGCTGGAAAAACAAGGCGTCGCCGTCACCTATCTTCCCGTCAATCGCCAAGGCCTGATCGATCTCGACGAACTCCGCCGCGCCCTTCGCCCCGAAACCGTTCTCATCACCGTGATGCATGCTAACAACGAACTCGGTGCCATCCAGCCGCTAGCCGAAATCGGCCGCATCGCCGCCGAAGCCGACGTCTACTTCCACACCGACGCGGTGCAATCCGCCGGAAAAATTCCCGTCGACGTCAAAGCTCTTCAACTCGATCTTCTTTCCATCTCCGGCCACAAGTTCTATGCGCCCAAAGGCATTGGCGCGCTCTTCATCAAGAGCGGAACGCACCTCCGCCAGCTTCTCTACGGCGGCCATCACCAGCGCGGCTTCCGCCCCGGCACAGAAAATGTTGTCGGCATCGTCGGCCTCGGCAAAGCCGCCGAACTCGCCCGCCTCTCTCTCGAAAAAGACGCCGCGCGCATCGTCCGCCTCCGCGACACTCTCGAACAAGGCATCCTCGCCCGCGTCCCCGATTCCCACGTCAACTCGGCCAATGTTCCGCGCACACCCAACACCACCAACATCCTTTTTCCCGGACTCGAAGGTGAAGCCCTCGTCATCGCTCTTGATCTTAAAGGTCTCGCCTGCTCCACTGGAGCCGCCTGCTCTTCCGGCGCCGTCGAGCCCTCGCACGTCCTCACCGCCATCGGTCTCCCCGCTTCCGAAGCTCGCGCCAGCATCCGCTTCAGCCTCGGCCGCCACACCACCGAATCCGAAATCTCCTCCGCCCTCGAAATCGTCCCAGCCGCCGTAGCCCAACTAAGGAAGCTCTCTCCCACCTACCAAAAGTCCGTCGCAATTTCCTGATCCCTCCTACCTCTGTGCTCTATGCCTGCCCTGAGCCAAGCCGAAGGGTGTTCTTCCCTAAGTGCCCTCTGTGTTAAATCCCCTCTTCCTCTCAGCACAAATTCACCAAAAACGCTAAACTAGAAGTAGCATGTCCACGCAGCTCCAACTCGACCCTCTGCCGGCAACAACCGCCGCCGAAACCACTCCCGGCCTCGTCGCGGTCGCCATGTCCGGTGGTGTCGACTCTTCCACCGTCGCCGCGGTACTCCTCCAGCAGAATCACCCCATCGTCGGCCTCACCATGCAGCTTTGGAATCAGCGCCGCCTCCCCGAACTTCAGGGTGACGGCCCCGCGCAGCATCGCTGCTGCTCGCTCGACGACGTCTACGACGCCAAGCGCGTCGCCCAGCATCTGAATTTTCCCCATTACGTCGTCAACTTCGAGGAACAGTTCGAAGCGCGCGTGGTACGCCCTTTTGTCGAACAGTATCTTTCCGGCCGCACGCCCATCGCCTGCACCAACTGCAACACCGACGTAAAGTTCGAGCCCCTTCTCCGCATGGCTCGCCAGATTGGCGCCGAACGCCTGGCCACCGGCCACTACGCCCGCATCCGCAAGAACGAATCCACCGGGCGCTTCGAACTCCGCCGCGCCCGCGATGATTCCAAGGACCAGTCTTATTTCTTGTGGGGCCTGACGCAGGAACAGCTCTCTCGCAGCGATTTCCCTCTAGGTGAACTCACGAAAGAAGAAGTGCGGAACGTCGCGCGCCACGCGAATCTTCCCGTCGCCGAAAAGCCCGAAAGCATGGAACTCTGCTTCGTTCCAAACGGCAACTACGTCCAGTTCATCCACGCCTATTCCCGCGCCGAAGGAATCGCTGTGAACAATCAGGAAGGCGACATCGTCACCGAAGACGGCTCTGTCATCGGCCGCCACGCCGGCATACACAATTACACTGTCGGCCAGCGCAAAGGCCTCGGCTTCGCAGCCGGCAAGCCCGTCTATGTGGTTTCGATAGATACGCAGAACAATCGCATTATCGTCGGCGAAGACGAAGCGCTGCGCACGAGCACATTCGAAATTGAAAATGTAAATTGGATTTCCATCGCGGAGCCAACCGCGCCGATCCTCGGCCAGGCAAAGATTCGCCACAAGCACGACCCCGCCGCCGCCACCATCGAAGCTCTCCCCAACAATCGCGCCCGCATCACCTTCGAAACTCCCCAGCGCGCCATCACCCCAGGCCAAGGCGCCGTCTTCTACAACAACGAAACCGTCCTAGCCGGCGGCTGGATCAAGTAAATCTTGGTAGCGCCGCCATCCTGGCGGGCCAGCCATGCCGGCAAGATGCCGGCGCTACGAAGCCCACCTCATCAAGCCCTCATCAATTCCAAGCTCTCCCAATCGCCGCCGCCAACGCCGGCGCCAGCACTGGACTCCGCTTCAATTTCGCCGCCGCCGCTTGCAAATCCTCCGGCCGGTCTAAATCAAAATCCCGCCGCAACAATTTTCCACGCAGCTTCCCTCTCACAATCACTTTCAACGTCAACTCCAAAACCCGCTCCGTACTCCACGGAATTCCCCGGAAAATCCCCGGCGCAAACTTCCGCATGCCCAGCAAATAATATCCGCCATCTTCCGCCGGCCCAATCACCACATCGTTCGCCTTCAACTCCGCAAATGCTTTCCGCACCCGCTCCGCTCCCATCCACGGCGTATCCGTCCCAATCACCACCACCTCGCGATAACCCATCGCAAAACACTTTCGAAACGCGTTCTCCATCCGCGCTCCAAGTTCCGTTCCGTGCTGCGGCATGACTCGCAAACGTTCGCCGCTTTCTCGCTTCCTCACCAGCTTGCGAAAATAGCCGGTCCCGCCCGCCGCAAACATAAACACATCGCAGCCGCGCATCTTCCGGACGAGCCGCAACGTGTCCGCAATGCACCCCTCGTGCAGCGCCGCCGCAACCTCCGCAGACACCGCTGCCAGCAATCGCGTCTTCACTTTTCCTGGTTTGGGAGTTTTTGCAAATACAAGGAGGGCCCGCGAACCGCTCATGGAAGAAAACTCAGCTCATTCGAGCGCAAAGCAATCCCGCGTGAACAATCGGACTTCAGATGAACAACTCGTCTTCCTGCTCCACCGAGGTTTCCCTCGCCGGAGACTCGGCCCTCCGCGAGCGCAACACGTCGAGCCCAATTTTGATTCCCTGCACAATTGCCGAAGCCTTCTGCACCGGGGCCCAGAAACTCCTCCGCACCTGCGAACCCGCATCTTCCACCGCTTCCAGCGTCCCGGTCAGAATGCGGTCCACAGCCACCAACTGGCCGCGCAACCGATCCGAAGCTTCCGTGGCAATCTTGTCGAACTTCTGCGCCTGCGAACGGGTCATGTAAACGATGTGCGCCGCGTCTTCCACCAGCGCCGAAATTTTCGGCTGTGTGTCGTCCAGCATGATCTGCGTGCGCGTCAGGATTGGCCCCACGCGAGAGTGCAGGTCTCCCACCATCCGGTTCACGGATTCGGTGGTCTTCTTCAGTTGCAGAAACAGCACGATCAGGATGGTCGTCTGCACCAGCAGAGCGATGGCCGCCGCAAGAATGAAAACTTGCATCGTTATTTGCATACACACCCGACCCTCTCCGCAACTTCAGCGGAAAAACCCAAGCCACCCAACAAATCCCTAGGACTTCGATTCGCGAAGAAACGCCTCGCGTCCCGCATCCACCGCCGCGGACAGCGACTCCCGCTTCTTCGACGCAACGTCTTTGCCACGCTCGATCAATTCATCGGCCCGCTCGCGCAACTCTTTCGCCTTCTTCTGCGCAAATTCCCGTCCATCATCCGCGCGCTTCGCCAGATACTCACGCGTATCTTCGCCGGACTTCGGCGCAAAGAGCACTCCCATCAACGCGCCCACTCCAAGTCCCACCAGAAAGTAACTAACCTTGCTTCCAACGTTGTCAGACATAAGCGCCTCCACGCAAAGAACGTAGCACACGCATCAGAACGCCGCAACACGGCCTAACCTCCATTCTTGCCACTTACTGGTTAGGGCGTATCTTGGTGCAGCGACAAATGTTGCACAATCTTTTCCGCCATTTTTCGCGGCAGCATCCGGCTCAACTCCTCCGCGCTGGCCTTCTTTAGATTCGCCACGCTGCCATACCGCTGCAGCAATCTTTGCGAAGTTCGCGGCCCAATTCCCGGAATATCCAGCAGCGCTGTATGCGTCTGGCGCGCCCCGCGCCGCTGACGGTGAAAGCCCACCGCAAAACGGTGCGTCTCATCGCGAATCTGCTGAATCAGGTGCAGCACCGGCGAGTGCCGCTCCAGAATCAGCGGCTCATCTTCCTGCCCCAAGACATACAAAATCTCTTCCTTCTTCGCGATGCTGGCCATCGGCTGATTAATGATTTGCAGCGACTCCAGCGCCTCGGCCGCGGCGCGCAATTGCCCCAGGCCCCCATCAATCAGGATCAGCCCGGGCAATGCCTTCTTCTCTTCCTGCAGCCGCCGGTATCGCCGCACCACTGCCTCGTACATGCTGGCAAAATCATCGTTCTGCGCGCGTTCGCGTCCACCGGGCGCTTCATCGCCGCGAATGATGAACTTCCGGTAATCCGATTTCTTCATTCGCCCGTTTTCCCAAACCACCATGGACGCAACCGTATCTGTCCCCTGAATGTGCGAAATGTCGAAGCTCTCAATACGCTTCACCTCCTCGGGAAGATTCAATGTGGACTGCAGCGCTTCACCAATCGCTTTCGATGTTGGCTTCAGTACGCGGAACCTCTGCTCGAAAATATGCTTAGCGTTATTTTCCGCCAGATCCAGAAACGCGCGCTTGCTGCCCCGCTGCGGCGTAAAAATCTCCACCTTGTGCCCCGCGCGCTCGCTCAGCAATTCTCCCAGCAACGCGTGATCCTCGAAGTCAATGGGCACGTGAACCATCTTCGGCAGGTACTCCGCATCAAGATAAAGTTGTTTCAAAAGCGATGGCACAAATTCGTGTGGATCGAACTCCTCCAGGTCTTCCCAGTAAAATTCGCGGCGGTCCACCACGCGCCCCGCACGCAGGTGAAAAAGATTCGCCGCAACCAGGGGCGGCTCAGCGTAATAAGCCAACACATCCGTATCGTCACCCTGCGCCGAGGCAATCCGCTGCCGCTCCTCAATATCGTCCAGCGTGCGCAACAGGTCGCGGTACGAAGCCGCCTCCTCAAAACGCTCGCCTTCCGCCGCGGCCAGCATGCGCTCCTCGATGCTCTTCATCAGGTCCTGCCGCCGGCCTTCCAGAAACATCCGCGCATCGCGCACCGCCTCCGCATAGCGGGCATCCGTGGTTAGCCCCTCCGCGCACGGCCCCAGGCAGCGGTGAATGTAATACTGCAGGCAAGGCCGCGGATGAATCTTCGTCAGGTCCACGTAACACGAAGGCACCAGAAACCGTTTGTGAATGAAGTGCAGAATGCGCCGCGCCAGGCTCGCCGGAAAATACGGTCCGAAATAAAGCGAACCGTCCTTCTTCACCCGCCGCGTGAAATAAACCCGCGGATATTTTTCATAGAGTGTCAGCTTGATGTACGGGTATGTCTTGTCGTCCCGCAGCATTACGTTGAATTTCGGCTTGTACTGCTTGATCAGATTATTTTCGAGCGCCAGCGCCTCTCGCTCGTTTTCCACCAGAATCGTTTCAAGGTCCGCAATCTCTCGCGCCAGCGAACCCGTCTTCGCATCCACCCAGCGCGATTCCAGGAAATACGAGCGCACGCGATTCCGCAGCGAGCGCGCCTTCCCGACGTACACCACCTTGCCCGCGGCATCCTTGAACAGATACACCCCGGGCGATTCGGGGAGAGACGCTGCTTTTTCGCGGGGTTCCATGGAATTGAATCGGCGCGGCCTGGCCTTTCGCCGCTTCTTTCATCTTACGGTGAATTCAAGCCGAAAGAAAAATGTCCAACGAATAATTGAATGGTTATTCGTACTTTAGGTGCTATGCTGCATTCAACTCGGCGACGCAAGCGTACAGAGCGTCGGTTCCAGAAGACCCCGGGCACTGAACATCCTTCGCTGCTCCAGGTACCGCCCCAGCCAAGCCTCAGTGGAAACGAGCTCAATATGCGGAGTCGCGCGCGCGTGTTCGTGTCACGAATCACGTTGGTTCTCGCCAGATCGTTTTTCCCACTTTTTGCAATTGCTATCATCCTGGGTGCCGCGCTATGGGGACCCTGGGTAAGTCTGGGAGTGACAGTCATCGCGATAGCCGCTGCCTTGAGGTTGCTATGATCCCAGAGGCCCGCACCGCTCCGGCCCCGACAATGTTGAGGCCCTGGCGCATTCTCTCCCACCCGCAGGACTGGCACTGCATACTCTTTCATTTCATTTGTCTCACGGCCTACACTTGCGCGTTTTGGCTCTACCTCCACCCCCAAGTAGCCCGCATCACTGGCCCATGGTCCCGTATAGCCTTTGTGCTGGCTTCGGCTTTGGTGCTGGGCTGGATTTCCGGAATCGATGTCGGCGTCAACTTCCACAACCATTCCCACCGGCCAATCTTCACATCGCAGTTCTTCAATCGCTGGTTCGGCCGGATGTGGACATTCTCGGGCGGTTGGCCTTCGTTCTTTTGGGAGTACTGCCACGTCACAATTCACCATGCCAATCTGCTGAGCGCGGATGATTGGACTCTTCCCAAACATACGGCTGACGGAAAATTTGAGAACTTTCAACGCTACCTGTTCGCACATTGGCCGTGGCGTCTGGCCATCCACCTCTGGAAAGATTTGACCGCGCGCCAAACCCTCCGCCGGCGATCGTTCCGCGAACTCGCCATTTTCCTGGCGCTTTGGTCGATTCCTTTTTGGTTCGACCCGGTCATGGCCATATGTCTTTGGGTTCTGCCGCATTGGATCGCTAACGCGTTCGTCATGAATTCAGGGATGTATGTCCAGCATGCGGGATGTGTCCCGAAGACTTCCGCCAAACCAGTAAGCCACTCCACCGTATTCGTATCGAACCTGTTCAATCTCACTATGTTTAATATTGGTTTTCACTCCGAGCATCATGACCATCCCCGGGTCCACTGGTCGGAACTCCCGGAACTTCACCAGCGCCTCAAGCAGGACCTGATTGATGGCCGCGCGCACGTCGGTGCTGATGGTCAATTTTGGCTTCTGGATCGGCTCGCTGTGGGGCGATTATCCGGGTGAGGCCTGGGCGCAGGGCGAAGATTACCGGTTGTGGTCTAACCGGGAGGCTTGGCGCGTTGCGCACCTACATGTACCGGAGACGGCGTTCATCGTCTGTTGGGCAATCGTCATCATCGCCGTTGGGGTCTGAAACATAAACTTTAAAATTGATCCGTTCATTTTCTTTTATGCTAAAACTGGTATCGCCTGCCACAAAGAATATTTCGGGGGGTAAGTCCAACTGAGTTTGTGCTACTTTAATTTTCCCGATAGCTTCCGCTTTTTCCGGTTGATCCTGAGCGGTAAATTCTATCGTAAGGGGATTTTTTCTTAAACTATTGAACTGGTTACGCGAAGGCGTCCAGGTAAGGATCCCGGAGGACGACAAGCTCATGCCCTCAGGCATTTGTGAAGGAGAACTTTTGAAGACCAGCGGATCACCATCGGGATCATGAACATAATCGGATGAAATCTGATACTGACTTGGTATTGCTTGCTTTACATAAA
>Ga0137412_10005037_pt1 | contig 10559 bp, 11 predicted proteins | sample CZODoug2_1_16fun_FD_122160 | JGI IMG/M metagenome (GOLD analysis project Ga0137412, IMG submission 122160) | Vadose zone soil fungal communities from Angelo Coast Range Reserve, California, USA - CZODoug2_1_16fungal (Hybrid Assembly) | ecosystem: Environmental > Terrestrial > Soil > Vadose zone... | reverse complement strand
CGGCCGAGCGGGATGCGGCCGACGAGATTGTGCTGGCCCTTCATCATGTCGGTCTCGATCAGCGAGGGCGCCACCGCGTTGACGGTGATGCCTTCCTTGACGAGGCGTGCCGCATAGCCGCGGGTCAATCCCTCCATGCCGGCCTTGGATGCGTTGTAGTGCGGGCCGATCGAACCGGCGCCACGCGCGGCGCCCGAGGAGATGTTGACGACGCGGCCCCATTTTTGGGCGCGCATCAGCGGCAGCACCGCCTGGGTGCACAGGAAGGCCGACTTCAGGTTGACCGAGATCGTCGTGTCGAAATCGGCCTCCGAGAGATCGTCGACGCCGCGCGTGATCGCGATCCCGGCATTGTTGACCAGAATGTCGACGGTGCCGAACTCGGCTTTCAAGCGGTCGACCATGCGCTCGACCGCTTCGCGCTGCGAGACGTCGGCCGCGACGGTGATGGCATGGACGCCGGTCTTGCGCAGGGCCTCGGCCAACCTGTCGGCCTCCGCGGCGCGTTCCCGATAGTTGATGGCGACGGCGGCTCCCGCCTCGGCCAAGGCCCGGGAGATGGCCGCGCCGATGCCGCGGGAGCCGCCAGTGACCAGTGCGGTGCGTCCGCGCAAACGATCTGTTGTCATGATTATCTCCGTCCTCGGACCCCGGCCGAACACTGAGGTGGCGGCCGCCGGCAAACCAGGAGCGGTATTACCTTATGAAATATCGACATGTCTTGCAGTCGTCAGGGCGCTTCCGTCCGCCGTATTCCGTCCGCAAGTTTGATTCCTCGCTTTACGCAGGGTGGCTCGATCTCAACGAGAGCTGAGCACGTCGTATCGGAAGTTCCACAGCATCTTCAAGCGGGACCTGGCCGGGACGGGGCCCGGCTTGCAATGTTTAGTAAATCGTGATCCACTAAACAAATCGAGCTTCGCCGGGTCCTAGAATCCGGGTAAGCGCGAGGAAACGTCCGTTTAGTCATTCAGCCCGTCAAGGACTGTGTAGCTCCTGCTCGAAGCATTCGAGCGGGCAGGAAAGCCGTGCCAAGTCGACGGCCGGCGCCATTGGGAGGGAGAACGCGTAATGAAACAGACAATGAAGGCACTTCTTGTTGCCGGCGGCGCATTTGCTTCCGCGCTCGGCGTCGGAGCGGCGACCACGCCCGCGCAGGCGCAAGGCAAAACCATCACGCTGTGCTGGGCCGCGTGGGACCCCGCCAATGCGCTGGTCGAGCTGTCGAAGGACTTCACCGCCAAGACCGGCATTGGCATGAAGTTCGAATTCGTGCCGTGGACCAACTATGCTGATCGTTTCCTGAACGAACTCAACTCGCACGGGTCGTTGTGCGATCTCATCATCGGCGATTCGCAATGGATCGGTGGCGCTGCGGAGAATGGCCAGTACGTCAAGCTCAACGATTTCTTCAAGAAGGAAGGAATCAGCATGGACGACTACATGCCGGCAACCGTGGTCGGCTATTCCGAGTGGCCGAAGAACTCGCCGAACTATTGGGCGCTGCCGGCGATGGGTGATGCGGTGGGCTGGACCTATCGCAAGGACTGGTTTGCGCGGCCCGACGTGCAGAAGGATTTCAAGGCCAAATACGACCGCGATCTTGCCGTGCCGAAAACGCTCGATGAACTCCACGACATCGCGAAGTTCTTTCAGGGCCGCGATATCGACGGCAAAAAGGTCTATGGCGCCTCGATTTATACCGAGCGCGGCTCGGAAGGCATCACCATGGGCGTTTCGAACTATCTCTACGACTACGGCTTCAAATACCAGGATCCCAGCAAGCCCTATGCGATGGGCGGGTTCGTCAACTCGCCCGGCGCCGTCAAGGGGTTGGAGGCTTACAAGGAGCTCTACAAGTGCTGCACACCGCCCGGCGCTTCCAACTCCTACATGTCGGAAGGTCTCGACGCCTTCAAGTCCGGACAGGTCGCGCTGCAGATGAACTTTTTCGCCTTCTTCCCGGGCCTCTTCAAGGACCCGAATGTCGGCGGCGACAAGATCGGCTTCTTCGTCAATCCGGCTGGCCCCACGGCACAGGCGACCCAGCTCGGCGGACAGGGCATCTCGGTGGTTTCCTATTCCAAGAACCAGGGTGAAGCGCTGCAATACATCAAGTGGTTCTCCGGCGGCGATGTGCAGAAGAAGTGGTGGGCGCTGGGCGGCTATTCCTGCGCCAAGTCCGTTCTGAACGACCCGAGCTTCCCGAACAGCGCACCCTTTGCCAAGGAGTTCCTGCAGTCGATGGGCATGGTCGTCGACTTCTGGGCCGAGCCCTCCTATGCCCAGCTGTTGCAGGCCGAACAGAAGCGCATCCATGACTACGTGGTTGCCGACAAGGGCACCGCTCAGGAAGCGCTCGACGGCCTGGTGAAAGACTGGAAGGCGATCTTCAAGGAAGAAGGCAAGTAAATCCAACGCAAGAGCCTGGAGCGCACATGAGCGCGCTCCAGGCTATTTTCCGCAATACCGATATCTGTCGCATCGTTGACAGTCTCGGCGCCGGGATCGACCGAAGCAATGAACGAATTGAGTGCCTCATCGCAGATCATCCATCAGGCCGTGCTGGTCCGGCCGGGCGTGGCGCGTCGTATCCGGGGGCTGTCGGACAAGTCGCTGGCATGGCTGTTCATCACGCCGACCATTGTGCTGCTGCTGGCGATCAATATTTTCCCCCTGGTCTGGACGATCTATCTGTCCTTCACCAACTACCGCGCCAACCGGGCGAACGCGCCGATGCTATGGCTGGGGACCGATTGGTACAGGTCGATCCTGACCGATCCGGACATCTGGGCGGCGATGCAGGTGACCGCGCATTTCGTGATCTGGACCGTGGTCATCGAGACCGTGCTTGGATTCGGACTTGCCTTTCTGATCGACAAGAAATTCCGCGGCCATGGCCTATGGACCACGATCATCCTGCTGCCGATGATGCTGTCACCGGCCGTGGTTGGCAACTTCTGGACGTTTCTCTATCAGCCGCAGATCGGACTGTTCAACTACGTGGTGGCCTTTTTGACCGGGCGTGACGCCTCGTCGTTCCAGATGCTGGGCGACGTGACGCTCAGTCCCTGGGCTATCGTCATCGTCGACGCCTGGATGTGGACGCCCTATGTGATGCTGATCTGCCTGGCAGGCCTGCGTTCGATTCCGGACTACATCTTTGAGGCGGCGGAGGTCGATCGCGCGTCGAAATGGCGGCAATTCTGGTCGATCACGCTGCCGATGGCGCTGCCGTTCATCATGCTCGCGGTATTGTTCCGCGGCATTGAGAACTTCAAGATGTTCGACATGGTCAACCTGCTCACCGGCGGCGGGCCGGGATCGACCACCGAAGTCGCCTCGATCACGCTCAAGCGCGCGGCGTTCGAGAGTTGGCGGACCGGCTATTCCTCGGCCTTCGCGATCATTCTGTTCGTGACGGTCTTCGGCCTCGCCAACATCTACGTGAAGGCGCTCAACCGGGTGAAAAACCGATGAGCCTTTCCAACGCAGCCCATTCCGTCGTCGAGCCCTCGGCCGGCACGCGCCGCTTCGCCGGCTCGCTGGTCGTTCTCTATGCCATCATCACCATGATCCCACTGGTCTGGATCGTGCTCACCTCGTTCAAGTCGCCGGACGACGCGATCTCCTATCCGCCCAAAATTCTGTTCAAGCCGTCGCTTGAAGGCTATTGCAATCTCTTCACGACGCGCTCGCGCCAGACGTCGGAATTCATCAAAACGCTGGGACCCCCGCGGGGGCTCTGCGACCGTATCGCACGCGACCGCAACATGGTTATCGCAGGACCATCCAACTACGTTCCGCGTTTCGTCAATTCGCTGATCATCGCGTTCGGTTCGACGGTGCTGGCGGTCGCCCTCGGCACGCTGTCGGCCTATGGCTTCTCGCGGTTTCGCGTGCCGCTGAAGGACGACCTGTTGTTCTTCATCCTGTCGACCAGGATGATGCCGCCGATCGCGGTCGCGATCCCAATATACCTGATGTACCGTACTATCGGACTGTCGGACACCAGGCTCGGGATGATCCTGCTCTACACCTCGATCAACGTTTCGCTCGCGGTATGGCTGCTCAAGGGCTTCATCGACGAGATCCCGCGCGAGTACGAGGAAGCGGCAATGATCGACGGCTACACGCGCTTTCAGGCCTTCGTGAAGGTGGTGTTGCCGCAGGCGACGACCGGGATAGCGGCCACCGCGATCTTCTGCCTGATTTTCGCCTGGAATGAATACGCGTTCGCGGTGCTTCTGACCTCCGGCAACGCGCAGACCGCGCCGCCCTTCATTCCGATCATCATCGGCGAGGGCGGACAAGACTGGCCCGCGGTAGCCGCCGGCACGACGTTCTTCCTGGTACCGATCGTGGTTTTCACGGTGCTCTTACGCAAACATTTGCTGCGCGGCATCACCTTTGGAGCCGTCCGCAAATGAGCCTCGAAGCGAACTCGTCAATGCCGCGTGCTGGGTTCACGGACAAAATTCTGCGCCGCGGTCCGCTGGAGGCGATCGCGACCATGATCATCGCTGCGGGCGTCGTGATGCTGATGCAGCCGTTTTTCCTGACGCTGTATTCCTGGTCGTTCGCGACCACCCTGTTCGGCACCACGATGTTCACCATCGTCTCGAAGGTCAGGGAGTAGGGCGGGATGGCACAGATCAGGGTCGAGGCGCTCGACAAATCCTTCGGCACGTTTCGTGCCGTCAAGGCCGCCAGCTTCACCGTGGAGGACGGTCAGTTCCTCTGCCTGCTCGGGCCTTCCGGCTGCGGCAAGACGACGACGCTGCGCATGATCGCAGGACTGGAATTGCCGACCGCCGGCACCATCCGGCTCGGCGGCGAGGATGTGACGATGAACCGCGCCTCGGCACGCGATATCGCGTTCGTGTTCCAGCTGTTTGCGCTCTATCCGCACATGAATGTCCGGCACAATATCGGCTTCCCCCTGAAATGCGAGGGCATCGGTGCGGCGGAGCGCGACAGGCGCGTGGTGGAGGTCGCGCGCATTCTGCGTATCACCCATCTGCTCGACCGGTCGGTGTCGGGCCTCGCCGGCGGTGACCGGCAGCGCGTCGCGCTTGGGCGGGCGATCGTGCGCAAGCCAAAATGTTTTCTAATGGACGAGCCGCTCGGCGCACTCGATACCGAAATGCGCGAAGCGATGATCCAGGAATTGCGCGCGCTGCATGACCGGCTCGGCGCGACCACGGTCTACGTCACACATGATCAGCTCGAAGCCATGGCGATGGCCGATAGGATTGCCGTGATGAACGATGGCGTCGTCGAGCAGGTTGCGAGCCCGCGCGACATCTATGACCGGCCTGCTTCGCTGTTCGTCGCGGATTTCATTGGTTCGCCACCGATGAACTTCCTGCCGTTTCGCGGCAACCTGCAAACCGGCGCGCAGGCGATCCGGCTCGGCGAGCGCGAAGTTGCCATTCCCGCGGCACGGGAGGCGCTGGCGGAAAGCGATCTCGTCCTCGGGGTCAGGCCCGAACACGTGCGCTTCACGGATCGCGGCATGGTGCGGGGCGAGGTCTACGGCTCGGAATATCTCGGTACGACGCAGATCGTGACCGTGACGACGCGCTATGGCGCACTCAAGGCCCGGTCGCCCGCCAACATCGTGTTTCGGACCGGAGAGAATGTCGGGCTCGACTTCCGGCCGGATACGCTCTCGATCTTCGACAAGGAGTCGGGCCGGGCGATCCGCACCGCGTTGTATGAGGGAGGCGCGCATGGCTGAAGTCGAGATCCGGGCTGTTTCCAAGCTGTTCGACAAGACACAGGCGGTCAGCGATCTGACTCTGACGGTCGCAGACGGTGAATTCGTGGCGTTGCTCGGGCCAACGGGAGCCGGCAAGACAACGACATTGCGCCTGATCGCGGGATTGGAGATGCCGGACCGCGGTTCGATCCGGATCGGCGGACGCGACGTGACCGGCGATGCGCCGGCCGATCGCGACATCGCGTTCGTATTCCAGCAATATTCGTTGTATCCGCATCTGACCGTGTTCGAGAACATGGCCTTTGCGTTGCGGGCGCCGATCCGCCGCGTAGCAGAGGCCGACATTCGCGCCAAGGTGCAGGAGGTTGCGCGTCTTCTCCACATCGAAACCAAATTGCACAACAAGGCGACGCAATTGTCAGGTGGGCAGATGCAGCGCGTCGCGATTGGCCGGGCCCTGGTGCGCTCGCCCTCGATCTATCTGATGGACGAACCACTCTCCTCTCTGGACGCCAAGCTGCGCGGCGAAATGCGACTTGAACTCAAGCGCATCCAGACCGATCTCGGCGCCACCATCCTCTATGTCACCCACGATCAGACCGAGGCGATGACCATGGCGTCGCGTATCGGCGTGATCGAGGCCGGGAGGCTGGTGCAGATCGGTACGCCGCGCGAGATTTACGAGAATCCGATCAATGCCTATGTCGCCGCGCGGCTTGGCCAGCCGACCATCAACCTGCTGCCGGCTACTCTATTCGCAGGCGCGCCGCCCGGAGCCAGGACCATCGGCGCCCGCACCGAGCACCTGACGATTGCGCGCGGCGGCGGCGACGTGCCGGCGACCGTGACCCGGATCGAACATCTCGGCGACCAGAGCCATCTCCACCTCGATCTCGGCGGCCAGTCCGTCGTGACGTTGTCGGATCCCGAGGCAAACCTTGGCGCCGGCGACATCGTATCGCTGCGCCTCAACAATCCACTGTTCTTCGATGCGGCCGGCGGGAGGATCGCGGCATGAGTCTCGATCGGGCAGTCAGGGAAAAGCTGGTGCGGGCGCTCGCGGAGTCGATGATCGAGCACGCCGACGAACTGACCAGTCTCGACCAGGCGATCGGCGATGGCGATCACGGGCTCAACATGAAGCGTGGCTTTTTGGCCGTGCTCGCCACATTGCCAGCCCTTGCGGATAAGTCGCTGCCAGAAATGCTGAAGACGATCGGAATGACGCTGGTGATGAAGGTCGGAGGCGCCTCCGGGCCGCTGGTCGGCACGTTCTTCATGGAACTTGGCAAGGCGCTTCCGGACCAGCCGACGCGCGCCGATCTCGTCGCGGCGACCGACAAGGCAATCAACGCCGTCAAGGCGCGCGGGCGCTCGGAGGCGGGGCAGAAAACCCTGCTGGACGTGTTGGTGCCGGTACAAGCCGTGCTGGCTGATGGCGGCGACGCCAGGGCCATCGCGGCGGAGGCGGCGCAAGCAGCCGATCGCACCACGCCGATGCTTGCGATCCGCGGCCGCGCGTCCTTTCTCGGCGAACGTTCTATCGGTCATATGGACCCGGGTTCGCGCTCGGCGTCCCTGCTGATCGGCGCGGCAGTTGCGATATTGGAATTCGAGGCAGTTTCATGAACAATTCAAGTTCCGGCAATGTCGGAATCGTCATCGTTTCGCATTCGCCCAAGATCGCGGAGGGCGCCGCCGACATGGTGCGTCAGATGGTCGGCGATGCCGTACCGCTTGCATGGACAGGCGGCGATAGTGATGGCGGGCTCGGCACGAATGTGGCTGGAATCCTCGAGGCGATCGAGCTGGCCTGGTCGCCGGCCGGCGTGGCGATCCTGGTCGATCTTGGCGGGGCCGAGACCAATTCCGAAATGGCGGTGGAGATGCTGGCCGAAGACCGGCGCGCGAGCGTCGTCGTCTGCAATGCGCCGGTGGTCGAGGGCGCGGTGATCGCCGCGACCGAGTCTTCCGGCGGCTCGTCGCTTGCTGCCGTCAAGCGTAGCGCGGAGGAATTCTATGCATGATGTCAACGCCGGCTGCGCGGCAGAAACTTTCGTGCCGCTCACGGCATCGGCGGTTCTCGTCAATCCGGTCGGTCTGCATGCGCGGCCCTCGGTCAAGCTCACGCAGTGTGCGAAGGGCTTCGTCGCCAAGATCGAGTTTGCGCTGGCGGCGGACGGACCGTGGACCGACGCGAAGAGTCCGGTGAAGGTGATGCGCGTGAAGGCGCCGCAAGGCGCGACGTTACATTTCCGCGTTACAGGTCCCGACGGCGAGGCGGCGCTCGCCGCCCTGCTGACGCTGGTGCATGACGGTTTCGGCGAGGCGTAAGGCAGTGACCGAGATTCATCTCACCGGCCGTCCTGCCTCGCCGGGCCTCGCCATCGGGCCGGTCACCGTGTTGACGGCCACTGTCGCGAACAGCGCGGCGGTCGGCGATCCCGCGCAGGAAACGGCCACGCTGCAGGCGGCGATCGAAGCTGCGACAGCGGAAATTGCCGAACTGATAGCGACGGTTCAGGGAGAGGCGGCGGACATTCTGGAATTTCAGGTCGCGATGCTGGAAGACCCTGTGCTGGCCGAGGGGGCCTATGATGCCATCTCGGGCGGTGCTGCCGCTGACCAGGCCTGGCATTCGGCACTCGACGCAGAGATCAGCGGTTATCGCTCCGCGGAAGATGAATACTTTCGTGCCCGTGCCGCAGACCTGATCGATATCCGCGACCGCGTGCTCTCCCGTCTCCGCGGTGTGGACGCGGCCGCGAAGGTTATCGGCGGCTCAGTCATCGCCGGTGACGATATCTCGCCTTCCACCTTTCTTGCCGTCGACTGGAGGCGTGGCGGCGCCATCGTGCTGGCCGCCGGCTCACCGTCTTCGCATGTCGCGATGTTGGCGCGTGCGCGCGGAGCCCCCATGGTGGTCGGGCTCGGCCCGTTGTCGTGGAACGGGCCGACACCTTCATTTGCGCTCGTCGATGGCGACGCAGGTACGGTGATCTTCGAGCCTGAGCCGGAAACGCGCCGCCTGTTCGAGCACCGCATGGCGGCTGCGAATGCAGCGCGGGCCGCAGCCGACGCCCACCGCGCCGAAGCTGCGTGCACGGCGGACGGCCGGCGGATCGCTGTCCTTCTTAACGTCGCGGCGCCCGAAGACCTCGTGGGGCTCGATCCGGCCATCTGTGACGGCATCGGTCTGGTGCGCACGGAGTTTCTGTTCGAGGCGTCCCAGGGTTCGCCAGACGAGGATACCCAATATGCGGTCTATCGGCGTATTCTCGACTGGGCCGAAGGGAGGCCGGTTACGATCCGCACCCTCGATGCTGGCGGCGACAAGCCGATCGTCGGTCTGACCGTCGACGGCGAGAGCAATCCGTTTCTCGGCCTTCGCGGCATCCGCCTCTCGCTGGCGCGGCCGGAGGTGTTTCGTGTGCAATTGCGGGCGCTGTCGCGCGCGGCCGTGCATGGCGCGCTGAAGGTGATGTTGCCGATGATAACCGTCCCCTCGGAACTCGACCGTGCCGCCGTCATGCTCGATGAAGAGTTCGCTGGCTTACGGGCGAAAGGCATCGCCTGCGAGCGGCCGCCGCTCGGCATCATGGTCGAGGTCCCGGCGGCAGCGCTCCGCGCCGAGGATTTCGATGCCGCATTCTATTCCATCGGATCGAACGACCTGACCCAGTATACGACGGCCGCGGCGCGCGACGTGGGCGCTGTCGCCGATCTCAATGATACCGGCAATCCGGCGGTGCTGGCGCTGATCGCCCGCACCGTCGCGGCTGGACGCAAGCGCGGCGTCGAGGTCTCGCTGTGCGGCGACGCCGCGGCCGATACGCGCCTGGCGCCGGCGCTGCTGGCCACCGGGCTGACGATGCTCTCGGTGTCGCCGATTGCGGTCGCGCGGCTCAAGACTGCCATCGCAAGGGTGGGTTCATGACGCACGATGCGGGCGATGCCACAAGCGGACCCGGCGACAGCAATGTCGCGGACTACAAGCTTATCCTGCGGCGGGTGCTCGACAATCGGCCGTCCGGAACGCGGCTGAGGCTGGCGGCGGCACTGGGCAAAAACCGCTCCTTCGTCACCCAGATCACCAATCCGGCGTATCTGGTACCGATCCCTGCCAAACATGTCGCGATCATCTTCGAAGTCTGCCATCTGTCCGGCGCCGAGCGGGCGGCTTTTCTCGAAGCCTATGGACGCGCGCACCCCGGCCGGCTGCGTGCACCCCACCGCGATGCGCGTACGCGCACTCTCACGGTGACGGTGCCCGATCTCGGCGACGACAAGAAGAACCGTGCGCTCGAACAGCTCATCGTAGATTTTTCCGCGCGGCTAGCGCGCTACGCCGAGAGCGTGGGCTGACTGGTCGATCCGGACTGCAAGATAAAACAAGCGGGAGGACGTTCATGAAGAAGCTGATCAACAGCACCGATACAGTGCTCGAGGAAAGTCTCGACGGCCTCGCGGCCGCACACGCCGATATCCTGCTGCTCGGCGCCGAGCGCAAATTCGTGCGCCGCCGCAGCCTCCAGCCGGGCAAGGTGGCGCTGATTTCAGGCGGTGGCTCCGGACATGAGCCGCTGCATGCGGGCTATGTCGGCCTCGGCATGCTCGATGCCGCTTGCCCCGGCCAGGTCTTCACTTCGCCGACGCCGGATCAGATGATCGAGGCCGCGGAAGCGGTCGACACCGGCGCGGGTGTGCTGTTCATCGTCAAGAACTACGAAGGCGATGTGATGAATTTCACCATGGCCGCCGAGATGGCCGGGCGAGAAGTTGCAAGCGTGGTGACGAACGACGACGTTGCGGTCGAGAAATCGACCTACACTAC
>Ga0137412_10005036_pt1 | contig 10560 bp, 6 predicted proteins | sample CZODoug2_1_16fun_FD_122160 | JGI IMG/M metagenome (GOLD analysis project Ga0137412, IMG submission 122160) | Vadose zone soil fungal communities from Angelo Coast Range Reserve, California, USA - CZODoug2_1_16fungal (Hybrid Assembly) | ecosystem: Environmental > Terrestrial > Soil > Vadose zone... | reverse complement strand
TCCAGCCGGGCGGCGTCCATCCCGTCCTGGTAGCCGAGCCAGCCGAACCAGGTCCCGGCGTCGGGTTGGACCAGCAGCGCGGAGCGCGCGCCGGACTCGGTGCGCAGGGTGGCCAGCGCACGGGTCACCTCGCGGCGCCGGTCCGAGTCGAACAGCAGGCCCACGTGGGTGGCCCGCATCCGGTAGCCGAGCAGCGCGTCGACCGCCTCACCGGCGTCGGTGACCGAGCCGTCGAGAAGCCGCAGCACCACATCCCGGCGCCGGTCCTCACAGGTCGCCGACATCTCTTCGCTGACTGCGTTGTAGCGCCGCACCACCTGCGAGAGCACCCGGTCGACGTAGCCGAACAGCAGCGACGTGGATCCGCCGAGCAGGTCCGGCAGGTCGCCCTTGCCCTCCACCGTCGAGCTGCGGCACAGGTCGAACCAGTCCTGCCAGAGCCGCTCGACCCCGACCCAGTAGGACCGCTCCAGCTCGGCCAGCGGGATGCCGAGGCGGGCGACCAGCCCGGCGAACTCGCAGGCGCACTGGGCGTCGATGTCGTGCATCGCCAGCCGGCCGGCGAGGATCTCCACCACGCTGGCCACGTTCTCCTGCGAGCAGCGGCTCAGGGTGGCCACGAAGGTGGCGTCGTTCGCCCGTTCCGGGAACACCGTGCTCAGGATCGCGCCGCTCACCGAGTCGGCCCGCGCCGACACGTCCACCCGGGTGGCCAGACCACGAACCAGCATGCTGGACCCGGGTTGGAGAACAGTTACCGACACGGCACGTTCCTCCCTCTCGACCTCGTCGTCGACACGATCGGCCCGCCTGTCACGGTGCTCCACGATGACGGTGTCACCGAGAGCGAGCCCGGTCACTGTGTCGGAGGTACGACGAGCAGTGACCGCATTGTGACAGGGGGCCAAACACGCGGGTGCGACCGGGCTCACACTAGCAGCGGACGGCTGTTACCACCGGTTCTGATGAGACGAATGGGACGAGTGAGGTCCGGGTACCGGGCGGGTGTGCTCAGCCGTCCAGTGACTTGTTGTAGTCGGCGATCTGGCTGTTCGCGGCGTTCTGCGCGTCGGTCAGTGGTCGGACTCAGGCCGTCGGGGTGGCTGCCCCTTCGGCCCGGGTCGTGCCGGGCCGGCCCTTGGCGGCCAGCGGCGCGGCGATGTCCTCCAGCGACTTGCCTTCGGCGGCGACCCCGAACGCGATGGTGACCAACCCGCCGATGATCATCACGACCGCGCCGACCATGTACCCGATGAACAGGTTGAACGGGTTCGAGCCGTCTCCGATCAGTGCGCCGTAGATGATCGGGCCCAGCGCGCCGAAGCACTGCGCGATGGCGAAGAACACCGCGATCGCCTTGGCCCGCACTTCGAGCGGGAAGATCTCGCTCACCGTCAGGTAACCGGCACTCGCGCCCGCCGAGGCGAAGAAGAAGATCACGCACCAGGTGAGTGTCTGGGTGAAGGCGGTCAGCGCGCCGGCGTTGAACAACACCGCGCTGAACGCGAGCAGCACCCCGGACAGGATGTACGTCCCGGAGATCATCTTCTTGCGGCCGATGGTGTCGAAGAAATGGCCGAGCAGCAGCGGGCCGAGCAGATTCCCGATGCAGAACCCGATCAGGTACAGCGCCTGGTTCTCGGACGGGACGCCGTAGATCTTGCCGAGCACCAGCGAATAGGTAAAGAAGATCGCGTTGTACAGGAAGGACTGGGTGATCATCAGAGTGGCCGCGTAGATCGACCGGGTCGGGTAGTCCCGGAATAGCACCCGGGTCAGCGCGACGTAGCCGATGTCCTCGGCCGGTGTCAGCTCCATCATCTTGCTCTGGTCCACCGGCGGCAGCTTCTTGCCGGCCGCCTCGACCTCCTTCTCGATGAAGGTGATCGACTTCTCGGCCTCCTCGGTGCGGCCGTTCATCACCTGCCAGCGCGGGCTCTCCGGCAGGTTCCGCCGGACGAAGATAATCACTAGTCCGAGCACCGGGCCGAGTAGGAAGCCGAGCCGCCAGGCCAGGCTGGGCTCGAAGCTGTGCAGGATGATGTAGGTGCCCAGAGTGCCGATGATGGCACCGGCCCAGTAGGTGCCGTTCACCCCGATATCCACTCGGCCGCGATATCGCGACGGGATGAGCTCGTCGATCGCGGAGTTGATCGCCGCGTACTCGCCGCCGATGCCGGCGCCCGCGATGAACCGGGTGAGGTAGAGGAAGGCGAGCCAGCCGGGGCCGGAGCCGAGGGTGAACGCGGTGAGACCGCTACCGATCAGGTAGACCGCCAGGGTGATGATGAACAGATTGCGGCGCCCAAGCTTGTCTGACAGCCGTCCGAAGAAGAGTGCACCGGCCACCTCGCCGACCAGGTAGACGGACGCAATCGCGCCGACCTCGGCCGAGCTCAGCGCCAAGGTGTCCGGATGAGTGAGCAGGTCCCCTACGCCGCTGGCGACGGTGATCTCCAGACCGTCCAGGATCCACGCCACACCCAGAGCGGCGACCAGCCTGGAGTGGAACGGCGACCAGGGCAATCGGTCGATCCTGGCGGGAATCAGGCTGCGTATCGCGCCTTTGCCCGGAGCGTTGGCCTCTGCGGACATTCGACGACCTCCGTTGCTCGTCCAGGTAGCCCCGGGGGGGTATCCCGGCCGACCGGGCGCCCACCCGCGCGATCACTACCGGCACAGAGCGTGAATCCCGGGCAAAATCCTGTCAAGCCGGAGCCCCCGGGTGGCCGTACCAGGTGTCGCGAACTGCGGCAATCGGCGGAGACCGGGCTGTCCGCGCGGCTGTCCGCTCCGGCCCGAGGGTCGGCGCGCGGGGCGAGGTCGGGGAAGGTTTGGCGGCGTGTGCGCGATGGCTCACATTTCGGCGCCGAATGTGCGCGATGGCTCACAGCGTTGCGGGGCAGTCCCACGGAGGGAGGCAGCCCAACCGGCGAGCCGGCGAGCCCGGTGCGACGCGGCTGTCCGCGCCGCTGCCGCGCGACCGGGCGGGATGCGCGGCATCATGATCCGGGATCGACGCCGATCTCACCGGCACTGCCATCGGGGCCACTGTCGACGACCTAGGAGTCTCCTTGAACAAGATGCGGTTCGGCATCTTCATGCCGCCGTTCAACAGTCCGCCGACCCAGAACGCGACCACCTCCCTGCAGCGCAACCTGGAGACACTGCAGCTGATGGACCGGCTGGGCTACGACGAGGCCTGGATCGGCGAGCACCACTCGGCGGGTACCGAGATCATCGCCGATCCACTCACGTTCATCGCGCACGCCGGCGCGCTGACCAGGAACATCAAGCTGGGCACGGGGGTGGTGTCGCTGCCGTACCACAACCCGCTCTGGATCGCGGACCGCGCGATCCTGGTCGACCACCTGATCCGCGGCCGGCTGATGCTCGGGGTGGGCCCCGGTTCGCTGCCCACCGATGCGGAGATGATCGGCCTGGAGCCGGCGCAACTGCGCCCCGCGCTGGCCGAGGACCTGGCGGTGCTGCTGCGGCTGCTGCTCTCCGACGAGCGGGTCAACGCCCAGACCGACCGCTACCGGCTCGTCGACGCGCGCACCCAGCTCGCCCCGTACTCCGACCCGTGCTTCGAGGTCGTGGTCGCGGCCACCGCCTCCCCCGCCGGGCCCATCCTGGCCGGCACCCACGGTCTCGGCCTGCTGTCCCTCGGCGCCACCACCCGGGAGGGCTTCGACGTGCTCGCCCACCACTGGAACGTGGTGGAGGCCGAGGCGGGCAAGCACGACCGGGGCACCGACCGCTCCGCCTGGCGCCTCGTCGGCCCGATGCACATCGCGGAGACCAAGAAGCAGGCCATCGAGGACGTCCGCTACGGCTTCGACCAGTTCTGCGACTACACCCAGCGCACCCTGGCGCTGCCCACGTTCCGTGCCGAGGGGAACACCTTCGAAGAGCGGGTGGCCTGGATCAACGAGACCGGCCTGGGGGTGATCGGCACCCCGGATGAGGCGATCACCCAGATCCAGCGGCTGGTCGACCAGTCCGCCGGCGGCTTCGGCTGCTACATGATGATGCAGCACGACTGGGCCAACTGGGAGGCCACCCAGCGCCACTACGAGCTGTTCGCCCGGCACGTGATGCCGGCCTTCCAACCGTCACAGCGACGGCTGCTGGCCGCGGAGCAGTGGGCCCGGAGTCGGCACGGCGAGCTGGACGCGAAGAACGGCGCGGCGATCCAGGCCTGGTCGGACAAGTACCTGGCGGAGCGCAAGGCCGAACAGGAAGCAACCGCCGACTGACCTGACACCTACCTGACTCCATCGCCCCGAGCTCGATCAGCATCGCGGGGCAGGGCGCTACCCGTAGCGCGCTCCATTAGGAGCGCCCGGGGCGGCAGGCCGATGCCTGCCGGAGAACCCGTCGCCCGGACGCCCTGTCACGATCGACGGCAGGTGACGCTTGCCCGCGGCTCCCCTGTTGGGTGAAGGTCCTCGGCGGGATCGCCCCCTACTGGTTGTAACCGGTCCCGCAGTCTGGCCAGCCTCGTTCATGCGAATGGCCGAGGGCCCCCGCAGTGCGCGTGAGCGGCTCTGTTCCGCCAGCCGCGGGCCGCTGCTGAGCTGGGTGATCAGTAATGCCTCTGTTATCACGAGATGACTATCTGTGCTCAAGCTGGCCACGATCTATCACTGGCTGTGGTGAATCTTCGAACACTAGTGATCGTTCGCAACTATTCTCCCGATGCAGGCTGTTACTAGCGGGACTGAACGAGTTCACAGTTAGCAATGTGGTATGTGAGGAACAAGAGGGTGAAAGCGGCCTACCCGGCCTGGGGAAAGTCGGGATTCGAAAAGTTGCGCTGGGTCGCGCGAGATTTGGCCCGTGGCGGGAAAGGACTCAGGACATGACCACGCGGCCCACCTCAGGCGTCAAGCCGATTCGCCCGGTTCGCGCCGGTCGTTCCGCCGGCGCTCGGCTGCCGCTGGTCATGCCGTTCGGCACGCTGCTGGTTGGCTTTCTGGTCGCGGCAAGCGCCGGAGCCTCCACCGGTGGGACGTCACCTGTCTGGGATTCGACATCGGCTCAGATTCACCTTCAGACACTGTCGGCAACCTCGCTCTCGGCGCCCTCGGATGCTGGATCCCCAGCGGTGCCGCCGGAGGGCGGACCCCCCGAGGCGCCGTCGGACGGGGGCGCGTCAGGTGCCGCGCAGGCCCGGGCCGAGGCCGCCGCCGCGGCAGCCGAGGCCGCCGCCGCCGCATCCATCCAGAAGGCCGAAGCGGCCGCCGCGGCTAGAGCAGCGGCGAGCGACCCCGACCGCACGGGAACCGTGCCCAACACCCCCGCACCCGCCGGGACCATGCCCGACCGTCCCGCGCCCGCAGGCACCATGCCCGACCTTCCCGCGCACGCTGGAACCGCACCGAACGAGACCGTGCCGGCCGGGACCATGCCGGACCTTCCCGCGCCGACCGGAGCCAAGCCGGGCAATCCCGCGCGCACCGGAACCGCACCCAACGAGACCGTGCCTGCCGGGACCATGCCGGACCTTCCCGCGCCCACCGGAACCGCGCCCGAGCAAACCGCCGACCCAGGGACCGCCGGAACCGCCGCCGCGCCCACCGCGATGGGGCCCGCCGAGGTTCATGCCGCGCCGGCCCTCGGACGGGTTGGAGCCGAGCAGGTGCGACCGCCAGCGGCGCCCGCCGCGGCGATGCCGCCCACCGGCCCGGTGCCGTCCCCGCCGCGAGTGCCGGCCCCGCCCCCGGTACCGGCCCCGCCGCGAGTGCCCGCGCCGCCCCCGATGCCCACTCCGGTCGGCCCCTCGCTCGCCGCTCCGCCCGTCGCCGGCCCGGTGATGCCGGCTGCCGCGAGACCGTCGGTCGCCAGCCCAGCGCCGGGGGTGCCCGGGGGCGCTCCGGCTCAGGCGCCACCCGTACCGGGGCTACCGATGCCCAGCCGGGTGTCCGCGACCTGCGTCCAGTCCTGGGGCGCGCACATGACCAGCGCGCTGTGGGTGCCCGACACGCCGACCAACCCCAACCTGTGTGGCGCGGGCGCGGTCCGTCCCGCGCCGGTCGCCGTGGCGTGCACCAAGCGGGCCGACGGAGCAAACCTGCAGGCCACACTGGACACGGCGATGCCTGGCGACCGGGTCTGTGCCACCGGGAACTCGCCGTCGCGGCTCCGGATCACCCGCTCAGGCAGTCCGACAGCGCCCATCCTGGTACTCGGCGACGGCGCCGCCACCGTCAAGGGTCTCGAGGTGAAGGCCGACAATGTGGTCATCGCCGGGTTGAACCTGACCGGCGCGGTCGCGCCAGGGGCGGAGCTCATCGGCACCGCCATCACACTGGTGAACAACACCATCACCGCGCCCCGAGGCGGCGACGGCGACGGCATTCGGTTCTTCGGCAACAACTTGCGGATCCTGCACAACACGGTCAGCGATGTGAAGAATCTGCAGGGCGCTCACGCCGACTGCATGCAGACGTTCGCCACGAACTCCCCGCCGAGCCAGCACGTGCTCATCGACAGCAACCGGTGCGAAAAGATCGACAACCAGTGTCTGATCGCCGAGGGGCCGAACAGCAGCGCGGGTGACGGCAGCGGCACGGGCCGCAGCTCGGACATCGTCTTCACGCACAACGTCTGCGACTCGCAGGCGTCCCAGGCGGTCATGATCGATGATGTGCAGAACGTCTCGGTCACGCACAACAACATCGTCGGAGGCAACGAGAAGGCGTTCGCCTTCGACAACAAGTCCACCGGCGCGAAGGTCAGTGGGAACATCCTCGGGCTGCACATCGGGTTCGAGGTCGGCATGGACAACACGTCCAAGCTCGGCTACCTGGGCCCACTCATCGGCGGCCTGCCGTAACCCCACCCGCCGCTCGCCACGTGTAGTTGGCCGGCGCAGACTGACCGCGCGGTTGCGGTTACGCGCGGGTGAGGTACTCGCCGGTACGGGTGTCGACCTTGATCCGGTCGCCGTTGTTGACGAACAGCGGGACCTTGACGATCTTGCCGGTCTCCAGGGTGGCGGGCTTGGTCGCACCGGATACCCGGTTGCCCTGGACACCCGGCTCCACATCGGTGACCAGCAGCTCCACCGACGCGGGCAGGTCGGCCCCCACGATCTCGGTGCCGTAGAAGCTCAGCGCGGGGGTCATCTCCGGCAGCAGGTAATCGGGGATGTAGCCGAGCGAGGTACTCGGTACCTCGAGCTGCTCGAAGGTCTCCTGGTCCATGAAGACGAAGTGATCGCCGTCGTTGTACAGGTAGGACATCTCGCGGGTCTCCACGATGGCCTGCTCGACCTTCTCCCCGGCCCGGAAGGTGCGGTCCAGCACGGCGCCGTTGCGCACGTTCTTGAGCTTGGTGCGCACGAACGCGCCGCCCTTGCCGGGCTTCACGTGTTGGAACGTGACGACGTTGAACAGCCCGTCCGGGAGGTCGATACTGATGCCGCCCTTGAAGTCGGCCGTGCTGATCTGCGGCATTACGCGGTCTCCCAGAAGCTGTGGTGAAGCGCCTACGACGGGCGCGGTATCTGCGCTGAAACTCCGTCCATCGTAGGGCAGTCGGCGCGGGACGCGTGGCCGGCCGGTGCGGCGCCCGCCCCCGGCTACCCGACCGGAGCGGCGGGCGCCGCCGGGAACAGCGTGCCGCGCAGCGCACCCCGCGCCGTGCGCACCGCGACGGTGCCCCAGGCGGCGACCAGCCCCAGGTAGCCGAGCCCGGCGGCGACGGCGAGCACGTGCGCGCCGGTGTGTGCCGCGAGCGCGCTGGTCCCGGTGACCACGGTGCCGACCGGGAAGGTGAACGACCACCAGGTCAGCGAGAACGGCAGCCCGGCGCGGGCGGTGTGGATCGTGACCGCCGCCGCGAGGGCCACCCAGAGCAGTGCAAAGCCGAACACCGGCAGGCCGTAGACCAGCCCGAACACCTCGAACCCCGCCGCGTACGGGGCCGGCAGCGCCAGATGCGCGACGGCGCCGAGCGCGTTGGCGGCGGTGACCGACTGCCCGAGCCAGCCGAGCACGATCCACAGCGTGGGGACCAGCGCGGCCGCACCGACCTGGTGCATCGCCAGCCGGTGCCAGAGCAGCGTGGTGATCACGACCGAGGGCAGCAGGCTGAGCCCGAACAGCGCGTAGCAGGACAGCAGGAGGGTCAGCCGGAGCTGGCCGGGCGGCGCGAACGGGACCAGCAGTGCCCCGCTGGCGGCCGACACCATGGACGGCACGACCGGCATCAGCCAGCCGCCGAATGCGGAGTCCCCGGTCAGCCGGTGCCGGGTGAACATCAGGTACGGGATGCTCACCGCCGAGGCCAGCCCACCGAGCGTGCCGGCGAACCAGAGCGCCCAGGAGACGTCGATGGCCACGTCGCCGAACAGGGCGCGGCCGAACAGCAGGCAGCCCGTGCCGACGGTGAGCAGCGCCATCGGCGGCGCGCCGTAGAACTGGGCCATCACGGGGTCGGCGGCGTGCCCGCGGGCCGTCGCGCGGTACCGCACCACGTGGGCCACGGCGGCCACACACAGGCTGAGCAGCAGCACCGTGGCGAGCAGCCACACGACGGTGGCGGCCACCCGCAGCCCGGGCACCTTCAGCGGCAGGGTGACCGCCGCGTTCGCCACGATCCCGGTCCCCATCACCGAGGCGAACCAGTTCGGCCCGAAGTGGGCCAGCAGGCTCGCCCGCCCGGACCTGCCCCGCGCCGGCCCGAACCGGGCGAGCCGAGGCCGGACGGGGCCGGACCGGCTGAGCGAGGGGCGGTGCGGGACGTAAGCGGCGCCTGAGGTCATGACATCGATGCTCGGCCCGTTCCGCCGGTTCCAGCAGGGGGTCGCGCTCGAGGTCCCCACAAACCCACCTTGTGGCTAGAGTCGGTGCGTGGCGCTGTCCTCGCACGTCCCGGACCTGAGCTCGCTGGAGCTGCTGCTCACGGTGGCGCGCACAGGCAGCCTGGGCGCCGCCGGGCGCGAGCTGGGGCTGACCCAGCAGGCGGTGTCCGCCCGGATCCGCACCGTGGAGCGGCTGATCGGGGTGCCGGTGGTCAGCCGGGGGCCCCGGGGCAGCCGGCTCACCGAGTCCGGTGCGCTCGTGGCCGACTGGGCCGCCACGGTGCTCACCGCCGCCGAGGCACTGGACGCCGGGATCGCCGCGCTGCGCGGCCAGCGGGACGCGCGCCTGACCGTGGCGTCCAGCCTCACCGTCGCCGAGTACCTGCTGCCCGGCTGGTTGGCGGCGCTGCGGGCGGAGCAGACGGCCGCCGGCGGTGCACCGGTCTCGGTCCGGCTCGGGGTGCACAACACCGAGCGCGTCGCGGCGCTGGTGCTCTCCGGTGAGGCCGGGATGGGGTTCATCGAAGGCCCGGACGTGCCGGCCGGGTTGACCGCCCAGCCGGTCGGCACGGACACGTTGGTGCTGGTGGTGGCGCCGGGGCACCGGTGGGCGCGCCGCTCCCGGCCCCTGGACCCGGCCGAGCTGGCCGCCACCCCGCTGGTCGCCAGGGAGGCCGGCTCGGGCACCCGCCGGGTCCTGGAGGCGGCGCTGGCCGAGGTCCCGCCGGCCGGGGTCGAGCCGGTGCCGCCGGCGCTGGAGCTCTCCTCGACGGCGTCGATCCGGGGCGCGGTGCTGGCCGGCGCGGGCGCCGCGGTGCTGTCCGACCTGGCCGTGCGGGAGGACCTGGCGGCCGGGCGGCTGGTCGAGGTCGCGGTGCGTGGCCTGGCCCTGCGCCGGACGCTGCGCGGCGTATGGGCGGGTGGCCCGGTGCCCGCCGGCCCGGCCCGTGACCTGCTGCGGATCGCCGCCGCCGGGTCCTGAGCGCGGCGGCCTACTCGGTGGTGGCGGCGAGGTACCGGTCCCGCAGCGCCGCCTTGGCGACCTTGCCGGTGGGGGTGACCGGCAGCTCGTCGACCAGCTCGATCTGCCGGGGCACCTTGTAGTTGGCCAGCCGCTCGGCACAGAACGCGGTCAGCTCCTCGGCGCCGACCCGCTGGCCCGGCCGGAGCTGCACGTAGTACCGGCCGACCTCGCCGAGCACCCGGTGCGGCACCCCGATACCGGCGGCCATGGCCACGCCGGGGTGGGCGGTCAGCACGTTCTCCACCTCGACCGGGTACACGTTGTAGCCGCCCTGCAGGAACATCTCCTTGCGCCGGCCCCGGATGACGAGGTGGCCGTCCGGCTCGGCGGTGACGATGTCCCCGGTGGCCACCCAGCCGCCGGGCAGGAACACCTCGGCGGTGGCCTCCGGCAGGCCCCAGTAGCCGGCGGCGGTGCCCGGCCCGGCGACCAACAGCTCGCCCTCACCGCCGGGTGGCACGTCGGCTCCCCCGGTGTCCACCACCCGGGTCCGCACGCCGTCCAGCGGCGTGCCCAGGGTGCGCGCGACGGTGTCCGGGTCGTCGTCAGGGCCGGACATCACGCAGGCGCCGGACACCTCGGACAGCCCGTACAGGTTGAACAGCCGGAGGCCCGGGAAGCCCTTGCCGATCGCCGCGCACAGCGCCGGGTCGGCGTTCGCGCCACCGACCACGCCGGTGCGCACTGAGCTGGTATCCGCGTCCCGGAACGACTCGTGGCC
>Ga0137412_10005035_pt1 | contig 10563 bp, 9 predicted proteins | sample CZODoug2_1_16fun_FD_122160 | JGI IMG/M metagenome (GOLD analysis project Ga0137412, IMG submission 122160) | Vadose zone soil fungal communities from Angelo Coast Range Reserve, California, USA - CZODoug2_1_16fungal (Hybrid Assembly) | ecosystem: Environmental > Terrestrial > Soil > Vadose zone... | reverse complement strand
TGCAACGACACAACAACGACAACATGGAGGGGACCCGCGTGAAGCGAGGGATTTTGTTGATCGCCGCGATGGCGGCGAACGCATTGCTATCAGGCGCGCGTGCGGATGAGGCGGCCGTCCGTGCCGATATCGTGGCGCGGTTGCCCGAGTCGGTCGGCAATATCGCCATCACGCCGGACAACCAGCTCATCTTCAGCCATCACCCGTTCTTCAGTCCCGAGATCAGGGTCGCGAAGCTGACGTCGCCGACGACATTCCAGCCATTTCCGAACGCGGAGTGGAATACGCCGCGGAAGGGGACCGACCAGTATCTCGACAATGTGCTCGGGCTCAGGTCCGATGAGAATGGCGTGATCTGGATCATCGACATGGGATTCCGCACCAGCATCACGCCCAAGCTGGTCGGCTGGAATACCCGCACCGACAGCCTTGAGCGCATCTACTACATGCCCGAGCCGATCACGCGGCAGGGATCGCAGCCGCAGGACATCGTGATCGATCAGAAGCATCGCAAATTCTATATCGCCGACGAGAACATCGGCCCCGGTGGCGACGGATCGCATGCCGCGATCATCGTCATCGACATGGATACCGGGCGTGCGAGGCGCGTGCTCGACGGCGACCGTTCGACGATTCCCGAAGACCTGCCGATCACAGTGGATGGCAAGGATCTCACCGTGTCGGGCAAGGACGGCAAGCCCACCATCATCAAGGTCGGCTGCGACGGTATCACCATGGATGTCAGGTCCGAATGGGTCTATTTCGCGCCGCTCAGCGGCCGCTCGCTTTACCGTATCAGGGTTGCCGATCTGAATGACGAGAAGCTTGCGCCTGCCGAGCTGAGCGCCAAGGTCGAGCGCTATTCGGACAAGCCGAACAATGGCGGGCTGTCGATCGATTATGCCGGCAACCTCTATCTGACCGCGGTCGAGAGCAAATCGGTCGGCATCATCGGCGCCGATCGCAAATACCGCAGCTATCTGAGCGAGCCTGACATGGTCTGGCCCGACGGCATCACGGCGTCTTCGGACGGATACATGTACGTATCGGCATCACAGATCTCCGCGGCGGCGATGTTCCACGGCGGCAAGGGCGAGAACAAGGCCCCGTATCTGATCTACCGCTTCAAGCCGCTTGCGGCAGGCTACGTCTCTCGATGATCGCAGCGTCGTTGCTGATTGGTCGATCGGTACCTCTGCGCAATCAGAGGAAATGCCGCAACGGCGCGCGATTGACGGTGGCAATTGCCGGTGGCCGCTGCGATCGTGCAGAGAGAAAGCCGCCGGGAAACGCAGCGTCACGTTTCTATTGAATTTCGGCATTTACGGTGCGCGACGGACCGGCAGCAACGCGCGAAGCGCGGGGTCGCGGAGCCACAAGCCGCCCCACATCAACAAGCCCAGATAGGTTCCGAACAAGATGTGCGTGAACAGCGGGTTATCGACACGAAGCTGGGTTGCGATTGCGCCGCCCAGCAGGCCGGTCATCAACAATGCGCCGAAAACGCTGGTGCGCGGTATGACATAGAGAATTGTCCCGACCAGTTCTATCGCTGCGATCAGCAGCAGGTATTTGTGCGGCCATCCGACCTGGTCCATCGCGTCATGGGCTTTGGCGAGGTCCGGAAAAAACAACTTCGGCGCTATCGAGGCGACCAGCATGAACAGGACAAATAGCCCGCTTAGCAAACGGCCGATCCAGACCGCGCTCGAGGTGTTAGGGAATGGCATTCCTTGCAGCCTTTCTCGCTCGTTGGTCGAAGGTTTTCGCGCCCGCGACCGGCGCCGTCGTCAGCGATTTGATCAACGCGTTCGCCAGCCAATCCTCATAGTCTTCGGACAACCAGCCGCGCTCGATCACCAGCATGCGGTATATGTCGCGACCGGTGTACATCCACATGATGTCCCTGACCTTGGCGAGGCCGAGCGCTTTGGCGGATGGAAACGTCCTGGTGATCAGCTTGGCGCGTTCCTCCTGAAACTGAAATCGGACCCGCTCGAATTCCGCTTCGATCTTTTTCAGCTCGGGCGAAAACGCTGACGCTCCGCGCATCAGGCCGATTTCCTTACGCTCGGTGTCAAATATCGTGCGCGAGATTGATGCCGTGATGCGGAGCAGTTCGACCGGATCGCTTGTCCTCCTGGTTCGCTCGGTTGCGAGCTTGTAACCGTCGCCGAAGAAGGCCCTCTCTATCAGCGACTTCAGGATTCCGGCCTTCGAACCGAACAACCCATAAACGGTCGGCGACGACACGCCCGCCGCCGCCGACAACCCATCGATGGTGACCCCGTCGATGCCATGCCTGGTGAAGAGCTGTTTGGCGGCGGACAAGATTCTCTGTCGCGTATCCAGCGCGCGCTCCGATCGCAGCTCCAGATTGTACTTGCGCGGGCGCTTCGCCTTGTTTGCCATATTAAACATAGTATACTATAGCTAAATGCGAGGCCAGTGAATTTCCGGTGCTTTGATCGTATCTGATCTACCGCTTCAAGCCGCTTGCGGCAGGCTACGTCTCGCGGTGATGCGGTGGGATCGAGGAGGATAAACCGGCTGTCGCCCGGCCTGGTCTGCGGCCGGGCGACAGCTTCAATCAAGCGCTCACTGGCCGATCGCCGACATTCAGCCTGCCGACGTCGCCGCCGGCCCAGGCCAATGCTTTCGGGTCCATCACGCGGAACCAGAGTGGCGGGATCGCCGCAAGGCCGAACATGCCGGTGTAACCGTTCGGCAGCCGCGGGATGTCGTCGAAATCGCGCAGCGACTGGTAGGGGCGCATCGGGTTGGCGTGGTGGTCGGAATGACGCTGCAGGTGCAGCGTCATCAGGTTCGAGACGATGTGGTTGGTGTTCCAGGAGTGGCGCGGCTCGACTGCCTGGTAGCGGCCGTTCGGCAACTTCTCGCGCAGCAGCCCATAGTGCTCGACGTAGTTGGCCTGGGTCAGTGCATACCAGCCAAGGAAATGATGCGCGACGATGAACGGCGCGACCTTCCAGCCGAACAGCGCAATCAGCGCGGCGGCGACGATGAGCGTGAGCGCAAAGCCCTGCAGGATCTCGTTGTTGACTGACCAGACGGGCTCGCCGCGCCTGGTCAACCGTTCGGCTTCATTGCGCCAGCCGCGCTTGAACGCGCCTGGCAATTCGCGCAATGCAAACGCATAGATCGATTCACCGAAGCGCGCGCTGGCGGGGTCCTCGGGGGTTGCGACCCAGGTGTGGTGGCCGCGATTGTGTTCGACGCGGAAGTGGGCGTAACCGACCGCGCAGTTGGCGAGCATGCCGAAGAAGATGTTGAGCCTGTCAGGCTTGTGGCCGAGCTCATGCCCGATCAGCAGTGCGCCGCCATTGATAGTGCCGACACCGAGCAGTAGCGCGACGTAGGACCACCACGGCAGATCCTGGGTGCCGAAGAAGGCGATCAGCGCAATGTAGTTCACCCAGGGAAACACCACGGTGAAGCGCGCGAGCCGCAGATAATAGGGATCGGCTTCCATTGCGGCGACCACGTCCGCCGGCGGATTGTGGGTGTCTTCGCCGAACAGGACATCGAGCAGCGGGATCAGGACGAAAATGAAGACGAAGGGAATCAGCGTCACCGCCGGATTCTGCGTCCGGAGATAGAGCCAGTAGGACAACAGCGGGATCAGCGGCGGAATGAACGAGAGCATCCACAGATAGCGCTTGCCGTCCCGGTAGGTGATCGTCTCGCCAGCAGCATTGGTGCCCGTGAAGATCATCGCATTCCTCCAGCGTCGCTTTTTCGAGGCGGCCTGTTGCCGTCGTTGGCGTGAGGATGCCGTGAGGCCGGCCTGCGCCGCCAGTTCACAACAGGCCAATTTTGTGGCATTTTGCGCCAAGGTTGGTTGCATGAGTCTGATTGCGTCAAGCTGTTTGGCCCGACGTTCGCGAGGGGAGGTCGCCGACGCCATGCCGGGATCGGAATCGGAGGCGCTTCGCGCGCCGGTGCCCGCGAGCTATGCGCGGGCGCTGGTGCGGGCCTTTGGCAAGACGCGCGGCGAGCGCGACGAATTGCTGAAGGGCACGGCTATCCAGCTTGAAATCCTCGACCAGCCCGGCGCGCACATCCCGGTGTCCTCGCTGGTGATGCTGGCCGCCAACATCACCCGCCGGCATGGCGAGCTGTGGCCGTTGTCGGCCGCCGCGGTCTGGTCGACATCGCTGCAGGGGGCGGTCGACGTGGCGACCAGGACGGCGCCGACCATCGAGGATGCGTTGACCACCGGCGCCCGCTTCGGCTCAGCCCGCGCGCCGTTCATTCGCAACCGGCTACGCAGAACCGCGCGCTCGATCCAGATTGAAATCTCGCCGGCAGTCGCGATGGATGACGCGCTCTGGCGCGCCGTGGCGCTGGCGGTCAGCCTCAACGTGCATGCCGTGTATGTGCAGTTGCTTGAGGATTCGATCGAGCAGGCGACGCTGCAATTTCCCTGGCCGCCGCCTGCGGGCGTGGAGCGGCTTTTGCCGCATTATTCCTGCAGTGTGAAATTCAACGCCGCCGCCTTCATCTTCGATGTGCCGAAGGCTCTTTGCGCGCGGCCTTCACCCTTTGCCGATCCCGAATTGCACGCCAAGGCGATCGAGGCGCTGGAGGCGATCGAAAAACCCCGGTCGGACATCGCGGCGCTGGCGCGGGTCGTCGAGAGCCTGATTGCGGCGCGCCTGCCGCAGCGGCTCGGCGAGCAGGACGCCGCGCGCCTCGTCGGCACCTCGCGGCGGACGCTGGTGCGGCGGCTGGCCGAGGCCGGCAACGCCTTCCGGCCGCTGCTCGACGGCGTGCTGCGGGAGCGCGCCCGGACCATGCTCGCGGCGGGGACGCAATCGCGCGACGAGATGGCGGCCGCGCTCGGCTACACGGATGCAACGAGCTTCAGCCGCGCCTGCCGGCGCTGGTTCGGCGACAGGAGCCCGCCGAGCTAGCGCATCGCGGGCGTGTTTTTGGGGGGCGTGTTGGAGACTGGCGCGCCACGGCCGACGAAGATGGGCACTATTGCTTCGCCGTGGCGCTATGATGCGGAAGCCTTTCTCACTCTGCGAGAGCCGAGATGGCGACGACTCACGATGCCATACTACGCTTGGATCCACCCACGTGCCGATGTTCGCACCGCTTGACGAATTATGTGAAATATCACATAATTCGCTATGGTTCGAAGGGCTGACGAGCCGAGGCCGCTGATTTGGCGCGGAGCCTCGAAGACCGACTTTATGGTGTTTCCGCCGACCGTGCAGCGCGAGATGGGCTATGCGCTGTTTTTGGCGCAAATGGGAGAACGCCACTCAACCATGGCCAAGACGCTTGGCGGCTTCGGCGGAGCCACCGTGATCGAGTAGAGGGAAAGCCACGATGGCAACGCCTACCGGGCGGTTTACGCGGTGCGCTTCGCCGACGCAGTCTACGTGCTTCACGCGTTCCAGAAGAAATCAAAGAAAGGCATCGCGACGCCCAAGACAGAAATCGATTTGATCGGAAAACGCCTGAAAGATCTGATCAAGGAAAAGGAAGGACGACAATGACAAAAACACCTGCGGCCAAGGACCCGACGCGAAACGTATGGCTGCAACTCGGATTCCCTGATGCCGAAGAGCATTTTCTCAAGGCCGAACTCGTCCTTCGGCTGGACAAAGCAATCACGTCTCTCGGCTTGACCCAACGCGCCGCCGCGCGACGGATTGGAGCCACTCAGCCCGAGTTGTCGAAAATCCTGGGAGGAAAATTCACCGAAGTTTCCCTCGAACGGCTGATGCGCTTTCTGACCGCGCTCGGCTGTCATATCGAGATCAAAATTGGGGCCGGGCAGGAAAACAAGGCCGGGGACGTCACAATCAAAGATGTCCGACGCACGGCTGCGTGAAACGGAGCCGCCTCCTACGCGAAGGCGGCTGAATGCGGCATCCGGCAGCTGTGGAAGAACCCAGGCGGCGAAATCGTGCAAAATCGTACAGTGGCGGCGCCGCGGTCGATGAAGATGGGCACTACTGATTCTCCACAGCGCTATGATAATGGAGCCTGCCTGCACTCGAACCTTCGCTACTGCGACGGCCTGCGATTTTCGCGCTACGCCTCATCCTGGCGGCTTGCGCTTGCGGCGGACCTCGTTCGCAGCGGCGGCCCTCAGGTTGACCGGGTCAAGGCCTGAGAGCTCTTGGCAAACCACGTTGATCGGCATCACGGGATCATGCATCGCTCCCACCAGATACGGGTAGGGCTGCCAAGGGCTGTTGTTGTTGACTTGCCAATGCCCTCGAATACGCAATCTGAGCACTTCACCGACATAGGCCACAAGGTGATCGTAGATTTCTTGCTGCGCCCGCTCGACCCCGATGCCTTCCACGTACGCGGACACAACATCAAGACTTTGATACGAGAAGTCGAGCTTGTCTGTTGCCTGCGACATCGTCGAACCGAGCTGCGCGATCAGCGTGTCGATATTTGCTATCAGCCGATGTTTGAGCGCTGAATAATGGGCCCAGTCCGCGACGGAGCCGTGGCGCCCATGCTTGGCGTCCTCATCAACCTTCGCGATCCAGTCCACGAACCGGCGAAAGGCGTCGGCCGCATAGATGTCGCCCTTTCCTCCCAGTCCTGGAATCTGCTCGCCGAACACCAACAGATAACGGTCGCCCTCGAGTTCGTATACGCGCGATTGCAGTGACGTTGGCTCCAACGCCACCGAGAGATCTGGGCGGGGTCGAGCGCCGGATGAAATCAGTTCCTGGACCTGGCGCTTGGTCAAACGACGTTCGTTGAGGGTTCTCTTGTGAGCCATCGGCGAACACCTCATAGCGACAGGCCGAGTATAAAAGTGCGCCGGTGTGATCGGGCGACGCACCGCGACACTCCGATGGCCATGACCATCGTCATCTCTTCCGCCACCATTGAAGACCGGAACGCGGCTTGCCCGCGATTTCCCTGAGACGGTTGCCGAACTCGTCCGCGCTATCGCCCACCAGACCGAAATTTGGGTGATGTTGAAAGCCCGAGTGCGTCATCTTCGCAGCCTCCAGCGCTTGCTTGGCTTCGTTCGCGGCTTCCAACGTCTGACCCTGTTCATGGAGGATGAGCGCCAGCGCGCCGTGCCATTGGTAGTGCTGGACCGGGAAGGTCAGCCAATTCTTGTGCTTCATCAATACTTGGATGGCTCTGTCGTAATGCGCGCTCATGCGCTCAGTCGCGATGAGAACCGTCAGCCCGTGAAAGGCCCAGGTCCGAAAATTCGGAACGGCGTCCTCCCGGGCAAGCGCCGCCTCGAAGGCGATGACCGCAGCATCGATATTGCGAAGAGCAGTTTGGGCGCGCGCCCGATAGAAGTGCGCCTCAGCCTCACTGGAGTCGGCTCCTAATGCGAAATACTGGTCCAATAGCCGCAGAGCGACCTCGGGATGGTTCGACGCAAGAAATCGCGCTTGATTTCTGAGGTAAAACGCTTTGTTCCTGGCCCGTGCAAACTTATTGAAGAAAGCTGCCTCGATACCCTCATTCCACGAGGTGTTGCGCCACCAATCGTCTCGCCCCATGGCTCGACCTCATTCGCCGGCCGCTGTGGCAAAAAGACCGCCAGTCATGGTGGCGTTACCACCACTGCAATTTGCGGAACAGCCGTTCAATGCTTTGCCGATGAGACAAAGACCAAAATGGCGCGCCACGGTCGATGAAGATGGGCACTTCTGTTTCGCCGTGGCGCTATGATGGGCTCGCCCGCCACGCGATTCACCCCGCAAATATGCGAGGGCCTGCTATCCCGCACTCCGCTCCGGTCGGAGCGATATGCGTGGCTCCCTCACATTCATCCGGCCCTTCTGAGAACCGCGATCGTCCGCAGTGCGATATCGCGCATCAATCCGATCTCGGTCAAATCCCATCCATCGGCGAGCGCTTTCGCAACGAGCGCGAGCTCACGCCAGCACAGATCGGCCTCGGGGGGCGCCTCGCGCATCCACAGGGCTGTGCACAGAACAAGCTCGGCCCATCTGTCACGGCGCTTTGCAAGGACGCTCTGTAAAAGATAGCTGGCAAGCTTCGCGCGATTGCCACCGCGTGCGCGCTTCACCACTTCTGCGACCTGCGGGTCGTCCTCAAACCAGGATTGCCCGATGGTATCGAGGTCGGCCAATTCGTCGCTCTTGCGCAGCACCAATCTGAGCGCCGCCGGCTCGCACATCGCCTTCGGGACCTCGGCGATCAGCCCCGCAAGTGCTTCACCGAAGGCCATCCGCGAGGGTTGCCAGTCAGCACCGCCGATCGTCTCGGCAACCTGAAGCAGCCCCAACGGCGGGACTTCCCGTTTCTCTATGCCGAGCGCCAGATGGTGCGCCACGGCGCAGTCGAGATATGGACGGGATACCACTAGCGTAGGGGCGTTCATCCCCGCGTCGGTCAAATTCGCCTCGATCTGGCGACGCGATCCCGGTTCGCTACTCCAGGCATCTGCAATGCCCCCTTTGGCCAGAACCGACGATAACCGCTTCTTCCGTCCGGCCGGCGACACCAGCATGAAACCTTGCGTTGTGGCACCGTCGATAGCCGTGGCGAAAATTGCTTCGATGCTGCCTGCCTCCCATTGCGCGCAATCGATGCCAGCCGCCCGCGCCTTGCGGATGACGGCATCGACTTCGGCTCGTTCGTCCTCTGGACGCCAATTGCGCATCGCAATCAGCCGCCGGACATCTGTCGGGGTCAGCAAGGTGGCGACTTGGTCAAGGGCTCCGGCAACCGCGCGGCGTACAGCCAGATCCGGATCGAGCAGGAACAGAACCGCGGCGGCGCGGGCTTCCGGGATCCCGGCGAGCGCCATGGCTCCTGCCAGAGAGCCGCGGATTTCCGCCGGCATGGCATGGCTGCTCTCGATCAGTGAGCCGACAACCGCGAACGGATCGCCGCCGCAAGCTTCGAGAATGCCGCCGAGCGCGGCGCGGACGTCGGTCGGAAGCCGCCCACCCTCATCCTGATCGACGGGGTACTTGGCCGACGCCGCGGCAAGCTCCGGTGATGCCGGGATCTTCGATTGGTGCAGCGCTCCGCCCACGAAGGCGAGCATGCGTGCATCGACCTGTCCCGCCTCAACCCGCGCGACGACATCGGCCTGAAAATCCGCGATCAGCTTGGCCGCGTCCGCATAGCCGCGATCGGTGCGATAACGCAGATGCTCGAGCAGCCGTTGCAGCAGAAACAGATAACCGGTGCCGAGCACCTCGTCCTTGCCGGCCGGAGGCATGTGCCGGGCCGCGCCCGCGAAAGCCGCAAAGATTTCGCGCGGGGAGCTTTCGCAGTACCGATCGAGGTCGTCGCTGAACGGCGGCGGGCGGCCCTTGGATACGGCGCGCGCAATCAGTCTTGCATAGTCGTCCGTCGATGAAGACTTTGGCTGGGATCGAGCCATCGACACTACCTCCACGAATCAGTGCAAGGTTAGCCACGAGACGCGTCTCGGCTACTTCAAAGCCGCCACAATCCACAGCTAATCTGCGTTCGGCGAAACGACCGAAACCTTTAACGACCGAAACCTTTGTCGGGGCGCAACGACGGCGCAGCTTGGCTACGACGAAACTCCTGGCATTGCCTGGCGCAGGTGAGCGCCGATCATGCGCCCTCCGGAAACAATATCGGGGAAAATCGTGGAATGGCGCGCCCGAAGAGATTCGAACTCCTGACCCCTAGATTCGTAGTCTAGTGCTCTATCCAGCTGAGCTACGGGCGCGTTTTTCGCTGGCATTCGAGGGGCGCAAGGCCTGCCGCGAATATCGCCTTGGGGCGCTGACGCAGATATGCCTCCCAAATGGATTAGCGACGCTGCCGGCAAAAAGAGAAGAGCCGCCGAGTTCTCACCCTGACGGCTCCGAGTAGTCCTTGGCGGGAGGAGCCAAGCGGTGTACCGCCGTTACCTTGTTTGCGGCCATACCACGCCAAGATAAGTCCAGTTCGAACGAACATATGTGATCTAGCTAACACAGCCTGGATTTTTCAACTGGGAGCTTAGGCATCGCCGATGCCTGGAAATCTCCGAAGGCTTGGTGATGCGGGGCGCACGTCGCGTGCTCAACGCCTCCAACACAGCTATCGGCTGCTGCAACTTCTTCCTTGCGCGCGCACCCGACCTCAATCTTTTTTTCGATATAAGCTTTTTGTTAATTGCATTGTCCTATGCAGCTCACTGCTAAGCAAGAATCGCGCGAGCAAATGTGCTTTGAATAAGGCTGCTCCAGATGTTTCCGTCCATTCGTCACGTTCGTTGACCAAACTCAAATTAGTTCTGACATATAATCGTAATGACTCTGACGCGACGAGAGGTAATAAGCTCGTGAACATGAAGTCCAGGGAGGTCGCAATGAAAAACGTGCAAACCTACCGCGCCATGAGTTCCATCTGCCGTCAACGCGCGGTGTTTGACCCGGTAAATAGCTGGAAACATTTAGGGGATGCGGAGCGGTGGGATCATCTCGCTCACGTTGAAATCGCTTCCCACTTCAGGGAATGCAATACCACTGGCTCAACTGACATGGCGACGTCCGGCGCAAGTTCTAATGCGAGTGACACCCGATGGGAGACGAT
>Ga0137412_10005033_pt1 | contig 10566 bp, 7 predicted proteins | sample CZODoug2_1_16fun_FD_122160 | JGI IMG/M metagenome (GOLD analysis project Ga0137412, IMG submission 122160) | Vadose zone soil fungal communities from Angelo Coast Range Reserve, California, USA - CZODoug2_1_16fungal (Hybrid Assembly) | ecosystem: Environmental > Terrestrial > Soil > Vadose zone... | reverse complement strand
GGCGCCGCCTAACAACTGATAGACCGGAACGTTGAGCGATTTGCCTTTAATATCCCAGAGCGCGGTATCAACTGCAGATATCGCAGCCATGGTCACCGGGCCGCGTCGCCAGTACGCGCCTTTGTACAGATATTGCCAAAGGTCTTCGATTCGCCGCGCGTCCCGCCCGATCAATAGCGGAATGACGTGGTCGGACAGGTAGCTCGCGACGGCCAACTCGCGGCCATTCAGCGTCGCGTCGCCAAGTCCGTAAATTCCGTCTTCGGTCAGCAGTTTTAGTGTGACGAAGTTGCGGCCCGGACTGCACACGATCACTTTGGCATCGGTGATTTTCATTGGTTGTGAACATCCATTTCGTCAACACCAGCGCAATTTGCCGCACGGCGCGTTATTTGTTCCTGGCATCCGCAAGAATTAATGCTGAATACCTTGCGCCACATCACGATGATAGCTTTCGGGCGGACCAAGGTAACTAGGCTTCAGGCCGCCAAGGTCGACGACCACTTTCTGCAGCACCACGCCCGGATCGACCATCCATATCTTCAGAGTGTGGTAACCGGAGTTCGCCAGCGAATGTGAGGACTTTGAATAACGTACGCTGTCTTTGACCGAAGTTTCCCAATCTTGCGTCGAGTGTTGAGCGAGTGCATCGATGATTTGGGGCTCTTGCTCATCGAAGGCGATGGCATATCGTAAGCCGCGGCCGGGCACAAAATTCAAGCTAGGCGCAAGAATGGCCTGCACTTCCACGTTGCCTTTGTCGAACAGAAACATCTTGTACTCCAGACACGGCGAATTCCGTGGTGGACTCACGCTGTCTGAAGTTACTGGGAATACCGACATGGAGGACATCGTCCGGCCCAAATCGTCAATGGTTTCCCAGCGTGCCGAAGGTCCATCGACTTTCCGTGTAAAGTGCGCGGCTTCCATCGAAACGTAGCCTTCGCTCTCGATAAATCCTTCCAGCGACTCGCGTTTGATGTCTTGCGGACGTTGAATCTCTAGATTTACGACAATTTCTTCCGACGTGCCACTCTTGATTTTCACGGAGTCGTGAGTAACACCGACCGGAGCCTTGCTCCAATCAACACTGACCCAAACACGATCTTCCTTCTCGATTGTGCCGTGGGATTTGCTGAGTTTAATCCACGGCACTCTGGTGGTCGCCGAAAATGAAAACGAGTCGCGCCCACGGTTGAATAGTTCGATGTAGTGGCGTTGCTGGTTGACGGCATCAAAAGCCGGCAAAGTCGGTTCGCCCGCAGCGCCAGGCCAGGCCTGCGGTGATCCTTCGATGGCCACGCCGAGTTTCGCCGGTGCGGGAATTGCGATTTCGCGGACCGGCGGCATTGCATTTACCGGCGGCTGGTTCCAATAGGTGTAGCCGATGTGCGTTTGATCCATCATGTGGTCCCACTTGCCGTACGCCAGTGTGTGATTGTAGACCGCAGAGAGGTCCGCGTCGGCTTGAAATAAAGCGCGCGCCTGGGCGGCCAAATCATTGGCGCTCGCGCGGCCTTGGCTGGCGTAGAGTTGGTTTCTGCCGGCGATGATGTAAAGCTCGGTTACAATCGCGGACGCTTTCGTGGGGTAAAGCACAAGTTCCAAGAAAGCGTCGCGCTGGTTCTCCGGCAGCTTCCCGTAGATTTCTTCCGCTTTCGCAGCGGCGGCTTGAAAATCGGCGAACACCGTATCCGCCTCACGGTAGTCCACCAAGTTATACGTATCGGGCTCCAGCAACTCGGGTTTTCGGCGGCCATTGTATTTTGTGTACTTCGAAAGCAGGTCCGCAATTTCCGGCGCAAACTCTAGTCCAAACTGCCGCTCTGCCCAGAGCCTGGTGAATTCAGAGATTCTTTCCTTGGGCCACCTTTCTGGTTTCCACGCCATGTTCAGGAAAAAATCGATAGGCAATTCCATGGGCTTCAAGTCGCCCACATTGACAATCCAGATGCGGTCGGCGCCATAGCGATACGCCAGATTCATCTGCTCCCAAACCTTGACGATCGGAATCGTGTTCAACCACTTGTAGGAACGCGGATCGCCGACGTAATCGAAATGATAGTAGATTCCGGCGCCGCCGCTGCGCTTGCGTTCCTCGGCCGTCGGCAGCCTGCGGATGTTTCCCCAGTTGTCGTCGCACCACAGTAGAGTGACGTCGTCCGGGACACGCATGCCTTTCTCGTAATATTCCTGCACTTCCTTATAGAGGGCCCAATCCTGCGGCACCTTGGATAAGTCGGAGTTCACGCGTTGCGCGATGATTTTGCGCTGATCCGCCACGATTTTTTCCAGCAATGCGATGTTGGCGCTTTCGGACATAGGCATGTCGCCGTCTCCGCGCATGCCGAGCGTGATGATGCTCTCGAACTTCTTGTTGCGCTGCACGCCTTCATCCCAGAATCCCTTCAAGAAATCTGCGTTCGTCGAATAATCCCACGTACCTTTTCCATGCCGCTTCCATTCTTGCTGCGCGCGCAGCATCGGTTCGTGATGGGACGTGCCCATCACTATGCCGTATTCGTCGGCCAGCTGCGCATTCAGCGGGTCGTCTTCGTTAAAAGCGTTGTTCCACATGGCCGGCCAGAGATAGTTGGCCTTCAATCGCAGTAGAAGCTCAAACACTTTGGCGTAGAACTGATGATTGTAGTTCCCGTATTTTTCCTGCACCCATCCGGTTAGCGAGGGCGCTTCATCATTCAGGAACATTCCGCGGTATTTGACTGCCGGCGGCCCCTGCACGAATGTGCCCGGCTTCACGAACAGTTCATCATGATGCTGAACGGGAACATCGGCCCACCAGTACCACGGCGAAACTCCAATCTGGTCGGAGAGATCGTAGATCCCGAAAATTGTTCCGCGCTTGTCGCTTCCCGCGATAACCACCGCGCTGGCCACGCCCGGCAGCGGATTCGGCACAACTTGAATCAGAAACGCTTCCCATTTTCCGGCAAAGAGGTTTGCGTCAATTTTGCGATCGCGGATTAGTTGATCGATGATTTTGCTCTTTCCAATCGTGCCAACGATGATCGCATTCGATCCCAGGCCCTTCTCGTCGTGCGCAATCGCCGCGGTGCGGTTCGTAACGCGTTGGATGTCCGCTTGCAAATCGCCGGCGGCGCGAATCACGCCGGGAAAATCGGCAGAATCCACATAGAGGGTTGCCACAGCGTTTCCCGCAACGAGGCTGAATTCGCCGGCGTGGTGCGCAAAATCCACGTAGCGATCTTCGCCGATTGTTTGAGCATTGACAGGAGATCCCGCGAGCAAATAAGCAACCAAGAGCAAAAGAGACACGCGTGGTCGCGAAGATTTGTGAATCATTTCAGGTCGCGCTCGGCCTTAGCCCAACCCCAAATAGCGCTCGGCATTTCTATAACACACATTTTGCACCATCGTTCCGAGTAGTTTTTCATCGTTGGGCAATTCCCCGCTCTCGACTTCGCGCCCAAGCAGGTTACAGAAGACTCGCCGAAAATATTCGTGCCGCGGAAACGACATGAACGATCGCGAGTCCGTCAGCATGCCGATGAATCGAGATAGCAGCCCAGTGTTCGAGAGGGCGTTGAGTTGCCATTCGATGCCTTCCTTTTGATCGAGAAACCACCAGCCGCTCCCGAACTGGATCTTCCCTGCCACGGGCCCTTCCTGAAAACTGCCAATCGCGGTCGCAAACGCGTAGTTGTCCGAGGGATTCACGTTATAGATGATCATTTTGGGCAGCGCCTGTTCCTGGTCGAGTTTGTCAAGAAACGAACAAAGCGCCTCCGCCTGATTCCAGTCCCCGATTCCGTCATATCCCTTGTCCGAACCAAGTTCGCGAGTGCGGCGCGTGTTCACTCGCCGCAATGCGCCAAGGTGCAATTGCTTGGTCCAGCCTCTTTCGGCGTCCAGCCTTCCGAAAAATAGCAAAAGATACGACGCAAATTGTTCCGCCTCTTCTCGAGTCGCGGGCACACCTCCGCGCGCTCTGGCAAAGACCGCTGAAGCTTGCTGCTCTGTGCAAGGCGCGCTGCAACAATAGTTCAATCCATGGTCCGACAGCCGGCCTCCTTGCGAGTGGAAATAGTCATGCCGCTGCTTTAGCGCGCCGAGAAAATCACTGAGGGATGAGATGGAAATATTGCTTGCGGCTTCCAGTTGCCCGAGCCATGCAACGAATTCCTGAGGAGTCCCCACGCCAAACGCTCTGTCGGGGCGAAATGTCGGAAAAACACGGAAGTTCTTCTCCGAACCGGCTATCGCCTGATGATACTTGAGGTCATCGCAGGGGTCATCCGCGGTGCAGATTACTCGGACGTGAAACTTTTTAAGTATTCCACGCACCGATAGCTCGTTGGTTTGCAGCAAAATGTTTGCCCGATCCCAAACTTTTTTGGCGCTGCCTTCGTCCAACAGTTCCCCGATGTCGAAGTACCGTTTCAACTCCAAATGCGTCCAGTGATAGAGCGGATTCCGCAGCGCAAACGGCACAGTTCGAGCCCACGCCAGAAATTTTTCAAAGGGAGGCGCATCACCCGTGCAAAAACGTTCGGAAATTCCATTGGCGCGCATGGCTCGCCATTTGTAGTGGTCGTCTTCAAGCCATATTTCGAATAAGTCCTTGAACCGCCGGTCAGCGGCGATATCCGCAGCCGACAGATGCGAATGGTAGTCCAGGATGGGTTCTAGAGCGGCGTACCCATGATACAGACGGCGGGCTGTCTTCGACGCCAACAGGAAATCATCATGAATGAATTCCATTTAAGCTCCGATTGTTCTTAATGCCAAAACCTCTGCGCGGAAGAATAGGCAAACAATCACGCCGATTCCTTTTTCGATAGACTTCTTAAGCACCTGCAATTATTGCTTGAATCGCCTAAAAATCTACCATCACCACAGATTTTTCTCCGTCGGCGCCTTCCCTTCTTCCACGGTAAGAATGCGGTCGACGCCCGTTACGGTGACGCTCTGCTTCTTTCCACTGGGCCAATGAATCTCGATGGCATCCACCGCAGTCGCTTGCCCCAGCCCGAAGTGCACCCGCTTGTCAGAGCTCGAACCGTACGATCCCCCGCTATACACGTCCGCACGCTGCCGAACTCCGCCTGCCGTTAGAAAAACTGTCGCTCCGATGGCGTCACGCGGGCTCTTCGGACCGCCAATCAGTTTCAACGTTAGCCAGTGATTCCCGTTCTTTACCACATTTCGCAGCAGCGCGGGCGCCGCATCAATATTATTGATGACTACGTCGATGTGCCCGCTGTTGAATAGGTCCCCGAAGGCCGCCCCTCGGCCGGTAATCACATCTGCCAAGCCGCTGCCGGTGGCCGGCGGCACTTCTTGAAATTTGGACCCGTCAAGATTTCGAAACAGCTGCGGCCGTTCCGCCCAGGTTGTACCCCAGTCTTGCTTGTCGACTTCCGGGTAAACGTGACCGTTGACGATAAAGAGGTCCAGCAAACCGTCATTGTCGTAGTCCAGAAATCCGGTTCCCCAGGAAAGAAAAGGGATCGTGGGGACTGCCAGGCCGGCCCGGTACGTGACATCCGTAAAGCTCCCACCGCCATCATTACGGTACAGCGTCTTGTAGTCATCAGAAAATGTTGTCGTGAAAAGATCGACTTTTCCATCCCGGTTGTAGTCACCCACGGCAATTCCCATCGACGCTTGCTCTCGCCCGTCTTCGCTGAGCGCAATTCCCGAGGCGTAACTCACATCCTCGAATGTCCCGTTGTGCCGGTTGCGATAGAGATAGTTCGGCACGGAATCGTTGGCCACCACCAAATCAACCCAGCCATCATCATCCACATCCAGGAAAACCGAGGCCAGGCCATAGTAGCCGCTGGGATTTGATACCCCGGCTTTCACGCTGACATCTGTGAAAGTGCCATCGCCATTGTTGTGGAATAGATGATCAGCCTCGCCCGGAAGTCCTCGAGGCCCGCACATCACATTGATACCGCGGAACTGGCAGACATCGGCCGGAATGGCGCCCTGTCCAGCGATCGGCGGATGATCAAAATCAAATTTCACATAACCCGGTACGAACAGGTCGAGTAGCCCGTCGTGATCGTAGTCGCCCCACGTTGGTCCCGTAGACCACCCGCCTAACGCAACGCCTCGCCGTTTGTAATCCTCTGAACAGCGGACTATTGACAAATCGTGGTATAACGGTGTCGTTAAAGCGTCTAACGCTATTGTCAGGTGTCGTATGCAGGGCAACGAGCAATGGCTCCAATTGTGCCAGCTAGTCTCTGTAGAGGATGATCCCGCGAAGTGCCTCGCACTACTCGCAGAATTAAACACGCTTCTGAAAGAGCAGGAAACTCGTAAGAAGCGACCCAATGCTGCGACCGAGCCTCAGCGAGATAGCGTCTAGTTCCCTTGGCCGGATGCTGTGTGTTAACGCGTGCAATTCGCCAACTGAATGAGAAGCGTGGCGATGAGGTTAGAGCGCGTAGCGTGCTCCGCCATTCCCTCGGGCGTCCAACCCACATAAACGGCACGGTCGCTTTGCTCAAGCTGCTGGTGCCGCAACATAGCTATTTCCGCAGTCAATTGCGAGCGTGTGAGCGTCACCTTCATGACAGGGAGTGTACGCCAGCGCACATCAAAAGTCTCTACAGTCTAATGGCCGTAATCGGAGAGACAATCGCAGGTAGTCGTGACGCCCGAGGATTACGAGTCGGGAAAGTTTCAAGCATTGATCCGCGTCCCAACTCACTTCTCGAACCTTACGAGATGTGGGGGCACCCACAGCGCTTCCGCTGCCAGCACTAGTCTGAACCGAGGTATCCTTCGCGGGGAGATGTGGGCCACCAGCCCCGCCTGGGAAGTCACCCGGTGCTTTGTGAACGGGGTCACCGCACTATTCGGAAAAGTCGCGGCGTAGAAGCGCGCCGCATCGTGTGCGTCCTTGTCGAACCAGAGACAAATGGTATTTTTCGGCTTTAAGGGCATACGGTCTCCTGTGTGGATCAGGTCCGAAAGCTGGTGGCCGGATCTCTTCTCGGCTCAGCCGTTTCGCTCCACTCCTTAGAGCAATTGCAATGAGATGAGGGCGCCACAGTAAGAGCTACGCGTGGAAGTATGGAGACTTGGAGAGCGCATTTTCGGCGCGGGCAGTTGCATCACCGATCCGTGAATTCCCGCGCTGACGCTCCGGCTTCAACTCGCTGGGCGCGTAATGCTCACGCAATCAGATCCTCGATCGTCACTGGCAGTTCGCGAACACGAACACCAGTTGCGTGGTGCACGGCGTCCGTGATGGCTGCGGCGATTCCGGCCAGCCCAATCTCGCCGATCCCGCGTGCACCGAGTTCATTGATCTCCTTGTCGGGGTAATCGAGGAAGTGAACGTCGATGGGAGGAGCGTCGGCGTTCACCGTCACAATGTAATCAGCCAGACTGCTGTTGATAGGCGCGCCGTTCTGCGGATCGTAAGTGGTTTCCTCGAACAGCGCCATGCCGATGCCCATCACCACTGCACCCTGGATCTGGTTACGGCCAGTAAGAGGATTCAATATGTGGCCAGCGTCCATAACCGACACGACGCGGCCCACGCGCAGGCGTGCGGTTTCAGGCTGCCATGTGACTTCAGCGAAGTGGCAACCGAACGAATGCTTCGAGACTTTCGGGTGCGGATCAAAAGCCGTCATTTCAGCTTTGCCGTTGCCGGTGACCAGGCGTGCATTTCCCTTCCGCAGCAGATCCTCAAAAGGAATACCTTTTGCAGGACCTTCAGCCTTCACGAAAACGCGTCCGCCCTCGAGCGCAAGATCGTCGGTTTTGTGCCCTAAAAATGGCGAGCCCGGAGTTGTGACGGCGGAGATCATCAACGAGGCGACCGCTTGATCGGCCGCTTTGAACACCGCCGGTATCACCGAACTCGTAGCTAAAGAACCGCCTGAGATTGGTCCGTCCGGAAGCGCGCTGTCCCCCAGTTCGACCTCGATCTTGTTCAGCGGTACACCGGTTTTCTGCGACGCCAGCTGCGCCAGGATCGTATAGGTTCCGGTGCCAATATCCTGGGTTGCGCAGGCCACGCGGACCGTTCCATCATCTCGCAGTTCGAAATTGGCCTCGGCGGCAAATGTCCCCGCGATCCACGCCGCGCCGGCCATTCCCCAACCTAAGGTCAGGCCATCACGCTTCATCGAGCCAACTGCCGGATTGCGCTTCGACCATCCAAACTTCTCCGCGCCCACGGTCAAACACTCCACGTAATGCCGGGACGAGAACGGTAGATTCAGCGACTCGTCGAGCTTTGGCTCGTTAAGAATGCGGAACTGCACGGGATCCATCTTGAGCCGCTCGGCCATCTCGTTCATTGCCGATTCGGTGGCATAAAGTCCGGGAACTGCGCCGGGACCGCGCATGTCGGCGGTCGCGCCGATGTTGCGTCGTGCGCGCCCGAACGTCACGCGCAAATTGGGAACGCTGTAATGGAAAGGCGTCGCTTCGCCGCAGTCCTCGTGATACGCGTCGAGCATCGACATGTGGTAGATGTAGTCGTGCTGCAGCGACACGAGCTTGCCGTCACGCGTCGCGCCGATGCGAACCCGCTGCTGGGTACGCGCGCGATGTCCGACTGATTCAAACATCATTTTGCGGCTGACGACCAGCTTCACTGGCTTGCCTACCTGCCGCGCCGCAGCGGCTGCAAGCGGGACATGCGCCCAGGGATAGAGTTTGCCTCCGAATCCCGAGCCCAGGAACTTTGCAATGACACGAACGTTTTCCTTGGGCAATCCAAACATCTGCGCCAGCACGCTGCGCAGATTCACGACGCCCTGGGTCGAGTCATACAGCTTCAGGATTGGACCGTCCCACAGCGCCACGGTCGAATGCAGTTCGATAGGATTGTGAGTCTCGGCAGGAGTAACGTACGTTTCGTCCACCTTGACCTCTGCTTTATCGAACGTGGTTGCCGCGTCCCCACGATGGCTTTGCAGTCGCTCCACGGGCCCATAGGCGGCCAGGATTACGTCGGGATCATTCTCTGCTTCCAGGCGGGCTTCGACGTTCGGTGTTTCTTTGGAATACTTCGCCCGGACGGCATCGGCGGCAGCCTTGGCAGATTCGAACGTGTCGGCAACCGCTAGAGCAATGTACTGGCCCCAGTAACGAATGGTGTCATCTTCGAACGGAGGCCGGCGCTCAAGAGTGACCCGATCAAAACCGGGCGCGGGAGTGGAGCGGAAAATCTTGCCGATGTTTCCGCGATGAAGCACCGCACGCACGCCCGGCATCTTCTCCGCCGCCGCAGTATCGAGCGAGAGTAATTTGCCATTGGCGATCGTCGCGCCTACCGGGACGGCATAAAGCATTCCGGGAAACTGAAAATCAGAACTGTACTTTGCCAGTCCGGTGACTTTGCGTGGACCGTCGATACGCAGGGTGTCGCGTCCGAGGGGAGAAGAATTAGCCGGCGATTGCTGTGAAGTCGCCATGGTCGCTCCTGAAAAATTAACTTGCCGTGGCCGTTCGCAGCGTGTACGTCAGGCAGCGTTTGGCCAATTCGATCTTGAATTTGTTTTCGCTCTGAGGCTTTGCGTTCCGCAGGGCCGCTTCGGCAGCCTGGCGAAACGTCGCGTCATTCGCGGGTTTTCCGGTCAATGCAGCTTCGGCTTCGGGCAAGCGCCACGGTTTGGTTCCCACGCCACCCATTGCGACGCGAGCACGCGTAACCTTGCCGCTTGCAATCGTGAGCACCACTGCCGCCGATGCCAATGCGAATTCGTAAGACGCGCGATCGCGCAGCTTCACGTAAATCTGCTTGCTTCCCGCGATTGGCGCTGGCAGCGTGACGTGCGTGATCAAGTCACCGGGTTCGAGCACAGTCTCGCGATGCGGTGTGTTGCCGGGCAGGAGATGAAAATCGCCGAATGCGATCGCCCGTGATCCCTTCGTACCCTGAATGTGAATGGTCGCTTCCAGCGCCGCCAAGGCAACTCCCATGTCGGATGGATTCGTCGCGATGCAATGCTCACTCGCTCCGAGGATGGCGAGCGTGCGATTGTGGCCGGTGATGGCTGGGCATCCGCTACTGGGTTCCCGCTTGTTGCACGCCATCGCGGTGTCGCGGAAGTAGACACACCGCGTCCTCTGCAACAGGTTTCCGCCGACCGTCGCCATGTTGCGAATCTGCGCCGAGGCGCCTTGCAGGATCGCCTGCGACAGAACCGAATAGTCCTTCTGCACCGTGGCGTGATATGCCAGATCCGAGTTGCGGACCATGGCGCCGATCTTCAGGCCGCCATCGGATGCAGCTTCAATCTTGTCGAGTGGCAGGCGATTGATATCGAGCACGCGCGCGGGCGTCTCGACATTCAGCTTCATCAGATCGATTAGCGTGGTGCCCCCGCCGAGGAAGCGAACATCGGCGCCCTGCTGCGCTGTTTTCGATTGGGCGGCGGCCGCGATCGCCGCCGTCTGATCTGCTGGACGAATGAACTCGAAAGTATGCATCGGCAGACTCCTGCGCTAAGCGCGCTGGCGGACCTGCTGGATCGCCGCAACGATGTTGGCATAGGCGCCGCAGCGGCAGATGTTGCCGCTCATCAATTCCTTCACCGCAGCGTC
>Ga0137412_10005032_pt1 | contig 10571 bp, 8 predicted proteins | sample CZODoug2_1_16fun_FD_122160 | JGI IMG/M metagenome (GOLD analysis project Ga0137412, IMG submission 122160) | Vadose zone soil fungal communities from Angelo Coast Range Reserve, California, USA - CZODoug2_1_16fungal (Hybrid Assembly) | ecosystem: Environmental > Terrestrial > Soil > Vadose zone... | reverse complement strand
CTCATGTATCTTGTCTGCATGTACTCCATCCATTTTTTCATGGAAGGATAATGGAGGATAACAGACCGCTTGTCGCCATATTGCCGGTACAACATATCCGCGACAAGGATATACGTGCCGGGCCAGGTCATATTATCACTGTAATAATTCCAGAAAGCCGGCGCTACATCGGGAATCGCCCCGTCAGGCGTTTGTGATTGTTCGATATCATCCAGCCATTTGGCGTAAAGTGCAGCATTATCAAAAAGAAAAGCTTCACCGCCCGAACCTGTCGCGCGATCTCAACGACATCGTCTCGCGCTCGCTCGAGGCGAACTGAACGCGCCGAAGGTTGCCGGATACGTCGACGCCATTGGGGCTAGTGGCGTTGGCGCGCCGTCGCGCTATCGCTAGCGCCACGCATCGAACGCGCGCGAATTAATTTCCATTACGTAGTTACCGGACTCTCGACATCGGATTCTTTTTGGATTCGAATGACAGGTGATTCGGTTGAGATGCGGCACATCCTTTCCGAGTCAAGGATGACGGGGACAGTCCGAACGGAGGCCTTTGATGGCGCGCGCCGAAAGCGCGAGCGCGTCTGCGCATTCCGATTCCATAAAGGGTTTGGCGCAAGCGGTCGCAAGGCCGGCATACCGGCGGCTGATCACGGCTGAGCCGTTTCTGCGCCGCGCCGTACCGGTTCTGATCGTCGCCTTTCTGCTCATGGCACCGTCGCGCAACTCTGTGGCCGAAGACACGCGATTGACATGGTCCGCCGAGAGTCGACAGAGCCAAGCAGAGTACCGAAACTGCAAGGTCCGCTACGGACACAAGCTGGGTACAACTAAAAGAGATGTTGCGACCTTCTGGCGATTCTTTGGTCTTTGGGGAACCGACATCGGTCTTTGCGAGAGACCAACGACGACGATCATAGTGATGTTAAGGAGCGGCGACGGTGCGATGATTGCCGCGTCAGCGCCCGAATTCGCGGCCGAGGTTGCAAGATGGCCGCCCGCCGACGGCAATCGACACCCTTTCCAGTTGGATGACTTCGGTCCGACGAGCCAGGACTACAACGGTCTCACGGTTCGTGTCGATAGCATTGCGGGACCGCTTTCGGTGACGGTGGCAGCGGTCTCAGATGCGGAAGCCCTCGCATCCGGGTTGGTGAAAAGATTCATACGGGATCTGGTCTGGGCGGTACCTTTGTTTGCGGCAGCGATGCTGGCCATTGCCGCCTGGAGTATCCGCCGGAGCCTGCGACCGGTCCACGCTGCCTCCGAGAGAGCTGCCGCCATCGGGCCGGTCGCTAGCGGCGTTCGCCTGCCGGTCGACGGCTTGCCGACTGAGTTGGTGCCCCTGGTTGCAGCGGTCAACCATGCGTTCGACCGTATGGATCAGGGCTTCGCTGTGCAGCGTCAATTTACCGCCAACGCCGCGCACGAGTTGCGGACTCCGCTCGCTATCCTGACAGCGGCTCTTGACGAACTGACTGGGGGAGAAGAGCTGCAAAAGCTGCGGGGCGATGCGGCACGGATGAACCGGCTGGTCGAGCAGCTGCTTCGCGTCGCTCGGCTGGACAGCGTTCCCATGGATGTTTCCGCAAGGATCGATCTCGTTGCGACTGCGACCGGGGTGCTGGAATCCATGACGCCCTGGGCCATCAGCCAGGTGTGTTTGCTCGGCTTCGATGCACCGTCACTACCGGTGCAAGTTTGCGGAAACTCTGACGCGATTGCCGACGCGGTGCGCAATTTAGTCGAGAACGCGGTGCATCAATCCCCCGCCGGAGGCGAGGTGGCGGTCACAGTGTCTGAGGAGGGGATTGTCACAGTTGCCGATCGTGGCCCTGGCGTGCGGGAAGCGGATCGGCAACGCATCTTCGAGCGCTTCTGGCGCGGTCGGGGCGTCACTAGACAAGGCGCCGGTCTCGGCCTTGCGATTGTTGCTGAAATTGCCAAAGCGCACGGTGGCTCGATCGAAGTCGCGGATCGACCCGGAGGAGGGGCGTTGTTTGCGCTACGGATTCCCTTGGATTGACGGTCAAATTCTTGCGTATTACATCGAACAGTGAAGGAATCTCCATGAAACATTCGTATTGGGTCCCAAGATTGCTACTCGCAGCGTCGGTCGCTTTGAGCGGCCTGGCCTTCGGGCAAGAATCCTCGGTATTGTCGCTGAAATCCCAGATCCCCCTGCCGAATGTTAACGGACGCATCGATCACATGAGCGTCGACGTGAAGGGCCAACGCCTCTTCGTGGCTGCCGTTGAAAATCACACCCTCGAGGTAATTGACCTGAAGTCCGGCCAGCGCGTGCACACGATTGCCGATCTGGCCGAGCCGCAGGGAGTGTTCTACGACGTCTCCACCAATCGTCTCTTCGTAGCCTGTGGTAGTGACGGCGCTACAAAGATCTTTGACGGAGCGACGTTTCAAGTTCTCGCGACTGTAAAATTCCCGGACGACGCCGATAACATCCGCTATGACACTCGTGGCAAGCATGTGATCGTCGGATATGCCGGGGCAAAGCAGCTACGGAAACGAGCGGAGGGAACCGGAGGCCTTGGATTTCTGGACTCTAATGGCAACAGGACCGGTGACGTCGTGATTGATGCTCATCCCGAGTCGTTTCGGCTCGAGGAGTCGGGAAATCGGATTTTCGTCAACGTCCCAGATAAGAAAGAGATCGAAGTCATTGACCGTGTCAAATTCACGGTCCTGACCCGTTGGCCGGTCACGTTGGCACAGGGTAATTTTCCGATGGCGCTCGACGAAACTCATCACCGCTTATTCGTGGCAACCTGGACCCCGTCGCGAATGCTTGTTTTTGACACGGAGACCGGGAACGAAATCTCGGCTGGTGAAACCGCGGGTCCTTCGGACGATCTCTTCTACGATTCGCGACGCGGCCGTGTCTATGTGCTCACGGGTGCAGGCTTTCTCGAAGTGTTCCAAGACAGGGATCACATTCACTACGACAGGATCGCGCATTACGCGACGCCGCTCCACACCCAAACTGGCCTGTTCGTTCCAGAACGGGGAGAACTTTTCGCTGCTGCGCAAGGACAGGGTGAGCAAAGCGCCGAGATCCGCGTGTATGAGGCAAATTGAGGCGCAGGTAGCTTCACGTTAAAGGCAAATCGTGCCGGAAGAGTGCGATTTTCGTCGAGGAAGACGAGCCACGAATTCTCCGCCGGCTCCGCCCTGAAGGCTCAGGTAGGTCCCCAATGGTTCGAGAATCTCGCCGAGTACGATCTTTCCTGCGGATATTCCTTCCTTGGCTGCGATTAGCGCGATGAGCTCTCCGAGCTCCGTCGTAGTGTAGCGGCTAAGATTCCCGAGTTCTTGTTCGATCGCGGGGATTACCGATGGCGCTGGTCCAAAGGGGCTTTCGTTGAGCGAGAGGTTCACGAGCGGTGCATCCTGCCCGACGGTGCCCGAAGCGGCCGTGGGCAACGCGGTGAGGCGCCGCGACGCAACCAAGCCGGTCGCGCCGAGTGTGATCCATTTAAGCCAACCGCGGCGGTCAAATGCGGCCATCTAGCGGACTCCGTTCAGAGGTTTATCGGTTCCATAATGGCACATCGTTCTGGTACGCCGCGATCAGCGCCTAGAACTCGGGTCTGTGCGTGCGGCCATAGATCTCGGGAGAAAAAAATTCGCGGCCGGCGCCCGCCAATTTCGCTACTCTCTGCGACATGCGTATCCATGTGCTTCCGACCCCCGAAATCGCGGCCGAGCGTGCTGCCGACTGGCTACGCACCGAGATAGGGCGAGCGAGCGCGCAGCGCGGTCGCTGTCTCGTTGCCCTGAGCGGCGGGCACACGCCGTGGCGGATGCTCCGCGATCTGCGCCGCCTGCGAGTCCATTGGCACGACCTGCAGGTGTTCCAGGTGGATGAGCGAGTCGTGCCGGAAAACGATGAACGACGCAATGCGCGCCAGATTGCCGACCTGCTCGTCTCACCCTCGATGCTGAGCCCCGCGCAGTTCCATGCGATGCCGGTCGAGCGGAAGAATCTCGGAGCGGGGGCCGAGGACTACGCTCGGCTGCTCAGCGAACACGGCGGAATGCCGCCGGTGCTCGACGTGGTCCAGCTTGGGATCGGCGCTGACGGCCATACGGCCTCGCTGGTGCCGGGCGATAGTCTCCTCGAGGCGCACGACCGCGATGTCGGAATCAGCGTTCCCTACCAGGGAGTGGCAAGGATGACGCTGACCTTCAGAGTGCTCGATGCGGCGCGACACCGCCTGTGGATCGTCACCGGCGCCGACAAGGCGGCGGCGCTTCGGAAATTGTGGGTGGGCGACGCCTCGGTGCCTGCCGGGCGCGTCGTGCGCGAATCGGCGTTCGTATTCACCGATTCGGCGGCGGCAGTCGAATTGCCGGCGGAAATCCGTTCCCCCCACTGAGGCGGTGGCGCCTTGCTGCGCGGCAAACCGCGCCTCGGTCCGGCGCGTTGAGTCATCCAAATCTGATCGGAGCCACCAATTAGTTGGCTTGACCGCCAGCTCGGGGGAAGGCCATATATAGCAAGATGGCCACCGTCCAAGGTCCGAACCGCCCGGTCTTTGGCGGCTGCATTGATCGCTTTGGCGCTCAGAACTTTTCGTCCTTTCCGTCTCGCCGCTCCCGTCATGGGAGCGCAGCTCTCAGGCCCGACTGTGATTCCCATCGGGCTGGAGCGTCGTAGATCATGCATTTGCTACAACACCTACACATTGTAGCGAGCAGCCCGAAAAAGCGACATCAAGCCGACAAAACCCCCCACCAACATACCTGCTGACCGTTCACGGCCTCAATCTCCATTTAGCAGGAGTTCAATGATGAATTATCTCACGAGAGATAAGCGACGCGACCGCCGCGCGCTGCTGTCGGTGGCTCGTATTTTTGGCGCATTCATGCTGACGATTGGCTTATATAGCCTTTCATTGGCGCAACAGATCGATTCGGCGGCACAGCCCGATTCGCAAATCGACGAAGTGGATGTGACGTCCCGCAAGCAAACCGCGCTGGATGCGGAAGCCATCAGCCTATCGGACACGCCGGACGCCGAGCCGTCGGTCGGAGGTAAAACTTCGATCGTCATCGGTGCGGCCGCCAGGGTGGCGCCCGTGTACGATGGGTCGAAAACCACCAAGGTGAGCCCGTTCCCCTATATCGATATTCATGGGTTGTTTCACGATCGGGTCTTTATATCGGACATCCGAGGTCTTGGGGTCAATATCGTCGATGCGGGCGGTTTCCGGGCAGGCATGGCGTTCAACTACCGTGGCGGCCGCACGAGTTCGGATAGCCCGCGCCTGCGAGGTCTACCCGACATTGGCTCGGCAGCCTCTGCCGCCGGCTTCATGACCTACTCGCTGAAGCCCTTCGCTTTCGAGTTCAAGGTTCAACGAGAATTTGGATCTAGCCCGGGAACAGAGGCTGAACTGGGGGCTTCCTTCGCGATGGCGCCGAACCCGCGGTGGCATGTGTCGGTCGGCGCGCAGCTCAACTGGCACGACGCCAAGTTCAATCAGAAATACTTTGGGGTGACGGCAGCCGAAGCCGCACAGGCGAGCGCGATGGGAAACTTGATGACCGCGTACGAACCCGGATCGGGGCTTGGCACGGTCGGGATGACCGCAACCAGCGTGTATGCGATGACGGAGCACTGGGGTTTCGTGACTCGTCTCGGACTCAGAGACCTCATCGGTTCCCCCGCAAAGGATAGTCCTTTGACCGAGCGCACGTTCGGCGTGGATTTTGCGATCGGCGCAATTTACAAATTCTAAAGAACGGTGAGCATCCGGACGCGGCGCTGGGGAATGGCGGCGCGTCCCAAACAATAGAATCTCGAAGGGATGACATGAAAAATTCAATGAAAACACTAATTAAGATTTCGGTGGGAGGCCTTGGCGTCGTGTTGGCGGCGGCCATCGCAGTGGCTGGCTACTTGATCTATCCGGGGACGCCGAGCCATGCCTCCAGCCTGGTATTTCAAGGCTATGTGCCGCTACCCTCCAGTAGCGTGCTCTCAGTACTCGACTATTTAACGGTGAAGGACGATAAGTTATTCGTCACGAGTGAAAGTACCGGCGATGTGTACAGAGTCCAAATCCGCAAGGACTCCTTGCCGACGGCCGCCGATGTGGCGGTATTGCATGGTGAGCCCGCGGCACATGGAGTTGTCATCGAACCCTCGAGCCGTCTTGCCTATGTAACGCGTAGCGAAGCGAATACCGTCGATGTCTTCGAGCCGGAAAAAATGGTTTTGATCAAGCGGATACCGGTGGCGGATGATCCGGATGCGATCTTTTACGATGAGTTCGACAAGCTCGTGTATGTCGCGAGCGGTGATTCGCATCTCGCGACGTTGATCGATCCGTCGACTCAGACAACGCTCGCGACCATCCAGCTGGCCGGTGCGCCGGAGTACGCGACGCTCGATGCCTCGACAAGACTTCTATACCAGAATTTGCATGATACGAATGCCGTAGTAGCGGTCGACATCGCCAAGCACACCGTTGCGCAGCGTTGGCCGCTGCAAGGATGCGAGGCGCCGACAGGAATGGCCATCGACGAGATTCATCGCCGGCTGTTCATCGGATGTGGTGCGAACGCCGTGCTGGCAATCTTCGACTTAGACGAGCACCGCGTCGTCGCAACCGTACCGATCGGCATGGGGCCCGACTCCGTGGCGTTTGATCCCACATTGCATCGCATCTATACGACTGGAAAATCCGGCGTTCTGATAGTCGTACAGCAGGACGGGCCGAATAGGTACAGAACTCTCGACACCGTCCATCTGCACTATGGGGCACACACGCTGACATTGGATCTCACGACGCACGCTCTCTATGTGGGGTATGCGGGACTGGTCGTCAATCCGCGCGTCGCCGTATTCATTCCTCGTACCTGACCTGACCGGCCAACGGCCCTTTGTTCGAATGCGGACACATTGTGGCTGCTGCTCCGAAATACGTACATCAAGCCCCAACCTGCGGGTCTTAGGATTTCCGGGTGGCCGCCATCATCTGTTCCGGCGGCTCAAAGGGGTTCTATGCAAATCAATACTTTCCATTCCTCCGCGGCGTTCGCACTGGCATTGGTGCTCGGCGGTTGCGCCACACTGCCCTCCGGGAAACCGGATCCCGGCGATCGCTTCGAGCGCTTCAATCGATCCGTATATTCGTTCAACCGCGCGGTCGACCATGCCGTTCTCCGCCCGGTCGCACACACTTACGTCAAGATCACGCCGGGCCCGGTGCGTCGCTCCATTTCGAACTTCCTCACCAACCTTGACTATCCGGTCACCATCGTCAACGACGTCCTGCAGGGCAAGATTCATGACGGGTTGAGCGATGTCGGTCGATTCGGAGTGAATACGGTGGTTGGAATCGGCGGCCTGTTCGATCCCGCAAGCCATTGGGGATTGGAGAAGCATGACGAGGACTTCGGCCTGACGCTGGCGAAGTGGGGGGTCCGATCTGGGCCCTATCTCATGTTGCCGATCTTGGGGCCTTCCAGCGTTCGCGATGCGCCGGCACGTCTTGTCGATCGCTTCATGACTCCGACGACATACGTCAACGATACGGGTGTCCAAGTGGGTTACTTCGTCATCAAAGGCATAAATACGCGCGCCGGCCTTCTGGATACGGATCCGGTGGTCGACTCGGCGTACGACCCTTACGCCTTTGTGCGCAATGCCTGGCTGCAGCGGCGCGAGTATCAGGTACACGGCGGCAATGTGCCGGAAACAACGTTGCCCGAGGAAGACCGCGGGCCGAAGCCGCCCGAGGACGACGGCGGGCGGGTGGTACCGTGAGAGAAGCGCCACACCAGGTTCTACGGGAGGGATCGTGGAAGACGATTCAATGTGGCACGCCACGAGGTGCAGGCGACCAACAAAAAGGCCATCGCATTCAGCCATGCCGCCCAAAGCGTCAGCGAAATACGTGCCCCCCAATCGCTTGACGGGTCGTCAAACACCACCTCGACGCTCGCAGCGCGCAAATTCTCCGCCGAACAATCGAGGATCAGATTACCGTGAGCGCTCGCGGATGTGGTGCAGCCAGAGGCTCTCCAGCCTTGATGGTACGCTTGGCTGAGAGTGAACTGAACTCGCGTGCTCGGCGATAGCGCGCAAGCGGGCTCGCTGCCGGTCGCACAGCCGCCATGAAGACGAATATGACTCCAAGTGACAAACTGAGCGTCGAACGAAGGTGCGGAGATGAGATCCTTTCCGTTCACCATTACTTGTGCGATCAGTGTACTCCCCGGTCCGTTTTGCGCGCGAGTGAAGTCATCCATGTCATAACAATCGCAGACGCCACGTGTGGGCGTAAGAATTTGGCCTTGAAGATGCCCGCCGGGGATGGCGACGTATTCGACCGTTTCAGGCCCATGCTTAAAGGGGGTCGCCAGTGATGCCGTTGAGAACGGCGGCGAATGAAGCCATTGCGATATCAGCGTCTCCGCTTGAAAGCCCAGCTGAAAGATCAGGACGGATGCGAGGCAGACATGCATCCGCCAGCCAGGACGCAACTCCGATGCGAACTTCCAGAGAGCGGCCGCACTCATTAGACTGAGTGGCAGCGCCAGAAATCCCCAATACCGTCCGGTGACGCCGATTGAACGAAAGCCCGGCAGGGGGCGCAACAAGTCAAAGGGACTCAACCAGGTCGGGACATGCAACCCCTTGAGGCTGCCCATCCCAAGGACAATGCTGGCGACACTCACCACCAGCAAGGGTCGGCCCAGTGCCGCCGGCACGTCGGCGACAAGCCAGTATCGATATCGCCACAGGCAATAGACCAAAATAGGACCTATGTACACGCTTAGCTCGTGACCGTTTCCGTTGGCAGGAAGAACCTTCCCTCGAAGCGGCAATATCGCGAACCATACGAGTGACAGAGCGCTGGTAAAGCGGTCCGTGGTCAAGCGGGGAAAGAAGGTCTGTGATTGCAGCATGGGCCAGAGATAGCCTGCGTCCAGAAAACCTGCCAAAAGGACCGACAAGGCAAAGATCGCCGCCGGCGCCGTGCGACGAATCGAAATTGCCAGTGCTCCGGCGTAAATCCCCATCCAGAGCAGCAAATGTATGATGGCGACCGGAGATCCATCGATGACGAGGGCTAGTGTTGCACCCAACAGAAGAACGGTGAGGAGCAAACGCAATGCGCTGCCAATACCGAGCGGGTCTCTGCTCCACTCGGCTCCCCGATGTAATACCCAAAGGGTCAAGGGAAGTATCAAGAATGGGATAAAGTCGAAATGTCCAAATCCCAATCGGCAGAAAAAAAATCCATTGCCGATAAACAAAGAGGCCGACAGCGCGCGTTGCATGCGAATCCGTAGCCATAGGCCCGCGTAGAGAAACCCGCCAATCCATCCCGCCACCAGGTATGTGGCAGTGGTCAGTCGAACTCCCCACAAGGGACCCCATACATAGCTCAGCGCCATGCTGAGCGACATGAAGGGGACCTGTGGTTCTCCGGCCAACGATAGCCCAGAGCACATGAGCGGAGTCCATTGCTTCGCAATACCGAACAACGCGGCGTTCCAGTATTGCAGGCTGTGGAAGACCAGGAATTGATCCCCGTCTCTCGGGCCTGACTGACGAAAGAAAACGATGAAAAAAAGCACATAGAGTGCGATCACCCCGATCACGAGCGCGGTCAGCCACCTCGTTGCGACGGGATGAAGTTGCTGCGCGGCAAATACAGTGGTCGATCTCACGCTCACGTCGCCCCGGCGGAAAACCGGGAACTCTACGGGAGTGTCTTACCCAGATGATGTTCGGAATGCAGGCGCGTCTGCATAATATGTGTGAGCCGAAATAAATCTCACATCAAGAGAACAAACCGCCCCTGTAGGATTCGCGTTTTGGTTTTGCGAGTATCTTGCATGGCTCAATCAATTCCCTATGGCGCTCGCTCGACGGCTGATCAGGTGCTGGCCGGCATCGACCTGACCCGCAAGCGAATCGTGGTAACCGGATGCAGCTCGGGCATTGGATTCGAAACGATGAACGCGCTCGTCGCCAACGGCGCGCACGTCATCGGGCTGGCGCGGACGCATGACAGCGCCCGGGCGGCGTGCAAGTCGGCGGGTGCTTCGGCAACACCGATCGCCTGCGATATGGCGGATCTTGAATCGGTCGAGGCCGCGGCGGACTCAATACTCCGTCTATCCGGTCCGCTGGATGCGGTCATCGCGAATGCGGGGATCGCGAATCTACCCACCCTGCAGACACGTTACGGTATCGAACTACAGTTCCTCGTCAATCACATCGCGCATTTCGCACTCGTCAATCGCCTCGCCGATTCGGTTCGCAGCGGTACCGGACGCATCGTGATCGTGAGCAGCGACGCGAGCATCAAGCAAGCGCCGGCCGAGGGAGTTTTGTTCGACAATCTCGACGGTCAACGCTTCTATGACCCATTCGCATTTTACGGCCAGGCGAAATTGGCGGCGGCACTTTATGCCAGGGAACTGTCGTATCGTCTGGCCCCGCGCGGCGTGTCGGTCAATTCGTTGCATCCCGGTTCCACTCGAGGAACCGGTTTCGACAGATACCGGAACTTCACGCGGCGCTTGAGG
>Ga0137412_10005031_pt1 | contig 10571 bp, 11 predicted proteins | sample CZODoug2_1_16fun_FD_122160 | JGI IMG/M metagenome (GOLD analysis project Ga0137412, IMG submission 122160) | Vadose zone soil fungal communities from Angelo Coast Range Reserve, California, USA - CZODoug2_1_16fungal (Hybrid Assembly) | ecosystem: Environmental > Terrestrial > Soil > Vadose zone... | reverse complement strand
GTGCTACTGATCCGGTTTGCCTGCGAAATGGGGTTCTCTCTCCCGGAAATAAAGGTCTTCCTAAGCGGCATCCGCGAAACCGCTCCCGTCGGCCCCCGCTGGAAAAAACTCGCCGCCCGAAAAATAGTCGAAATGCGCCAAGTCATCATCCGCGCCCGTCGTCTCGAAAAACTCATGCGCGGCCTCTCCCAGTGCCATTGCTCGTCGCTCCACGAATGTGTCCGTCGCCTCGCCATCAGCGAAAATCTTTCTTTCTTCGCGCGGGATTGTCCGCGAAAACGAAAATCTACAAGTTCCTTGCCCGTTTGACGTATCCTCAATCTTTCACTTCGGAGATTCCCGCATGGCTTCGTCGCAGCCCACACCGCAACTGCCGCCTCCCTCCGCCGAAAACTCGAGCCGCGTCATATCCGATCTCCGCGAACTCGCCGCACTCACTTCGACTTCCGATGGCGCGCAGCGTGTCGCCTGGGGCCCCGTCTGGCGCACCGCGCGCGAATGGCTCCGCGCCAAACTCGCTCCTCTCAGCCTCCAGCTTTCCAGCGATCCTGCCGGAAATCTTTGGGCCACTCTTCCCGGCGCGTCGGACAAAACCGTAATCGTTGGCAGTCACGTCGATTCCGTTCCAAACGGCGGCTGGCTTGACGGAGCGCTCGGCGTCGTCACCGCTCTCGAAGCCATGCGCCGTTACGCCTCCTCATCGAGGCCGCCCGTCACTCTAAAACTCGTCGATTGGGCCGACGAAGAAGGCGCGCGCTTCGGTCACAGCCTTCTCGGCTCTGGAGCCGCCGCAGGCACGCTCGATCTAGAGGAAGTCCGTTCGCTCAAAGACAAGCAGGGAGCGCTTCTCGTCGACGCCCTCAAAGAGAACGGCGTCGAACTCGACTCCATGCTCAACGCCAACGTCGCGCTCAAAAAAATAAACGCCAAAGCCTATCTCGAATTTCACATCGAACAAGGCGGCGTTCTCGAATCGCAAAACAAATCCGCCGGCGTCGTCCTCGGCACCTTCGGCCTGCAGCGTCACATGCTTCGTTTCGTCGGCCAAGCCGCGCACGCCGGCGCCACGCCAATTAATTTGCGTCGCGATGCCTTTCTTGCCGCCGCATCCACCGCGCTCGAATGTCGCGAAATCGCTCGCCGCCATTCGAAGCCCGGTGCCGGAGTCGTCTGCACCACCGGCGTCGTCAAAGTGGAACCCGGCTTCGTCACCGCGATTCCCGGCGCCGCGGAAATCTCCGTCGATCAGCGCGCGCTTGACGCTAACGTCCTCGCGGTAATGGTCCGCGAAGCCCAGGAAGCTTCGCGCCGCTTCGCCGCTGAAAACAATGTCACCGTCGAATGGACGCCACTCTTTTCCATCGAGCCGCGGCCCTTCGATCCGCAACTCCTCAAACTCTGCGAAGACTCGGTCCGCGAAATCACCGGCGATGCGCCCAAGCTTCCCTCCGGCCCGCTCCATGACGCCGCGCAAATGGCGCTCCACATGCCCGCCGTCATGATGTTCACCTACTCCGCCCGCGGCCTCTCCCATTGCAAAGAAGAAGACACGCCCATCACCCATCTCGAACCCTCCATCCGCGCCTTCCTCCTCCTGGTCGACAAAACCGTCGCCCACATCGCCCACCCCTAAATTCGTCTCGACAGTCCCGGCCGTAACAGGGCCAGAATCTGCCCGCGAATTTCTCATTGCGATGAGGTTCTGAGGCATATATCATGATATATGCCAGTGCGTTCACCTGTGCAGGAGGTAGCCATGCGCCGAGCCGCAAAACTCTTCAAAAATGGCCGCAGCCAGGCGGTTCGACTTCCCGCCGCGTTTCGCTTCGATAGCGAAGAAGTCTTCGTTTACAAGGACGAACAAACCGGCGACGTGATCCTCTCGCGCAAGCCGGGTTCCTGGGACGAGTTCTTTGCCGTCGCCGATTCGGTCAAAATCCCGGATGATTTTCTGAAGCGCCGCGATCGCCGCACTCCCGCTAAGCGAAAGCTGTTCTAGCGCATGTCCATGGCGCGCTACATGTTGGACACCAACACTGTCAGCTACATCATCAAAGGCCAGCCTGTCGGCGTTCGGGAAAACCTGCAACGCGTCGCAATGGAGCAGGTCTGCATCTCAGCGATAACCGAAGCGGAACTGCTTCTTGGTCTTGCGCAAAAACCGGCCGCCACACCGCTCGCCGAAATCGTCGGCCAGTTTCTTCTCCGCGTCGAAATCCTTCCGTGGGACTCGCCAGCAGCGAAAGCCTACGCGGGCTTTGCTTCCGCCACTTTCGCACAGGGCAAGCCGCTCTCCGCACTCGACATGCTCATCGCCTCCCATGCGATCGCCGTCGGCGCCACTCTCGTCACCAGCGACCGTTCTTTCTACCGCCTAAGGCACCGCCCGTCGCTCATCGATTGGACAAAGCGTTGAGATGTCAGCCTTGAACTCCAGCGTTCGAACTTCCCGACTTGCACGCGATGGTAAAATAGTGTTTTGTGCAATCGTGAGCGCTGCCCTTCGCGATTGCAATCAACGAAAGGTCCGGCGCATGTCCTCCCGGCTCCAACCCATTGCCCTCTCCAGCGAAAGAGTGACCCTTGTGTTTTCAATCGCTTACGCACTTTTACCCCGATCCGCGAGGGGCTTCTTTCACTCTCTTTCACAAGACCGAAAAACATCTCCTTTCCTTTCTATCCTTTGCGCACGCTTTGCGAGAAATGCCGGGGTGTCACCCCTTCGCGCTTCGTTGTCCTCGTCTTGCCACACTTTCTCAAACCCTTTGTTTTCACACTCATGCAAACTCCTCCCTCCGCAACTCCTTTGTTTTGATAATCATCTGAATTGCCTGGGGGGTGGGGTATCCCCGTTTTCTTTACCTCATTACATCACTACTTCTTTGCTTCCTTCACTCCCATGAGCCAGCTCACTTTCAACCTCCAACCGTCCCGCCGCGCGCTCACCGTCAGCGAACTCACCGCGCGCATTCGCGATCTTCTTGCCAAGAATTTCACCGAACTCAGCGTCGAAGGGGAAATCTCCAATTGCCGCGAAGCTCAGTCCGGCCATCTCTATTTCACGCTCAAGGATGAAAAGGCCCAGATTCGTTGCGTTTGGTTCAAGCAGGACCGCCGCGGCGTGAAATTCCGCGTCGAAGACGGTCTCAAGGTCACATTGCGCGGCAGCATCAGCGTCTACGAGCAACGCGGCGAATATCAGATTTACGTCGAAAGCATGGAGCCGCTTGGCGTCGGCGCATTGCAGCTTGCCTTCGGTCAGCTCAAAAAACGTCTCGAAGCCGAAGGTCTCTTCGATGCGAAACACAAAAAGCCGCTGCCGCTTCTTCCGAGCCGCATCGGTCTCATTACGTCGCCCAAAGGCGCCGCCGTCCGCGACGTCGTCCGCATCCTGCGCCGCCGTTTTCACAACGTGCATCTCACCGTTTTCCCGGTTCGCGTGCAGGGAGAAGGCTCCGCCGAGGAAATTGTCCGTGCGCTGAGATTTTTCAATCAAAGAAAACTTGTCGACGTTCTAATCCTCGCGCGCGGTGGCGGCTCCATCGAGGATCTCTGGTCCTTCAACGAAGAAATCGTTGCGCGCGCCATCTTCGATTCGGAAATTCCCCTCATCTCCGGCGTCGGCCACGAAACCGATTTTACCATCGCCGATTTCGTCGCGGACGTTCGCGCTTCCACTCCCAGCGCCGCGGCCGAACTCGTGGTGCAAACGCGCCGTGAATTCGATAAACATATCGCCGACCTTCGCCAGGCGCTCAGCGATCAAATTCGTTATCGCATCCTCGTTCTCAGCCGCCGCGTCCATGAACTCGGTGCGAGCCGCGGCTTCCGCCGTCCGCTCGATCTTTTGCGCCAGCAGCGCCAGCGCGCCGACGAAATGACTTCGCGCCTCGCTCTCGGTCTTCGCGCGCGCCTCGAACAATCGCGCAAACGCTACGCCGCCGCGCATCTCCGTATTTTCCGTTTCGATTTTCGCGCCAGGATTTCCGCGCTAAGAATTCGACTCGAACGGCGAGCCACTGAACTTGCCAAACAAATGGAACGCCTCACGCGAGTCAAGCGCGAACGCCTCGGAAAACTCCTCGTTCAACTAGAGGAACGCGGCCCCCTGAAAGTTCTCGAACGCGGCTACTCTATCGTCACCGACTCCGCCGGCGCCGTCCTCCGCGACGCATCCGTCGTCGCCCTCGGCGACTCGATTTCCATTCAACTTTACAAAGGGAAATTGTCGACGGAAGTAAAGAGCAGGGAAGAGAAATGAATTTACCGGTAAGCTTCTTTTCGATGACGAATTCTGAGCACGGTCACCAGCGAACGAGAGTCGTGAATTTCGTAGAGAATACGGTAGGCTCCGGCGCGAATCCGCCAATTTCCTTCGGAATCTTTCAGTTTTTTGCACCCTGGTGGGCGAGGATTGTCCGCAAGCGCCAGCATCTTCTGCTCGATTTGCTCATAAAAAGGAGAAGGAATGGTCCTGTGGTCTTTCTGGGCTACCGGCAAAATAAAAACCGTGTACTTCACTTGCGGCTTCGACGGTTTTCGTCCAGGGCTTGCCCTAAGGGGATTGGAGTTTCGCCGTGGGCTTTCGCTTCATCGCACGCACGAATGTCTTCCAGGTCTTCCAGCTCTTCGAGGATTTTTTCGTACTCCTCGATGCTCAAGACGACAGCGATTTTCTCGCCCTTTTCATTGGTTAGAAATTGCGTCGGCGCTTTCATTGTTTCGCCCATACCCGAAGCTTACTCCTCGTTCCGGCCCTCAGCAACAACGCCGGCCGAAAGTGTTCGGTAATCTTGATCGGAGGTTTAACTGACGACTGATGACTGAAAACTGACGACTCATTCGCGCTAGTCTTCGTCTTCGGCGGAGGAAACTTTCAGCACCGCGAGGAACGCTTCTTGCGGAATGTCCACCTGGCCGACGCGCTTCATCCGGCGCTTGCCTTCTTTTTGTTTTTCGAGCAGCTTACGTTTGCGCGAAATGTCGCCGCCGTAGCACTTGGCCAAAACGTTTTTGCGCATCGCTGCGACCGTTTCGCGGGCAATCACGCGGCTGCCAATCGCTGCTTGAATCGGCACCTCGAACATTTGCCGCGGAATTAATTTCCGCAAGCGAGAAACGAGTTCGCGGCCGCGTTCGTAGGATTGCTCGCGGTGGCAAATCATCGCCAGTGCATCGACCGGTTCGCCGCCGACCAGCACGTCGAGCTTCACGAGGTCGGAATCCTTGTAGCCAGCGAGTTGATAATCGAGCGAAGCGTAACCGCGCGAAACGGATTTCAGCCGGTCGTAAAAATCGAGCACGATTTCGTTGAGCGGCAATTCGTAAGTCAACATCACGCGAGTCGGCGAAAGATATTCGAGATTCTTTTGCGTGCCGCGTTTGTCTTGGCAAAGCTGAAGAATTCCGCCGACCGATTGGCTGTCGGTAATAATCATTGCTTTGATGATCGGCTCTTCGATTTTTTCAATGTCGCTCGGCGTGGGAAATTTTGCGGGGCTATCGACTTCGACCACTTCGCCGACAACGTTTGTAATTCGGTAGCGCACGCTCGGCGCCGTGGTAATAAGGTTGAGCCCGAATTCGCGCTCGAGTCTCTCTTGCACGATTTCCATGTGCAGCAGGCCAAGAAAGCCGCAGCGGAAACCGAATCCGAGCGCAACGGAATTTTCCGGTTCATAGCCAAGCGATGCGTCGTTGAGCTTTAATTTTCCCAGCGCATCACGAAGCGGGGCGTAATCGTCGGCAAGCACGGGAAAAAGTCCGGCGAAAACCATCGGCTTCGTCGCTTCAAATCCGGGAAGGGGCGGCGCGGTGCTTCCGGCTTCGACGATTGTGTCGCCCATGCGCGCATCGGCCACTTGCTTGATGTTGGCGACGACAAATCCGACGTCGCCCGCTTCGAGTTCTTCGAGCGCAATCGGCTTCGGAGTCAGCGCGCCAAGCTGTTCCACTTCGTAAATCTCGTTGCCGGCGCACAAACGAATTTTCGTATGATTCGCGATGCGGCCTTCCATCACGCGAACAAGAACGACGGCGCCGCGATAGGCATCGAACCAGGAATCGAAAATCAGCGCCTGCAGCGGATTTTGCGCGCTGCCTTTCGGAGCAGGCACGCGATGGACGACGGCTTCAAGAACGTCTTCGACGCCGAGTCCACTCTTCGCGCTGATCATCAGCGCGTCGTGCGCCGGAATCGCCAGCACATTTTCGATTTGTTCTTTTACGAAATCGGGCTGCGCAGCGGGCAGATCGATTTTGTTGATGACGGGAACGATCGTCAGATTGCTCGCGGCGGCGAGAAAAGTATTCGCGACGGTTTGCGCTTCGACGCCTTGCGAAGAATCCACGACAAGCAGCGCGCCCTCGCACGCGGAGAGTGCGCGGGAAACTTCGTAGGAAAAATCGACGTGGCCCGGCGTGTCGATTAAATTCAAGCGGTAGGTGTTTCCGTCTTTCGCTTTGTAGTGAAGGCGAATGCTTTTCGCTTTGATGGTGATGCCGCGCTCGCGTTCGAGGTCCATTGAATCGAGCACCTGCGCGGACATTTCACGTTCGGAAAGGCCGCCGGTCATTTCGATCAAGCGGTCGGCCAGCGTCGATTTGCCGTGGTCAATGTGCGCAATGATGCAGAAATTTCGCTCGAACTTTGGGTCCATGCACTTTTTCTAGTTTTCGGCAGGACGGAAAAACAGCGCCTGCCGCGATTCGGCGGGCCGTTGCATCGCGCACGCGCGCAGCAAAACACACCGTGTAAACAACCAGTTTGCCACAAATCACCTGTGTCGTCAGTACGGCCGTCTCAGTACCAATACTTTGTGTTTTTCGCCCAGGACGTGTTCGGGTATTTGTTGTGGAGCAGCGTGAAGGCTTTTTTGGAGAGCGCGCTGGTGCGCGGGTTGTTGCAATTCCTGTCTGTGTTTTTCACGGCGCGGCTGAGCGATTCGGGAACTTGCGGATCGTCGGGATGTTTTTGCGCAAATTCGATGGCGATGTTTGCGTAGTAGTTCGCTTGTGAGTCGGTGGCGTCGAGAATCATGCGTTCAGCGGCCGCTTGTGTGATTTGTTCGAGCGTGAGGAACGCGGGTGGCGCGGGGGCAAACGGCTTAGCGGTCGAGTACGTGGGTTCGTCGTGCCACGGACTGGAAGGCGACGCGCACCAGGGTTGAGTCGTTCCCATTTCGTAGCCGAAAGCGTATTGGTGTTGGAGGAAGAAGACCGCAGCGAACTGTTTTTCTTCTGGGGTCACGGCCGCTTCGTACTGCTTCGCCAAATCGGCGACGAATTCCGGCTTGATGCTTGGTGGAGTGGCACCAAGGGCTGGGAGAACCTGCTGGTCTAGCTTCCGGGCGACGTCGTGACGATCTAAGAGAACGGCGCGCATCCAGATATTTCGAACAATCTGGCTTTTGATTTGGTCCGAGAGCGCAGGATTTTGAGATGCCTGAACAAGCAGATCGAGCGGAAACGAATCCAAAGCTTCTGCGCTGTGTGGTCCGAGCCCGTAGGTGCAGCCGGAGGGTCCAAAATCATTGTTGCTTTCGCAGCCACCGCGGCCGATGAAATGGAGCGCGTCGTCCAAATCGGAGGCGGCGTCCAGGCGCAGGTCGGTGAGTTGAGAAATCGCGAGGCCGGCGATATTGTCGGGGGTATTCAATAGAGCGTCGATGGATTTGCGGACGTCGCCAAATTGTTTTGCGGTATTGCGAAGGCGCATGCGGTGGTAGAACGCGGTGAGATACGCGGGCGAAGCTGCTGGAATTTTATCCGCTGCGGCAACGACTTCCGCGAAATAAGGAGCGGAAGAATTTGTTTTTGCGAGAACGGCGAGGAGCCAGGGAACCGAATCGCGGTGAGCGCGCCAGGCCTGCAATGCGTGTTCCGTGGCGGAATCGTTGTTTGCCTGGAGAGTGATAATCCAATCAGTGAGGTCGTCGGACTGTCGCTGCGAAGTCGCGTCGGCGAAGGCTTTTGGGTTGGTGTCTTGAGGATTGTAGAACTCGCTGGGGCGAGAGTCAGGGCGCTTGTCCAGAAGCCAGGTGTAATCGCAGAGCCAAAAATAAAACCGGCCATCTGGCGCCGGCTTGCGAAGAGATTTGGATAAGCGAAGAGTTTGTTCCGTGGGTCGAAGGCGAAATTCGGCGCGATCGAGCAGGGCCTGGAGAGAGGCGGCAAACGGGCGGTTGGGCTTCTCTACGAGCAGATTCTTCGTATAGTCGGCGGCCCCTTGCATCAGTTCCGGCACGAAAGGAGGAATGGTGACGAGACCATACTTGGTGGCGGCTTCTGGCCTCGGGACGTCGAGCGAAGCGCGACGGAGCTTGTTCCGTGCAATCAGATAAGGAGCGATATCGTGCCAGGGGGATTTAGCTTCAGCGGCGATTTTCTCGAAGGCTTTTTCGGCGTCGTCGTACTGATTGGCGTAGAGATGCGCAGCGGCGATTTGATATTCGCGATCAAAGCGAAGAAGTTCGAGAAGGGAAGCCGGAGCGTGGGCAGGGATGGCAGGATTCGCCGGACTGCCGCAATTGATGAAGACGGTGTCCTGCGCACGGAGCCATTCCTGCATGCCTGGATTTTCTTTGCCTAACGCTTTGGCGCGTGCGTTGAGAGTGCTTACGGCATTTTCCAAAGCATCGTCGCTGCAGTTGATATAGCGGAAGTAGTCGGGGCCGTCCTTAAACTCATCGACACTTGGCGCGGGCAGAGCGGAGATTTGTTTGCGAGCTTCCAGCCAGTCTTCGCGAGCGCGCCGAGAATTGGCTTCGATGTACGGGTTTGGGGCGCGATCGGCTTCAGCGTTGGGATCGGTTACGTTGGCATCGCCGATGCGACCAATCCAAAGAGCTTGAGCGCCGAACTGCTCGTCTTTCGTTAGCGGGACGCCAGCGAAATAGCGGTACGCGACGACGAGATAGGAGCGCGCGAAAGTGGGCTGAACGATGCCGAGACGGCCGGCGGCGTATTTTTCGAGCGGGACGTCTGGGTGGAGGGAGAAATCAGAAAATGGGTCTGGGCCTTCGGAGCAGCTTTGCAGGACTGGGGCGACACAGAAAAAAGAGACGACGAACGCCGCGCACAAAAACACGCGCGATACGATTTTTCTGAACATGTAAAACCCGTTTCTCCGCCGCGACAGTCACCATAGAATTGAGTCTAACGTATCACGGGCGATGACATTGGGTGGCGCAAGGTGCAGAAAGAGATATCGTCGTGCGCGCGTGACGGTGGCTGGAACCGGGCATCTAAGAGAACAGGCGAAGAAAGTATGGAGCCACGGATGATGCCTTTTTCGGTTTTGGATTTGAGTCCGATTGCGGAGGGGAGTACGGCGTCGGATGCGCTGCGGAATTCAGTGGAGTTGGCGCAGCAAGCGGAGAGATTGGGCTACAAGCGGTACTGGCTTGCGGAACATCACAACATGCCGGGGATTGCGAGCGCGGCGACGGCGGTGGTGATTGGGCATGTGGCAGGCGGGACGAACACGATTCGCGTGGGTTCGGGCGGAATTATGCTGCCGAATCATTCGCCGCTCGTGATTGCGGAACAGTTTGGGACGCTGGCGGCGTTGTACCCGGGACGGATTGATTTGGGATTGGGGCGAGCGCCGGGGACCGATCCATTTACGGCGCGGGCGTTGCGGCGGGCAGCGACGGGGGCGTCGGATATATTTCCGGAAGATGTGGCGGAGCTACAGAAATATTTGGGCGAGATTGAGCCGGGGCAACGGGTGCGGGCGATTCCCGGTGCGGGAACTCGTGTGCCGATTTGGCTGCTGGGGTCGAGCACGTTCAGTGCGCAGCTTGCGGCGGAAATGGGGTTGCCGTTTGCGTTCGCTTCTCATTTTGCGCCAGCGGATTTGATGATGGCGCTGCGGCTGTATCGAAATTTGTTCAAGCCTTCAGCGCAATTGCTGAAACCTTATGTGATGGTTGGCGTGAATGTGATTGCGGCAAAAACGGATGAAGAGGCGCGGTTTCAGTTCACTTCGTTGCAGCAGTCGTTCACGTTATTGCGACGGGGAACGCCGGGAAAAGTACCGCCGCCGATTGCGGATATCGATTCGTTCTGGAGTCCGACGGAAAAGGCGATGGCGAACGATACTTTGCTGTTCTCGGTGGTTGGCTCCGCGGAGACGGTCGAGCGCGGATTGCGGCGAATTGTTGAAATGACGCAGGCCGATGAATTGATTCTGGCGGCGCATATTTACGACCACACAGCGCGGTTGCGTTCGTTTGAAATCGCGGCGAAAGTGCGAGACCGCATGAACACGATTGCGGAGAGTGCACGCGAAGAAATAAGTGCGAATTAAAACGCAGGGAAGAGGACCGATATGAAGATCGGCCGCCACGCGGACAAAACCAAGAATAAAGGCAAAGTGAAAACCAGGGACAAGGTAGCGACGTGCAGTCGCGGCTACAAACTTGACGTGGAATTACGTGCCTAACGGAATCAATCGAGGTGCGGGCAGCGGTGACGCACACTGAAGTGTACGCTACAAACTTGACGTGGAATTACGTGCCTAACGGAATCAATCGAGGTGCGGGCAGCGGTGACGCACACTGAAGTGT
>Ga0137412_10005030_pt1 | contig 10572 bp, 9 predicted proteins | sample CZODoug2_1_16fun_FD_122160 | JGI IMG/M metagenome (GOLD analysis project Ga0137412, IMG submission 122160) | Vadose zone soil fungal communities from Angelo Coast Range Reserve, California, USA - CZODoug2_1_16fungal (Hybrid Assembly) | ecosystem: Environmental > Terrestrial > Soil > Vadose zone... | reverse complement strand
GATGCCGATGCCTAAGCGCAGCCACCACACCGACAGCTTGGAGAGGCCGAAGAGGGCTGAGGGGCTGGCGAAGGGTATGCCGTTGTCGGTGCGGATCGCCAAGGGCAGCCCGAAGTCCTTAAAAGCCCTTTCAAATACGGTAAATGCGAACTTCTCCTTGGTGGTGCCTAAGGCATCACAGCACAACAGATAGCGGCTGGTGAAGTCGGTGATGGTCAAGGGATAGCAGTAACGCTGATCGGCGAGCATGAACTCACCTTTGTAGTCGGCGCACCATAAATCGTTGGGTCGAGTCGCATTACTCAGCGTCGTTCCTTGGGCCTTGTAGCGCCTCTTGCGCCCATTGCTGACCAGGCCGTGTCGATCCAACACCGCATGGACGATGCTGATGGCGGGAAGTTGGATCGCACTGTGCAGGAGCTTGATCTTGTCCCGGATCTTCTGCGCTCCCCAGCTCGAGTGCTTCTCCTTGAGCTGCAGGATCAAGTTCTCGATCTGAAAGGGCAGACGATTGGCGTGCCGATACGGCCGGCGGCTCCGATCGGTCAAGCCTTCAATCCCACAGTTCTGGTAACCGGTTATAGAGTTTGTAGCCGGTCTTGCGCGAGATATCGAACTCTCGGCACAACACAGCCATCTTCTCTCCCTCCATCAACCGAGCCACAAAGCGCATCCGCTCGTCCATCTTGGATAACTCCTTCCAAGGCATTTCGCGTCTCCCGCAAATGCCAGAAAGTGTTACCCATGTGCTCGGAAGAAGTGTTACCTATGTGCCCGGTAGGACATCATTATATTTTGTCCGACTGATACCCTTGCTGGGTGTGAGTTCCAACTGCCGCCGGGTGCGAATTGGGTGTGAGTTTCAGCTGCCCTTCAACCGCAAAAGCAATGACCAGGCGGCCGCGATAGTTCGTGAGGTGAAGGCCTGGGCGTATGTCGTCGCGGCGGACCTCACGCGCGGGCAATTCTCGAAACAGTTCGCAGTGGTTGACGATCGCATCCGTAAACCGTTGTGCGATCGCAGGCGACGCATCGATTTCAATATAGCGATACAGCGCGATTAATTGTGCCCGCGCCTCCGGCGTGAAGACAACCGAGTAAGCCACTACGTTTTGGAGAGGGCTGCTTTGTGTTCTGCTGCGAGACTTGCTCGTACGTCATCGATCGTCACGGCGCGCGCAGGATCAGCTTTCAGTGCGTCATAGGCGGGCCCTACTTGCTCATGAAGCCAACTCTCAACGGCGCGGTCGCGTGCAAGGAGTGCTCGTAGACCATCGCGAATCACTTCGCTTTCGGTCGCGTACTCGCCGGTGGCGACTTTGGATTTCACCGCATCTGCCATTTCGTTGGGCAGAGTGATGCTGAATTGCTGGGTTGTTCGCATAGTCATCTTCGGCGTAATAGGATTTAATCCTACTCTCTTTCTCGGAAATCGTCTCCACCTTCCGTTTGACATAATGGCATTAGTTGGTGCTCTTCTATGCTAAGCCATTGACGGATCCGGGAATTCCGCTGCCCTTGACGCATCACACGGCGTTGCAGCATACATATATTTACAAACCGGCTGTACGTTTTGTGTTTAGTTCGATATATTGCCCCTAAAGACGGTGATCGATCACTGCGGGCTGGATATAAGGGGTAGTACGTGACTCATTCAAATGAATGCGCATTGGCAATTGGCTTTGCGTTGATCACATTTTGCTCAAGGGGTTTTTCTCAGTCGACACCGGCGGCTGACGCCGCGCCGACCTCAAGCAGCGGGATTGCTGAAATCGTGGTGACTGCAACGAAGCGGGAGGAACGTTTGCAGAACGTCCCCATCGCGGTAACAGTTGTTGGTGGTCAGCAATTGACACAGCAGAACATCAACGATGTGGTAGATCTCACGCGAAGCGTGCCATCCCTGAATGTTGCGGGACCTTTTGGCGCACTTAGCATTCGCGGGGTCGGCAGTGTCTCGTTCTCTCGTTCCGCGGAGGGAAGCGTAGGTGTTGTGGTTGACGGAGTCGCCCTGGCCAATACCTCAACGAATCCCCCACAGCTATTTGACGTGGCGCGCGTGGAAGTGCTGGAGGGACCACAAGGCATGCTCTTTGGCCGTAACTCCTCAGCGGGCGTTATAAGTCTCGTCACCAACGCACCCGATCCCGACCACTTCGAGATCGACACACACGCCGACATTGGCACGCTGGACAACTACATCGGTCGAGCGGTCATCAATATTCCGGTCGCAGCAAATGCCGCGGTGCGCATCTCGGGTGCTTACAGCCAATCTCCAAACACACAGTTCAACCGCTTCGACAGCACGGACTACAATGTAGATGGCAAGAGTGTGCGCGCGCGATTCCAGTGGGACCCCTCCTCCGCCCTCACCATCAATCTGATCGGTGACTACAGCGACTTTATCCAGCGGGGCGGTGTTCCTTGGTCGGTCTACTATTCGACTCCCGGCAGCCTGCTGTCATCCCGACTCGCAGCCTGTGGCGTGACAGTCAGGCAAGACGACACCGACGGGTGCATTGACGGCGGGAACTACACCACAAATGCGTCATACGGATTTTCCGCCCAAGTCGATGCGAGGATTGGAGACTTTACGCTGACCTCCATTAGCGCGTTCCGTGGATTCACGGCGCACAGCTACGCCAGCGATGTGGACAGTGTTCCCGTCAACGTCCTCAATGAGGACGCCTCCCCGGAAAATATCCACAATCTCAGCCAGGAGTTTCGAATCACCTCGCCCTCGGGTGGCTTGATCGACTACGTTGGAGGACTCTACTATTTTCACAGCTACCTCAATTCCATAAATACCCAAGAGGGCAATCTTCTCGCCGCATTCGGCGTGCCCTTTGCACTCGGCCAGACTCTGTCGACCACTGCGACGACGCGAAGCGCCGCGGCGTTCGGCCAGGCGACGGTCAATCTGACACCGGCCTTCCATCTCATCCTGGGCGCTCGCTATGGCAATGAGAGCGTCAACGCCGTAACAGTCGGTTCGCTGGCACCAGGAGCCGTGGCGCCGTTTGCCAGCACCGCTGGAGTGCAGGGCGAGGCAAATGACCGGTATTTCTCCTACCGTGGGGGGTGGCAGTACGACATCTCGCACGACGTCATGGCCTACGCGACCTACACGCGCGGCTACAAAGGCCCTGCAATCAATGATCAATCAGGCGGCGCCGGTATTCCGATCCTCGTGAAGCCCGAGATTCCGCATGCGGGCGAGATCGGCCTCAAGAGCATGCATCTGGACGGCAGACTCGCGGCTAATTTCGCCCTTTTCTATAACCGGGTCACCAATTTCCAGACGCAGTTCTTCGATCCGACCATCGCGCAATTCGTCTTCGGTAATGCGCCCTCCCTGACCAGCAAGGGTGTTTCCTTCGAACTGCTTGGCAAACCGATCCAAGGTCTCACCGTAAACCTCGGCGGCCTGTACAACAATGCGAGATACGGCAGCGGATATCAGGTCGCCTGCGCGCAATTGCAAACCGCTGCGCAGGGCTGCCAAACTGTCATTCAGGGCGGGGTCCCGGTGAGTACGACGGATGCGCACGGCAACCTATTGATCGGTGCGCCTGAATGGAAGGTGACGAGCAGCGTCGAGTACTCTGCAAACGTACACGACGGGCTCTCCGGATTCGTATCAATCGATGCGGTCTATACCTCGCGCATCAACTTCGACGCGGCCTACGACCCAATCGATACGAACGCGGCGGCAACCCTGCTCGGCGGTCGGCTGGGTGTGCGCCGGGATGATGGGCGCTATGGCGTCTCTCTGTTTGTGCGCAACATGTTCAACCAGTATCGCCCCATAGTTCGATTCGCAACTCCGACCGCGGCACAGCAGTTTGATCCCCAATCCTACGCTCAAATTGCAGGAGCGGAATCGCATCGTGTTGTTGGCATCTCCTTGGATGGAAAGTTTTGAGCAGTTCATGTCGCGACGCGACTAACGGTGATCGCGTGGATAAACCGAAAGAGCATATCGATCCCCGCTGGTACATCGCCCCATCGGTGTCCGCCGATGCGCGCGCAATATTGGAATGGGCCCGCGGCGTTCTGGCAGCGCTTCCGGCAACAGCGTCGCCACAAACCCTGGCCGAATTTGATGCGGCCGCCGCACGCGGCGCCGCACTGGCCGATCAACTCACGCGTGCGGCTCTAGATCATCTTGCACCGACCGTGACGGCGCAATCCTACGGCGGCGTGGGGGTGCTCAAGGTGCAGCCGCAGCACTATCGCGATGACAACACGGCGATCCTCTATATTCATGGCGGTGGTTTCGTGCAGGGCTCCGCGCGCGGGAACTTGCTGACGGCTGCGCTGGCAGCAGCGACGGCGAATCGCCGTGTGATCTCGATTGACTATACATTGGCGCCGCGCGGCACTTTTACGACCATACTCGAGGAGGTCGCCGCGGTATGGGTCGCGCTCTTGCGAGAGCAGCCCGCACGTTCAATCGGCCTCCTGGGAGATTCCGCCGGCGGCTGCATAGCGGCCGCGGCGACATTGATGCTGCGCGCGCGAGGCTTACCGCTACCCGCATCGCTCATCTTGCTCTCACCGGTCACCGATCTTTCTAGCGAAGGCGACACCAACGTAACGCTGGCACCTGTCGACTATCTTGACGCCGGCCTCTTCGAAGTGGCACGTCGTGCCTATGCCCCCCAAACCGATGCCAAGAACGCGCTGGTATCCCCCGTGTACGGTGACTTTACTCTCGGATTTCCACCGGTTTTGCTCCAGGTGGGAACGCGCGAACTGTTGTTGAGCGATAGCGTTCGTCTGCATCGAGCATTGCGTGCTGCGGGTCAAAGCTCCCGACTCGAACTCTATGAGGGCATGCCACACGTCTTTCAGCCGTTTCTCGCCGCGGCGCCGGAGGGTCAGGCAGCGTGGGCCGAGATGGCGGCGTTCTGGGCGGAGCACCTATCTCCATGACCAATGAATCAGGGGCAAGCCTTGGTCGTAGCGATAAACTGGCAGGCATGAATACACCCAGTTCACCGCCGCCCCGGCGCCAGCGACGACCGCAGGCAGAACGTACTGCTGATACGCAAGCGAAGGTGATTGAGGCCGCAATCCGCTGCATCCATCGTTTGGGGTACGGGCCTACCACGATCACGCTAGTCGCCAACGAGGCTGGCGTTAGCCGTGGCGCCGTGACCCATCACTTTCCAGCGAAGACAGAGCTGATGATCGCCGTCTTGCGCGCCGTGTACGAGCAAGACAGCGAACACTACGAGCGTTCGGTCGCCGCCATGTCGCCGCTCGAATGGCTGCGCTCTCTGCCCGCTACGATGTGGGAGGTGATCAGCCGCCCCTCGGCAATTGCGGTGATGGAAATCATGCTCGCCGCCAGAGCCGATGCGGATCTGGCGACCAGGCTGCGCGAAGCCCAGCAGAAAATTGACGTTGAAGCGCACGCGTGGGTCATTGAGCGACTCCGGGCGGGCGGAATCGATGATCGACCGGACGGTGAAGCGGTGCATCGACTGTTTGTCGCCGCTGTGCGCGGCTTGGCGCTGGAGGCGGTCTTCATGCAGAACCGCACGGAGGTGGAGAAATCGATTGCGGTACTCGCAGAAACGCTCCGGCATTTGTATCCAAGCCTGGCATTGAAGCCGCGTGGGGGGAAATCTTGACCGAACGTATTGCCGCGGCGGCACCGAACGGATTCTTGTGGGGCACGGCAATTTCGGCACACCAGAGCGAAGGCAACAACATCAACTCGGATGCCTGGCTATGCGAGAACGTATCCCCGACTCTGTACCGCGAGGGCTCGCGGGATGGCTGTGACAGCTACAACCGATTTGAGGAAGACATCGCGATTGCCGCAGATCTCGGCTTCAATTGTTATCGCTTGGGCATCGAATGGGCCCGGATCGAACCCGAACCGGGCCTATTCTCGATGGCGGAGCTGGATCGTGTGCGACGATTGCTGGAGGCCTGTCACCGGCGCGGTCTTGCGCCGATGGTGACGTACAATCATTTCACCGTACCGCGTTGGTTCGCGGCCCGCGGTGGCTTTGAAGTGGCCGACGGAGCCGACCTTTTCGCACGATTCGCAGAGCGGGCGACGCGACGGCTCGGTGATCTGATCAGTTATGCCTCAACCTTCAATGAGGCGAATATCCAGCGCTTGATCGCGCAGATGGATTTGGGTCCGAACTCGCGCGCCGTCACAGACGCAATGCTGGCGCAATGTGCGAAGGCGTCAGGCTCTGATCGCTTTTCATCGCTCCTGTTTGCACCGGTTGAAACGACTGAACCGGTACTGCTCGATGCGCATGTCAAGGCTGTCTCGGCCATGAAAGCGGGTCCGGGCGACTTCCCGATCGGTGTGACACTCACCATGCAGGACATACAGGGGGTGGGGAAGGGACATATTGCCGAAACAGTCATTGCCCTCCTCTACGGTCCCTGGTTGGACGTGGCACGTACGGCGGACTTCGTCGGCGTGCAGACTTACACGCGTGTGCTGGTGGGATCTTCAGGCCGTCTGCCCCCGCCTGAGGGTGCCGAAATGACGGCGGCGGGCTACGAATTCTATCCGCAAGCCTTGGGTGGAACCATTCGCTTCGCAGCTGAGCGCATTGGCCGGCCCATATTCGTAACGGAAAGTGGCATCGCCACGGACGACGACACTCGCCGCATAGCCTACATCGACGCGGCGCTCTCGGAAGTGCGCCTTTGTCTGAACGAAGGAATCGATGTGAAGAGTTATCTGTACTGGTCGCTGCTCGACAACTTCGAGTGGACGCGCGGCTACCATGAACACTTTGGTCTCGTGCAGGTCGATAGGGAAACCTTCACCCGCGCGCTCAAGCCGAGCGCCCGGCATTTGGGCGCCATCGCCCGATCCGGGAGGATCTGATGAGCACCGATCCCACGGGCATGGTCGATTCCATCGACAGCTCGGACAGCGGACCGACGGAAGACGAAATTACCTTCGTCAAGGCGTATCTCGCTGAAGGTTCGATGGATCCGGCGTTGATCGCGACAGCAACGGATCCAAAGCACGTGGCGGAACGCGAAGCCCGAATGGCCAAACTGCGCACCCGGGACTGGCCGAACTTGGGTCAGTACCGCAGCGCCAACGCCGCCGAGAAGACGCCGGCCACAGCGGTGTTCATTGGCGACTCCTACACTGAGTTCTGGCAAGCGGCCGACCCGGATTTTTTTGCCAACGGCATTATCGGACGGGGTATCAGTGGGCAAACGAGTCCGCAAATGCTCGTCCGCTTCATGGCGGACGTGGTCGCGCACAGGCCTCGGTGCGTTCATCTTCTGGCAGGCGGTAATGATGTTGCTGGTAACACCGGTCCCACCACGCCTCAGGATTATAAGAACAACATGCTGGCGATGATCATCCTGGCGCAGGCACATGGGATTCGGGTAATTCTCGGCGGGCTCACGCCGATCCAAGCGTTCCCATGGGCGCCTACGGTCGATCCTGCCAGTCGCGTCACCGAACTCGATACCTGGATTCGCCTTACCGCCAAAGACCGCGGCCTTACCTACGCCGACTACCCATCGGTGCTTGCTGACCCCGGACAGCCGATAAAGCCTGAATATGCGCGCGATGGCGTCCACCCAACCGCCAAAGGCTATGCCGTCATGCGCCCTGTCGCTGAGGCGGCGCTGGCGCGCGCCCTCAGAGATCAGAATCTCCGCACCGGTGAACCGAGGCGATGAGATCGAGTGCGCAAGATCGCGGAACCTCCGCGCTCGCTGCCCGCGATCGCAGCACTCCCCTTCCCTTCAATCTGAAACTCGGCTACTCGGCCGGGCAGTTTGTCGACGGCATCGTCAACAACGGACTCTCGGTCTTTCTCCTGTTTTATGTTACGGCGGTCTGTGGGCTGCCAGGCGCACTGGCAGGTGTCGCGCTCTCCCTCGGTATCATTGTCGATGCGGTCATGGATCCGGCTATCGGTGCGTGGTCGGACGGCTCGCCCTCGCGCTGGGGCCGACGGCTGCCCTTTATGCTGGCGGGACTGATCCCCGTTGCCGTAACGATTGTTCTGATCTTCATGCTGCCATCGAGTCTCGGCCAGTGGGGACTCTTTGCGTGGCTCGCCGTGCTGTCGATCACACTGCGGATTTCAACCTCGCTCTTCATCTTGCCGTACCAGGCGGTTGGCGCTGAGCTCAGCGATGACTATGGCGAGCGCTCGAGCGTGATGACGTGGCGATGGGGCTTGGGAATGATCGGCGCCGCTGTTGCGGTGTCGCTGGGATTCGGTGTTTTCTTGACAGGCCCTGAAGGACTCTCGCGCCGCGCGGCCTATCCGCCGTTCGCGCTTGCTCTCGCGGTCATTTTGCTTGTGGGCGGACTTGTCGCGACAAGAACAACATACCTGGTGCGCGATCGATTGCACCCGCCGTCACGCGACGGGGGCTCGCTCGGATCACGCCTTTTGCGCGGGGTGCTCGAGGCTGCAGGGAATCACTCGTTTCGAATCCTATTCATCGGAGCGCTGCTGTTCTTCGTCGCCCTCGGGACTAACAACTCGCTCGCACTCCACGCCAATACTTTTTTTTGGCATCTCACCGGTCCTCAGACACAGCTGGTGACGCTCGCACTCTTCGGGGGTCTGCTCGCAGGCGCACCGCTGGCGGGTCCTTTCCTGGCGCGGATGGAGAAGGCGACCGTACTGATGATAGGCATGGGAGGGCTGCTCGTGGCGCAAGGCGGCCCGGTTCTCCTGCGACTATTTCACCTGCTGCCTTGGAGCGGTCAGCCGCTCGCATGGATCTTGGCGTCAGTAATGTTTAGCGGCGGTGCATTGATGGCGACGGCGGCGATTGCCTTCTCCTCCATGATGGCGGACGCGGCGGACGAACATGAACATCTTTTCGGCATGCGGCGTGAAGGGCTGTTTTTTGCGGCGTGGGCATTTGCCAGCAAAACCGCGACCGGGGCCGGCGCCCTGATTGCCGGCGTCGTATTGCAGGCGATCGATTTTCCAACCGATCTTGCGGATCGCGGGGGCACTGCTGCCGTGCTTCCGGAACATCTAGTCCGACTCTTGGGCCTGTTCTATGGTCCGGGTGCCGCACTTCTTACACTGGCGGCGGTCCTCGTTACCCTGCTCTACCGACTGGATCGCAAGGCTCATTCGGCCATCATTAGTGAACTCATCGAGCGCCGGCGCGCCGCTACTGACGTCCGCGCATTGGTCCTCTAGCAAGGATCGACCTTGGCTGTACCATCCCAGCATCTCAAACACTGGACTCTCAAGGACTTCGCGCCGGGCGAGGTGACCGTCGCGAGCATTCTCGCGATGGACACGCGCGATTGGATCGCCATCGATGCGCCCGGCGATACCTACCTCGCACTACACGCCGCGGGTTGCATTCCACATCCGTTCGCCGCGGAGAACGAGACCCTGTGCGCCTGGGTGAAGGATCGTGAATGGTGGTGGCGCAGCCACATCGATGCGCCACCGCCCGGTCCCGGTGAACGCATCGTCTTGGTCTTTGAAGGTCTCGATACCTTCGCTACCATTTGGGTGAATGGTGGCGAAGTCGGCGCAACTTCCAATATGTTTCTGGAGCATCGGGTGGATATCGGTGCCGTTCTTTGCGGCAACTCCGAGAACGAAGTCCTCGTGCGCTTCACGCCGACTGCTACTAAGGTCGCGAGCAAGCAAATGGCGACGTGGCCGATCATTGCGGATCCGATCGTGGAATCGAAGCGTAATTTCATTCGAAAAGCGCAGTTCGGTTGGGGTTGGGATTGGGGCCCGCGATTACCCACTGTCGGCATCTGGCGAGCGGTCCGCATCGAGCGCGAGTACATCGCAACGATAGCGGATGTGCGCTTTGAGACCCTTGAGATCGGGACCGTCGCGCGCGTCGCCGTGACTGTGACGGTCGATGCGTTTCAATCAGCGCCGCTGGATGCATCCATAACGCTCACCGACGCGGCCGGCAGGGTCACTGCAGTGGCAGTCATTCATCCGACGATCGAGAATCGGGTCGAATTGCTTGTCGATAATCCGCAATTGTGGTGGACCTCTGACCTCGGCGATGCGCCTCTCTACGTGCTCGCGGTGGAATTGCGTTCCGAGGGCACGCACCTTACTCGTCTGCAGCGGCTGGTTGCCATCCGAACCATTGTGTTGGATAAATCGGCAGATCCGGAAGAGGAAGGATGCAATTTCTTCCGGTTTGTGTTGAACGGCGTGCCTATCTTCGCTCGTGGCGCGAATTGGATACCGGCGAGTTCTTTTCTCGGCTCGCTCAGCCCTACCAAATATTCAGATTTGCTGGAGCGCGCCACTGCGGCAAACATGAATATGATCCGCGTGTGGGGCGGCGGCATCTACGAGAACGACGCGTTTTACGACGAATGTGATCGGCGCGGCTTATTGGTATGGCAGGACTTCATGTTTGCCTGCGCACCCTATCCCGAACATGAGCCCGCCTTTGTTGCGAGCGTTCGCGAGGAAGTCGCGTATCAAATCCGGCGACTGCGCAACCACCCTTGCTTGGCTCTCTGGTGCGGAAACAACGAAGGCGACGCGGTGCATGCGTTCATGAACCGACTGACCGGCGAGCAGGACC
>Ga0137412_10005029_pt1 | contig 10573 bp, 7 predicted proteins | sample CZODoug2_1_16fun_FD_122160 | JGI IMG/M metagenome (GOLD analysis project Ga0137412, IMG submission 122160) | Vadose zone soil fungal communities from Angelo Coast Range Reserve, California, USA - CZODoug2_1_16fungal (Hybrid Assembly) | ecosystem: Environmental > Terrestrial > Soil > Vadose zone... | reverse complement strand
TCGAAATAAGGAAACACAATGACGCATCATTCGACGACTCAGCACTCGACACGGGCGGCCCTATGGTTGATGTCGGCGCTGTTCGCTGCGGGCACCGTGACGGCGGCCGAGCCGGCCTCCAAAGCCGGCACGGAACAGCAGCAAATCGATGCGCTGGCGCAGCAGCTGCAAGCCGTGCAAGCACAACTCAAGCAGCTCGCCGAGCAGAATCAGGCGTTGCTGCAGAAACTGCAGCAGGACGAACAACGCCTGAGCGGGGCCGAGAGGCAGACCGCGGCTACGCCCGTCCCGCCCGTGCCGCCCGCTGTCCCTGGGCCGGCCCCGGTTCCGACGCAGTCCGCGCCCCCGGGGGCTGCAGCGCCCATGTCCGCGTCGGCGAGCGCTGCGCCGAGCGGGACATCGCCGTTTTCCAACGTGCGGCTGTGGGGATACGGCGAACTGTATTACACGCGGCCCTCGCGCGAGCCGAGCAAGGCGCAAGCTGATCTCGCGCGCGCGGTTTTTGGCATCGGCTATTCGTTCGACGCGAAAACCGAGTTCAATTCGGAGTTCGAAGTCGAACATGCGGTCTCGTCGGCGAGCGACGTGGGTGAGTTCGAAGTCGAGCAGTTCTATGTCGACCGTCAATTGAGCGATGCGATGACGGTTCGCGCGGGTCTCTTCCTCATGCCGTTCGGCTTGCTGAACGAGCACCACGAGCCGACGAATTTCTACGGCGTGCAGAGAAACTTCGTCGAGACGCTCATCATCCCCAGTACTTGGCGCGAGGGCGGATTCAATGTACACGGCGACACCCCAATCGGCATCAGCTGGAACGCGGGGATCACCACGGGTTTCGATCTGTCGAAATGGGACTTTGCCCCTGAGTTTCCGCAGTACACGACGGCGCTCGATCTCGAGAATAACGGTTCCGCGCCGCTGCAGTCGACGCATCAGGAATTGGCGCTCGCCAACGCCCATGACTTGAGTCAGTACGCGGCCCTCGGTTACTTCGGCCTGCCGGGGCTCACACTCGGCGCCGCCATCAGCACGGGTAAGGCGGTGAAAGTGCCGGCGCCGCCGAATGCGCCGCTATTGGGCGACAATCGCGTGACCTTGTGGGAAGCGCACGCCCGTTGGACACCGGCCAAGTTTGATCTGTCCGCGCTCTACGCACACGGCTCGATCAGCAATCTGGCGGGAGCGAACGCATCGAATCCGGGTTCGCCGAATCCGATTCCGTCGGAATTCTATGGCTACTTCGCGCAGGCCGCCTATGGGCTATGGGAGCAGGGCGACTACCGCCTGGCACCCTTCGTGCGATGGGAGTACTACAACATGGGTTCGAGATATTCCGGCACGACTGGTCCTGTGATTCCCGCAGGTCTATTGCCGGTCTCAGCGACGCCCGGCGACTATGGCTACTGGCCGCAGAATCACGATCGAGTCTGGACGGTCGGCGCGAATTTATACGCGACGCCGCACGTGGTGTTGAAGGCCGACTACCAGTGGTTTCGGCTCAACAGCGATTTCAATCGCTTCGACCTGGGGCTGGGCTTGAATTTCTAGGATCGCGCATCGCTCGCGGCGGACCGGATGAGCGGCACGGCTCCATAGCGGCCCCGTAGATAGTTCTTGGCGATCAGCTCGTGTTTGCGCGGGCTCGATCGCAGCAGCGGCGCAAGGCTGCCGGCGTGTTCGCCATTCAGCTGCACCAGCCATATCTCGTCGCGCCGCAGGATCTCCAGATCCATGAGCGTCGTGTTGTGGCTGGTCAGCAATAACTGCGCGCCGCGAGTGGATACCGCCGGATCATTGATGAGCTGGATCAAGAAACGCGCCACCAAGGGATGCAGGCTCGTGTCGAACTCATCGATGAGCAGCAGCTTGCCGTGCTCGATCGCTTCCAGCAAGGGTCCGAACAGATTGACGAGGCGACGCGTTCCCGCGGCTTCGAAGGCCGAGTCCAACCAGATGGGCAGTCCCCCCTCGCGGGCGTACAAGAACTGGATCAACGGCCGGGCGGCGCCAGACTTGAAATGCCCCGCCGCTGCGCGCGCGGCGCCGTGATCGACCGGCGGGCCTCGTTCGGCGACGCGCACATCGTCCACTTGAATGTCAACGGCACGCAGCAATCGCAGCAGCCGCAGCTTGAAATTCACATCCTGTATTCGGGCCGCAGCCCGGCTGAGGTCGGCCATATCCCCCGGAAAAATGATTTCCAGAGAGTGTTCGATCCAATGCAGCAGCGGCGCCAGCTGTTTGGAGTTGAGCTGCGCGGCCGTGGTCAAAAACAACGCCCTGGGGCGGGTTGCCTTGCGCCACATCTCGCGCGGACCTTTGAAGTTGGGCGAAAACAGCGCCCATTCATCTCGCTGGGTTGCCTCATCGAAGCGGCGATCGAACCACCGCTGCGCCTTGCCGGTGCGATAGACGAGAAGCCGTTCCGAGCGGATTCGCTGCGAGTCGTACGACATGGCATAACGATAGCGCACATGGTCGAGCAGCAGGTCGAGCTCGAATTCCGTCTCTCGAGACTTGGCCGGACCGAAGCGGAACGGCGTGTGCCGTTCGCTGAATTGCGCATCGGAGTAAGCCGTGGAATGAAGTATGAGGTCGCGAAACGTGGCCAACGCGACGAGCAGATTGGTCTTGCCGCTGGCATTGGGCCCGAACACGATCGCGGCCCTGGAGATCCTGGGTACCGATCTCATGCCGGTTCGAATCAGGTGCGTCGACTCGTGCGTGCGGTCGGATGAGGTCGAATAGCTAAACGTTTGTTCGGTTAAAAAAGACCGAAAATTCTGCAGCTTGAACCCGATTAACATGATGTCCGGAATTCGCGATCGAATCCTCCTCATACTGTATCGAGCCTATTGTATCGAGGCCGACCTGCCGCCGGTGCAATGTGTGCGATACCGTACCCGCTATCGCGACGCAACAGAAACCTGAGACATGTAGCGCCGATAGCACACTCCATTCGCGTACTATACGCGGCCTCATGCCCACCGTACGCCTCGACAAAGCATCCTTGAGCTTCGGCCTCAAGCCGCTGTTGGACAATGTCGCCCTGCAAGTCCGCAAGGGCGAACGCGTCTGCTTGCTCGGCCGCAACGGCGAGGGTAAGTCCTCGCTGCTGCACTTGATTACCCGCAATATCGTTCCGGACAGCGGCGAGGTATGGGTGAGACCCGGTGTCAAGGTAGCCAGCCTCGCGCAGGAAGTCTCTCCCGCCAGCGATCAATCCGTCCTCGATGTGATCATGAGCGGCGTCGACGCCGCTGGGAGCGAGGGCGATTGGCAGGCCGCGCTGCAAGTCGATCAAGTGATATCGCGGCTGGAGCTCGATCGCGACGCGCCGATGAGCGCGTTGTCGGGGGGTTGGCGGCGGCGCGTGATGCTGGGCCGGGCGTTGGTGTCCGAACCCGACCTGCTGCTGCTCGATGAGCCCACCAATCACCTGGACATCGAGGCCATCACGTGGCTGGAAGACATGATGATCGATTTCGACGGCGCGTTGCTGTTCATCAGTCACGATCGCGCCTTCGTGCGCCGTTTGGCGACGCGCATCGTGGAACTGGACCGCGGGCAGCTACGCGCATGGCCCGGCAATTACGATGACTATGTGCTGCAAAAGCGCGCCGCGTTAGAGGTCGAGGCAAAGCATGCGGCACTGTTCGACAAGAAACTCGCACAGGAAGAAGTATGGATCCGCAAAGGCGTGCAGGCCCGCCGCACGCGTAACGAAGGCAGGGTGCGCGCATTGGAACAATTGCGCATACAACGCAGGGAGCGGCGCGAGCGCATCGGCCAGGTCGATATACGCGTGCAGGAAGCGGGGCCCTCCGGCAAATTGGTTTTTGACGCGGTCAATGTGACCAAGGTGTTCGGAACCGCACCCCTCATCGCGGATTTTTCCGCGCGCATCATGCGCGGCGACCGCATCGGCATCATCGGACCCAACGGCTGCGGTAAGACGACCCTCATCAAGCTATTGGTGGGTGAACTTGCACCGACCGAAGGAACGATCAGCCGCGGCACGTCGCTGCTGCCGGCCTACTTCGACCAGCAGCGCGACCAGCTGGATCCGTCGAAATCCATCATGGACAATGTCACCGGCGGCAGCGGCGAGACCATCACGATCGATGGAAACGCGCGGCATGTCTCGAGCTATCTGCGCGACTTTCTCTTTCCGCCCGAGCGTTTGCATGCGCCCGTCAGCATGTTGTCGGGGGGCGAGCGCAATCGCCTATTGCTGGCACGGCTGTTCGCGAAGCCCAGCAATCTACTGGTGATGGACGAACCCACCAATGATCTCGATGCGGAAACGCTCGATCTGCTCGAAGAGATGGTGGCGGAGTATGCCGGTACCTTGCTGCTCGTCAGCCACGATCGCGCCTTTCTCGACAATGTCGTGACCAGCACGCTGGTCTTCGAGGGTGCGGGCCGCGTCAACGAATATGTGGGCGGGTACACCGATTGGTTGCGGCAACGCAGGCTGAGCGCCGTAACCGCTAGAACGCCGCCGGCCGCACGGGCCGCGCCGGCGGTAGTACCCCCGCCCGTCCTCAAGCCCCGCAAGCTCTCCTACAAAGACCAGCGCGAACTCGACGCAATGCCCAAGACCATTCAGCGTCTCGAGACCGAGCAGGCGGAACTCGCGCGCAGCATCGGCGATCCGGAACTTTTCCGCCGCAGCCCGGCCGACGCTGCCGCCGCATTACAACGGCTGCAAGCGGTGGAGAAAGAACTCGAGGACGCCTTCTCGCGTTGGGAGGAGCTTGAATCGGCGGCGCTAGCCAAACCGAGAGAGACCTAACGGCGCGGGCGGCCGCGGCCCAGGAGATCGCTGGGATTAGGCACACCGCCGGCGCCATCGGGTATGACCAAGGAGGACGCCTGCTCGCGGCGCATTTCCTGAAGTTCGCGCATGGTCTGTTGCACCGCCTGTTCGGCGGCGTCGCCGAATTTTGCGATCGCGCCATCCAAGGTCGGAGAATCCAGTTCAAAGCTGATGGGAACAGCGCCCATCGGGGTCATGACCTGTGCTTGTCCGACGAAGATAACGGGGCGCGCCCCGTCGGGTGCCCCTTCCGCGGTCACCGGCGTCAACCGGCGTATGGTGCCTACCCGTCGATCGGTGAACGTTTCTTCGCGATAAATCTGCGTCGCATCCATGGCTGCCTGTCGGCCATCGTTGGCGGAACTCATACGTGGGTCACCTTTGGAGAAAAGCCGAGAATCCTTGGGATAGTACCCTAGGAGCCGGACAGGCTCCTAGCTGCACCGTCTCGGGGATGCCCTGATACGATAGGCAGCTTGACAGTTCCCCACACAAGGGTCCCCGCATGGACCACGCTGCTCGGCGTCGCCCTCTTTGGGCTGGCGCTGTTCTGGCTGCATCACGTGCTGGCCCAATACCGATGGCAGGACATTCTCGCCCACGTCAACGCCATCCCGACCTCGCGTTTTTTGGCCGCTGTGGCGCTCACCTGCGCCGGTTACGGGTGCCTGACCTTGTACGACGCGCTGGGGTTGGGCTTCGCCGGCGTGCGAGTGCCCTATCCGCGGCTCGCACTGATCTCGTTCATGGGCTACGCCATTGGCCACAACGTCGGACTCAATACCTTGAGCGGCGGCGCCGTTCGCTATCGCGCTTACTCGCCATTGGGCCTGACGGCGAAGCAAATCGGGACGGTAATCGCCTTCGGCACACTGACCTTCGTGCTGGGCGCGGCGGTGCTTCTCGGACTGTCCCTGCTATCCCAGGCCGGCATGTCGGGCTCGGTCCTGCACGTCCACCCAACGGTGGTGGTGCTGGCGGGCTGTGTGCTGCTTGGCGGGGTGGGATCGTATCTGTGGCTGGCCTTTTCCCGGCACAAGTCTTTGCGCTACGGCAAGATCGTGATCCCGATACCCAAGGGGCGGGTTGCGTTGGCCCAGATTGCCGTTGCCAGCGCTGATCTGTTGTGCGCTGCCGGCGTCCTTTACGTGCTGCTGCCGCCGCAGGCGGCAATCGGATTCGCAGAATTCGCGGGCCTGTATCTCATCGCCATTACCGCCGGCATCATCAGCAACGTTCCGGGCGGTGTGGGCGTGTTCGAGTCGGTGCTGCTGCTGATATTTCGGTCGGTACCGCCGGATCAATTACTGGGCGCGCTGCTCGCCTATCGCATCATTTACTATTTCGGCCCGTTCGGGGTGGCCCTGGCACTGCTGGGGACGCACGAGATTTGGGTTCATCGCGGACCGATGGTGCGAATGGCGCGGCTGGGACGGACCTGGCTCAGCGCCGTGACGCCGCAGGCCACCGGCGTGGCCGTATTCGGTGCGGGCGCCGTGTTGCTGTTTTCCGGCGCAATGCCTGCGATCAGCGATCGATTGATATGGATGCGGCATTTCGTACCGCTGCCCGTCCTCGAGTTGTCGCACTTGCTCGGCAGCGCGGTCGGCATCGGTTTGATGGTGCTGGCCAACGGGCTGTACCGCCGCCTGGATGCCGCGTGGTGGCTGACCGTATGGCTGCTGTGCGCCGGCATTTTACTATCGCTCCTCAAGGGCTTCGACTATGAAGAAGCCACCGTTTTGGGCGTCATAGTCGTCGTGCTGGTCTCGGCGCGCACGCGCTTTCGCCGCCGTGCATCGCTCATTGAACAGCGTTTCTCGGGCCCCTGGATCATTGCGGTGCTGTTGGTCCTCGGGACCGCGGTTTGGCTGGTGCTGTTCGCGTATCGGCACGTTCCCTACGAGAAGGATTTGTGGTGGCAATTCGCGTTCGAAGCGTCGGCGCCGCGAAGTCTGCGTGCCTTGTTGCTGGCCGCCATGATTGCCGCGGCCTACGGATTATGGCGATTGCTGCGGCCTTCGAAACCGCCGATCTCCAATCCCGCCCCGGAAGATCTGCAGCAAGCGCAGGTATTGATCGCGAACGGTCACGACACCAACGCGAATTTGGCGCTCCTCGGCGACAAGCACTTGATGTTCAACGCTGATCGTACGGCGTTCATTATGTATCAAGCGTCGGGCAGCAGTTGGGTGTGCATGGGAGATCCCGTGGGGCCCGCGGCGCTGTGCGAACCCCTGGCCTGGGACTTTCTCGAACTTTGCGACGGTATGGCGGTCTTACCAGTCTTCTACCAAGTGGCGCCCGACAATTTGTCGCTGTACATCGATTTGGGATTGACCCTGACCAAGCTCGGTGAAGAGGCCCGAATTCCGCTAGCCGCTTTCTCTCTGGAGGGGGCCGACCGCGCCGACCTGCGGCAATCCCATCGGCGTGCCGGCCGCGACGGTGCCGAGTTCGATGTCGTGCCGCGCCAGGACGTGCCGGCGATCATGCCCGAGTTGCGGGCCGTCTCGAATTCGTGGCTCGCGGAAAAGCAGGCCGGCGAGAAGCGCTTTTCGATGGGATATTTCGAGGAACGGTACCTGTCGAGTTTCGACTGCGCCGTGGTGCGCCGCGCCGGCGCGATCGTCGCCTTCGCCAACATTTGGCGGGCGGGGATGGGAACGGAGATCTCCGTGGATCTGATGCGCTACAGCGATGCAGCGCCCAAGGGAGTGGTCGATTTCATGTTGATCGAGTGCATGCTGTGGGGCAAGGCGCAACAATATCAGTGGTTCAACCTGGGAATGGCGCCGCTCGCGGGACTGGAAGAGCATGCCCTCGCGCCGACGTGGCACAAACTTGGGCGCATGGTGCAGCGTTATGGTGAAGCGTTCTACCACTTCGAGGGTCTGCGTAAATACAAGGAGAAATTCTTGCCCGTTTGGCGGCCGCGTTATCTTGCCGCGTCGGGGAAATTCGGCGTGGCCGGCGCGCTCCTGGATGTGACATCGCTCATTTCAGGCGGTGTCGGCAGGGCGTTGACGAAATAACGATGAGGAGCCGTTGTTGAGGCGGAACTTGGCGTTGGCGGCGGTGCTCGCGGCCCTCATATTGCCTGCAATGAAGCCCAAGGCTGCGAACAGCGCCGATACCGCCGCGGCGCCGGCGGCGGCTACCGAAGTGTTCAACTACGGCCGCTTCGGAACGATCACTGTCTATGGCGGCCGGCACAATGCCGCGCATCGCGGAGGCGATCCCCAGGATGTGGTCCTGTTCGTATCCGGCGACGGTGGCTGGAATCTGGGCGTCATGTCCATGGCGCAGCGACTCGTGGACAAAGGCGCGGTGGTGGCGGGCATCGACATCCGACATTACCTCGCACAGCTCGAGAAAGCCTCCACGCAATGCGTTTCGCCCGCGGTCGATTTCGAGAATTTGAGCCACTACCTGCAATCGAAGCTGCGGCTCGAACACTACGTGCAGCCGACGCTCATAGGCTATTCATCGGGCGCCACTCTGGTGTATGCGGCGCTCGCTGAATCTCCGGACGGCCTGTTCAAGGGCGCCCTGAGCATCGGCTTCTGCCCCGATCTGGATTTGGAAAAGCCGCTGTGCAGGGGTTCGGGCATCGAAGCGAGTCCGCGCCTGGATTCGAAGGGAATCCGGAAGGGCGTGGATTTTTTGCCCGCCCGACAACTTCCCGGCCGCTGGATCTCGCTGCAAGGCGAGAGCGACCAGGTCTGTTCCGCACCGCTGACCCAGAAGTTCGTAGCGGCCGTGCCGGGCGGCGAGATCGTGATGCTGCCTAAGGTGGGTCACGGTTATTCGGTCGAGAAGAACTGGGTGCCTCAGTATGAGGCGGCCTACGCCCGGTTGACCGCGCGCCGGCCGGACGCCGCCAGAGCCGCTGCGCTGCCGGCACCGGTGGCGGACTTGCCCCTGATCGTCGTGCCGGCGGCCGGCGGCGGCAGCGGCGATTGGTTCGGGGTATTCCTGACCGGGGACGGCGGTTGGGTGGGCCTGGACAAAGGGGTGTCGGCGCAGCTGGCGAAACACAACATACCCATCATCGGCTGGGATTCATTGAAATATTTCTGGTCGCCGCGCACTCCCGAGGGCGCCTCGAAGGATCTCGATCGCGTGCTGCGCCACTTCTCTCGCGCTTTGGGTAAATCGCACGCACTATTGATCGGATATTCGCAGGGCGCCGACACCATGCCTTTCATGGTCAATCGATTGCCGCCCGCCACCCGCGAAATGGTGGGGCTCACCACGCTGCTCGGCATCAGTGATAACGCGGCGTTTGAATTTCACGTGACCAACTGGCTCGGGGATTCCAGCGGCGGTCTTCCGACTGCGCCGGAACTCGAGCGTTGGAGCGGCTCGCCGTATCTTTGCCTGTACGGCGAACACGATGCCGACTCCGCTTGCAAACAGCTCACCGGCCATGACGGAAGTGCGCTCGAAATGCCAGGCGGTCATCATTTCGGCGGGGGCTATTCCGAGATCGCCGACGAAATCCTGAGTCGGCTGCCCAATCTCTAGCTAGTGCGACTTCAGCTCGCGCCTGCGCGAGCGCGCAGGCGCGCTAGGCGGTACCGAATTCGAATTCGCGCTCGATCTTGGCGACCGCGTCGCGCATCTTGGGCAAAAACTGCTCTACGGCGGTGCGCAGCGGGACGGCAGTCGCGGCGTACCTCACCGAAATCGTCGCCAAAACCCGGTCCTTTGAGCGAACCGGAATGGCGAGGCTGGTCTCCTCGGAGACTCGCCGCGCGCGCTGCGCCATGCCAAAACCCTGTGCCCGCGTCTCGTTGAGAATGCGCTCGACCTCGACGCGGCTGCGAACGAGCCGGTCTTCCGGGAGCGACGAACGCGCCAATAATTCCAACAGCGTCTCGCGCTGCGCTGCCGTGCAATATGCCAAATAGGCGCGCCCCGCCGCCGAGGTCAACATCGGTACGCGGATTCCCGCACCATATTGTTCCAATGCCAACGGGCTCTGGCGATCGGTGGTTTCGCGAATCACCATCGCGGCACCGGAGGGCGTCGCGAATGCGATAGGCCATACGACAGCCTCGCAGAGTGAAGCAAGATGAGGCTTGGCAATGTGCGCCACCATGGCTTCATCGTCAAAGCCGTCCGACAAGGCGCGGACCATGACGGTCGGACGATAACAGTCGTCGAATGAGTCGCGTTCAACGTAGCCGGCGAGCCGGAGCGTTTCCAAAATGCGATATGTGGTCGTCCGCGGCAGCCCCACCGCGTTCGCCAACGTGTTGATGGCCGCGCGCTCCAAGCGGTTCAGCTCCGTCAACACCTCGAGCCCACGGTTCAGCGCCCTGATCGGACGAGTGGATTCGCGCGCGCCCTCATCGTTGGCGGCGTCTTGGCGCGATTCTATCAGCGGGTTCACCTGCGCATGCATGGGGGCTTCCTCTAAATTCCTTATCTGCCGATTGTATAACTTAACCTTGGATCCAATCCTTAGACAAAACATACACATACCTTGTAGGCATCCGCTTACGCAGAAAGCCTGAATACCGATCTCACCATAACCTGTGGACAGCGGAAAACACTTAAAGTGCCGCGGGATATGCAATACATCCTGCATTAGATTCACAGCCGGGGCGGCCGGGGGCGGGTTCAGCTACAATTCGCGACCGTTTTGTGCTGAATCAGGAATTGCATCTACCATGTCGGACACATCAGCCCCTGCCACGGCCTCCGCGCCCGAACCCACTCCGGTGGAAGCGGTTATTATCG
>Ga0137412_10005028_pt1 | contig 10574 bp, 8 predicted proteins | sample CZODoug2_1_16fun_FD_122160 | JGI IMG/M metagenome (GOLD analysis project Ga0137412, IMG submission 122160) | Vadose zone soil fungal communities from Angelo Coast Range Reserve, California, USA - CZODoug2_1_16fungal (Hybrid Assembly) | ecosystem: Environmental > Terrestrial > Soil > Vadose zone... | reverse complement strand
GACCATTTCCCGACAATCTGCGCCTGAATCCATGCTTCCGGCATTTCAGTTTTCATCCGGTTGAGCAAGGCCAGGGTATTACTCACACTTGAATCATTCTCATTCACAGTTACTCTCTTTCTGCCGTCCACCCGGTTGCACGGGTTGCTTCTGGTTTGGTTACTCTCACTGGAAGCGCGGACGGCACTCCGTTTCCAGCGAAAGCAGAGCCGCCTGATGGCGGAGAAAAATGGCTTAAAGAAGGAAGATGTTTCGAGCGGAGTGCTGACCATGACTCCTTACTATGGCGGGGATAGAAAAAAACGCACGAAGTCGTTTCTGGTGCAAGGCCGCATCGTTCTTAAAGTACATGATTTTTCGAAACTCGGGAGCCTAATGGATGAATCTGTGACGGATGAAATTACAGACTTTCGCTCGTTAACTTATTCTCTGGCCGATGAAGAAGCAGCGAAACAGCATGCTGTGGCCGACGCAATGAAACGAGCAATTGGCCGCGCAAATGCCGCACTCGAACAGAAGGGACAAAAGGTTGGAGCTTTGCGTTTTGCAAGTCTCGACGTTAAGCAACTTGTAGGAGTCGAGCAGATAATTGATTTGCCGTTGAATGGCCGAAATTTCAACCAACTTGTAGACGTTGATCGTGGCGTGGCCTCAAGAGTGTCGGCAGCCCCTCTTCCGCCACCACCGCCTTTACCTCAGCCAGAGAAAATCAAAGTCAGTGCGACGGTGCAATGCGCGTTTCAGATTCAATAGGTGATAGAAGAGAGCCGTTTCCATCGCAAAAGCCACGTAGGTCCTGATAAACGGGATTATCGGTAAGTGGCCGAGGAGTCTGGTTTCACCGGATTATTTCCCGTGCAGATCGTCCGCAACAAGCGCAACCTGAGAACGGGACAGAATCGTGCCGGCATAGCGCATGGAAATGTTTTTTCCGGTCGTGAGAGTGACATCCATTTCCTCGGATCCCGTTTGTGTGATGCTCACGGCCAGGCCCGTCCGCAACGATATGTAGCTTAAGCTCTCTGCCGAACCATCCCATTTCCCAGCGGTTTGCACGCCACTCTTGCGGTATTCCTCGGGAGTGACGTCACGAACGGGTTTGCGACGAACCAAGTTCAAGCGGGTGAGGATTACGGCGCAGGTTTCAGCAGGCTCCCGATTTTCTGCCGATTCGACGCTCGATGGAGTTGGCGCCGCATCAGGATTGGGCGGACGGCAAATTTCATCGCGCAGGTATTCGGATTCGGTGCGCCAGACCATCCCGGCAACCGGGAGCGATGCCGCTGGTTGTTCGGAGGACCACTTCTGCCCCACGGTGACGCCGCCCGCGGGCGCTCCCGAGCCTGCACTGAGTTGCGCGATCCAATCCCGTGCGGCCTCCACCGTCTTCTCTCCATCGACGATCTCCTCCAGGCCTGAAACCGAGATCACTTTTCCATTCGCGTCGAGTGTGAATTCAACCACCTTGCCTTCGAGATTTTGGTACTGCTCCTCGGTCGCGGCGGCTGCCGGGTCGAATGTATCGCTCGTGACATGGGCCGTGGATTTTTCATACTTGGTACGGAGGCGGATACTGCCCGGCGCACTGGGATCCGCGGGAAGAACCTCCAGCAGGATCGTGGCGTCCCAGTCGATCACCAGTTTCGCAGGGCCTTGCGGGTCTTTGGCCATGCCGGATCGCGAAGTAGCAGTGGTCGTCTCGAATTCCATCGTGTAACGCAACGCCTGTCCCGGCGAAAATCTTGGGGAAAGAGAAACGCGGGGCTGCGAGACGGCAGTGCTGCCTTGCTGTGCTTTAGCGGGGGATTTCTCTGGCGCCTTCTTCTGCGCGCCGGCGGCGGATGATAAAGACCATAGGACCAGGAACACGATCGTTCCGCGCGTCATCAATTTACTTCGGGTTAATGGAGATGTGTTACAGATGGGCACGCCTCGATAGTAAGCCGCCATGCGTGTTGTTGCAATTCAGCCGGCGTGTCAGCCGTGTTTCACTGTGTTGGGTAGGACAGACACTCTTGTCTGTCCCGCACGATCCGGTCACACGTCAAGCGGACAGGCAGGAGTGCCTGTCCTACCAAAACTTGGCGGGCAAACGGACCCCTTGCCGGCATGGCGATGCTATCGCGCGCGGGCGGCAGACTTGGCCGCCGATTTCGCGGGCGGAGGCGGAGGTCCGACGCTCGGAGACTCGATGGTGCCGCCCAGGACGAAACTTGGCGGCGGGGCGCTTGCCAGGTTTGTTGTGGCATGAAAAATCGACGGATGAATGCGCAGGTTCAGCGCGTGAGAAAAATCAATGCGGCCTTCCGCCTGGAAGCGGCCTTGCGAATTGTCCAGGACGAAATCCGCCACCTCGATTCCGCCGCCACTAATGCGGAAATTTCCTTGCGCGGACGCGAAGCGGCCCGGCGAGGAATCTTGAGCGTCCCCGGAAATCAGGCTCGCAAAATCCATTCCGCTGAGTTCCACATTCCGCGCGTCCAGCCTGCCATCGCCTTCCATGGAGCGAACCAAATTCGCGCGGCCCACGCCATGAGCGGTAAGCGTGAGCGTAGCGGACGCTGTTCCGGCAACACGGGTGCTGAGCGAAGGCACGGCGCGAACCAGCCGCGCAACGTCCACTCGTTCAAAGCGCCCTTGAAATTGGTAGGATGGGTCGGCGAGCAGCCGGGCACTCAATGTGCCCAACGCTTTTCCGCCGAAGAAATCCGCCTGCGCCTTGCGAATTGTGATGGTCCGGCCCGCCAGTTCCGCCTGGCCGTCGAATTTTTCGAAGCGCAATGGCGCAAGCACGAATTCCGAGGCGCGCAGACGTCCGCGCGCGGCGATTTTCGCGACCGCGGCATCGCGCCTGGAAATATCGGCCGTCGATTCTCCAGCGCCCGTAAACCGCGCCAGCAGGCCGGGGCGCGCCCGGGGTCCGAGCCACCGGTCGAGCTCCGCGGCGTCCAAACGGTCCGCGAAGAGATCGAATGTCCAGCTTCCTTCAGCGTTCTTGCGCACAGCAGTCCCCCGCCACATCGCGCCAAATGCGTCCGCGGCGGCCAATGTCAGCGTTCGCTTCGATTCAGCAAATTCCATGCGTGCGTTGGGCAGACGCAACGGCTGGTTTAAGTAGGCTGTAGTGACGTTGAGGTCTCGAGAATCGATCGTGCCAAGCCAGATCGTGGCCGGCGATGGTGTGCTGTGGACCGCTCGCATTTTCACGGCGAGTCCGCCCGCAGCGGTCCAGCTCGCATTCAAAGGGTGAGCCAGCGCCTCGGAAAGGGCCAGCCAATTCTCGACGCGAGGCGTCCCGCCCTCGATCGAGAAATTCCAACTCCGAGGCCAATGGAATATGCCGGAGGCGTCCGGGAAAATCGTTCCGCGCATCGTGAATGAGTTCACGGACGCGTCGTCCGCTGAAACCCTTCCGGATTTCCCACCGGCGGCAGGCGCCGTAAATGAGATCTCCGTCGGGGCAAAATCCAACGCTCCGCGAGAACCGCTGACGTTGATGGCGCCGATCTTCAAAGGAGACGGCAGCGACGCTCCCGTGAGTTTTCCGCCAGCGCTGGCAAACGCGCCCTGTTCGAGTTGCAGAGGCCATCCACCAAGAGCTGCGTCGACGCCAAGTGTCCCTTCAAGATCCAGATTCCCCGGCACACCTGGGCGAAGCGCTCGATACCACGACATGACATCCGCGAGACCGACGCTGGATGAATTGAGATGCACCTCGGGACGCAACCCGTGCGCCCAATCCAATTCGCCGGCGCCCTGCAGGTGCGAATTCCGCATTTCGACGAGGAACTTCGGGACTCGCGTGCGGGCTTCTCCCAGACGCCATGCGGCATCGAAGGAGAGGTTGACCGCCGGATCGGTGCCGCGTCCGGGAAGTCTCCATCCGTGGAGTCCCGTCAGGCGAGCCTCACCCGATATTGACCACTGCGCACCGCCCGCGCCGGCAGAGTCACTCGAATTGGAAATGGTAGGGGCGATTCGAGCCTTGACGTCCACCGCCAGCTCTCCCCGAACTCCGAAGTCAGACTCGCGGGCGAGCCGCAGGGCATCAGCGAGTGAAACATTCAGCCAGGTAAGACTCAGCTCGGCAGGCTGAAGCCGCGCGGTGGTGCCCGCAACATTGCCGCGCAGGCGGAGCGTACCGATTTCCTGCAACCCCACACCGGCGCGCATTGGCTGTGCCTCCAGGTCCAACGCCCATCGCCCCGCAGCATCCTGGTCAACGCGGCCCGAAACGCCGATTAGAGCAAGGGCACTCTTGTCATCGCCTTGCTTAAAATTGATGCGTCCACCAACGATATCGATGCGGTAGAGGCGGGCAGTCGAGATGCTCCGCGGGGCGGCTGGAGGACCTACAAACCCTGGACGGGACTTGCTGGAGGGAGCGGGCGGCAGCCATTGCTCGATGTTCCACCGGCCCTGGCTATCGCGCACGAGATTCAGGCTCGGCCGCGAAAGAGAAAGAGTGCCGAATTCAAAACGCCCGGAAAACAACGCAGGCCAGCGAAGCCCTGCCCTCAGAGTGTCCGCGCGAAGGAAATATTCATTGCCGAAGCGAGGGTCTTCCGAAATGGTGACGGAATTCGCCTCGAGCCGCGCGCCGTCGAGCAGGCTGAAATCGAATCGGCCGACATCCACGGGACGCCCAAAGCTTGCTTCGAGATGAGCGATCAGGAATCGGCGCGCGGCGCTGGTCCGCAGCGCGCGGGAAAGTCCGATGCTTGCGGCAAACAGCGCGATGGCAAGAATGAAAATCCACGGCAGCGATTTTCGTTTACGCATTGTGAGGCCAAGAATTGAGGCGAACGGCGAACTGGAAGAAAAGTACCGTGTCAGTGAACCTCGTGAAGCATGCGGGGCCAACGCGTCCTCGACGGCAGATGGATCAGCGTATCCAAAAAGTTCAACAGCCACCCATTGAGGCTCCGGTCCGCCTCTTCGTCGCGAGCGCTTTGCACGGACCAGTAAATGACCACGGGACGTCCCATGATGGCGTCGCGGTCTACAAAGCCCCAGAAACGGCTGTCCCAGCTATGATCGCGATTGTCACCCATCGCAAAATACTTATCCGGAGGAACCACGATTTCGCCGTCATGGACGTTCGATAGGATTTGATCGGCCCACTCGGGCTGCATGTTGGCCTGCAGGAACTGTTCGTTGCGCGGAGGGAAGTTATCTCCAAAAGGGTCGTACGGCGCGGCCGGATCGCGAGCCACATAAGGCTCGTTGAGGCGCTTTCCATTCAAGTAGACGTGCTGGTCGACGATTTTGAGGTGGTCACCGGGAATGCCGATCACGCGCTTGACGTAATGCGGGTGGTCTTGGTACGGAAACTTGAAAACGATGATGTCGCCCCGGCGAATCTCCCGGTACGGCAAGAAATGGTCGTACCAATGGCCACGCCCTCCGAAGATGAATTTGTTCACAAGCAGGTGGTCGCCCACCAGTAGCGTCGGCTCCATCGATTGGGACGGAATCTTGAAGGCTTGGACAATAAATGTTGTGCCGAACAGCGCCAGGATGACCGTGACCAGAAGTGACTCGATGTATTCACGCAGCGTCGCAGCAGGAGGGGCTTCCACTCGATTTCCCGCAGCGCCCTGCACCTCGGCGACCTGTGCGGTGTCAGTCATGCTTCTGTTCACTTCCCTCTCCTTCGACGCCCAATTGGTAGAGGGCGGCTACGGCTGCCGCCTGCTCGGCTTCCTTCTTGGTCTTGCCTGTTCCGGCGGCAGTGAGTTCACCGGTGATGCGCACTTCGACGCGGAAAGTTTTCTCGTGGTCCGGACCGGCTTCTTCGACGACGCGGTAATTACACGGCGGCATGCCCCTTGCCTGGAGCAATTCCTGAAGCGCAGACTTGTGGTCGGACCGCCCCAAATTGCCGGCCGCAGCGGTGAGTGCGACCTCCACGAGTGATTTCTGGACGAAACGCCGGGCAGCTTGCAAGCCGGCGTCCAGGTAAATGGCCGCCACGACGGCTTCGTATGCATCAGCCAAAAGTGCAGGTTTTGATCGCCCGCCTGTTTTCTCTTCGCCACGGCTGAGCCGCAAGTGCTTCCCCAGTCCAAGGCGCTGAGCAACAGTACAAAGCGAGGCAGCATTCACCAGACGGGCACGGCTCTTTGAAAGCTGGCCTTCGCGCCAGTCCGGGAATGTCCGGACTAGTTCTTCACTCACGAGCAATTCGAGCACGGCATCGCCCAGGAATTCGAGTTTCTCGTTGTCCCCCGTGCAATCCTCCACCGTGCGTTCAGGAATGCGCGAGCTGTGGGTCAGGGCCTGCCAAAGCAATCGGGGATCGCGGAATTCATGTCCGAGAACCGACTCCAACTCCGCAAGCTCGCCCACTGCGATCGGCATACAATGCTACCTGCCCATTTTCGTCGTGGCATCTTTTTTGGCGGATTCCCCACGAGACTTGCATTGGGTGACCAACGGGCCACTCGCAGCGCACTTCTCGTAGGCAGCCACGGCATCGTTGTAGTAACTGGCTTGCACGTCCGCGTTGCCCAGCAGGTAGTAGTCGACCGGATCGGGGGCCGATGCCAACTGGGTGGCCAGCATCAGTTCGGTCCGCGCATCTTCATATTTCTGACGTTGGATGTCGATCAGCCCCAGGCCGCTGTGAGCCATCGATAGCTTGTCATTCTTCGCTTTCTCGAACGTGGCATCGTCAACCGTATCCGGCTTCGTCAGGTTAGGGATCAGTTCGATGGCGTGGCGGGCATAACCTTCGGCTTTTTGATATTGCTGCTGGGCGTCGGGTGTGGTGGACTTGACGCGTCGAGGCATGGCCATGGCCAGCAGCGCGAGGACGTCAACGTTATCCGGATTGAGCTCGATGGCCTTGGTGCCCGCGACGAACATCTTGTCTTCCTGACCTATGGCAAAAAATGCGGTGGTCAGTTGCGAATAGACGCCCATCAGATAATGGCTTTGCGGGAATTTGGCGATGAAGTCTTCGCAAAGTGGAATTTGGCTTTCCGGAGTTCCAGTGCGAGCCGCATACAGGGCTTTGTATGCAGCCTCCTCCGCCTTATTGACCGGCGCCGGTTTTCCAGTACCCCCGGGAGCGGGCGGCGTCCCCGCGGGCGGTTGGGCCGGCTGCGCTGGTATATCCTTACCACCTCCGCCATACTGTGCCTTGGAAACTCCCGCTCCTACGGAAATGGTCACAGCAAAAGCGAGCAATGCAACCGATGACCTCAAAAACTTTGCCTTCATATCTGAATCTCCTCGGTGAAAATTATTCTCGGAGATGAAATCAATGCTCCGAGTGAACTGCTGACTGCCACCAACCCTAGCAACTCCTGCATTTGCGCCCCCCTGATTCAACCCCGAGGCGCAGGGAAAAATTCACGACTTGCCGTCGGACTTATTTTCACGCGACGGCGTCTGATAGCCCGTTTCTACTCCGCGCTGCGCCGCGATGCGCGCCGATTCCGGCGCTCCTGCCACGGCCAGCGCAGCCTGATATTCGGCGACCGCGAGGTCGCGTTGGCCTTCTACATCGTACATTCTTCCGAGATAAATATGCGACCAGGAAATATTGGCGGGATCCGGCGGCGCAGCGTTTTCCGCGGGGGAAATCTTGGATGCCGCAATCACCTTCGAGAAAAGTTCGCGCGCGCGGTCTGGTTTGCCGGAGAGCGCCGAGGCTACCGCCAACCCATAGGTTGCGCGCAAGTCATCGGGATGGGCGGCAAGGACTCGTTCAAACGAGGCCGTGGCTGCCGCGCCATTGCGGGCGGAAATTTGGCGCTGCCCTTCGGCCAGGTATTCTTCCACGGGATCGCCGGAAACAGCTGCCCGCGAGGCCGAAAGGGGGGCGCTTCCTGCCGCCGGGGATGGTTCGCCTGCTGGCGCCGCATCTGCAAATTTCACGCCGCGCAGCCTCCGCGACTCGCCAGCGACATCAATGCCTTTGATCAATTCGGGCAGGTAGTAGCTCATAGCGGGTTCTGATTTCTCAAACCCCGAAAGGCCGGCGTAAATGGGACGAACCAGAACGTAGCCCGAATTTTCTGCCTGGTCGATCTCCGAGGCCAGATCAGCCGGCGCGAGATGGCGAAGCCGCAACTCGACGGCGCGGACCAGGCACTCGTCAAAAAAAGCGGAATAGTCGTCGTGAAACTCAACCGGCAGCCGGGGGGCATGAGCGGCGTATTCCAGCAAAGGCGAGGCCCTGGCCGCTTCGGTCCGGTATCGAATCGCCATAGGATCGAGGAGGAAATGGAGGAAGGCGTGCCGAATGTCTTCCAGGGGTGGATCAGGAGTAGGGCTGACAACGAGTTCGTAATGGTCCCCGTAATTTCGGAAATTGGTTTTTCGTCCGGCGAGGGGCTCGACGTACAAGGAAAAAGTCCGGGGCGAATTCGACTTTATGATTTCGCGAAGGTAACTCGTGGCGGTGAAGGCGACCTGCGAGAGAGGAGCGCTGTAATATTCCACACCGCTCTCATAGTCACGCTGGTAGAACTGCCAGAGCTGGTCGAGCTGGGCCTCGCGATAAAAGTTGGCCAGAACCTCATTGAAGCCTTCCAGTGCAAGTGCGTCCGGCGGCAGATCCTCCCGGCGCAGTTCAAACGCAAATTTAGGGGGCGGCCCCGCGGCCAATGCAAAGGAAACGAAACGGGAAAAAGTAGCTCCGGCGTCCGCGAGGGCATGCTCCTGGTAGTAGGTGCGCAACGCCGCGACCGCGGGCCCTTGCAGCGCCAGCATCCGCTCACGAAGTTTTACGCGCCCCGGGCTCTGGTTCGTGGTATTTACGGTGGAATCAAATCCGGCCGCATCGAGCGCACAAAGAGTCGCGAATAATTGCGGCCGCGTCTCCACGGAAACCGCGCGCCGCATCTCCGTTCGGGGCGGCAGCGCGGGCTTCTTATCCTGCGGCTGTTTGGATTGAGCAATTGCCGTGGGGCAGAGGACCGCGCCCAGAGTTATCAGCGCGCACCATGCGAACGAATCCGGTTTGGCGAATAAGCGCAATCAATCATCCCGTCTAAGCGTGAACGTATGAATTTACAGGGGGATTCGAATCCCGTCAAGAAACCTCCCCCCATATTTGAGGGTAGGATCGGCTGCCGGGGTTGTCCCGGAACTATTGTAATCAGGAACGAGCAGGATGGGAGAGTGAAATCAAGGAATGGCTACTTCAGGCGGAACTGAATCCTAAGGCTTACTTGGGAGGAGGTGGGCTTTCCGTCGATCGTCGCAGGTTCATATTTCCAATTCCATACAGCATCAATGGCTGCCTGGCGGAGGTACACCGATCCGGCGGTGGCTTTTGCTGAAATTACCCTCCCGGTTGCATCGATTTCGGCGGCAATGAGAACGTCACCTTCGATATTCGATTGTCTGGCCTGTGGAGGATACACGGGACGCGAGGAGGAAATCAGTTTGGGCGAAACCACAGTCTTTCCTGAGGAGCTTGGCCTGGCAACCCCGGCTGGTGGCGCAGGCGGACTGTCCATATGTGAAACAGTCGGGATCAAGTCTCCGCCAGGCGTCCCAATTGCCGGTCTGGCCGCACTTGCAACTTCAATTTCGGGAACGGATCCGTCCACTAATCTTCCTGCCCGGCTGTCGGGGGTCGGGGCGACCATTTTCAAATCGCGGGCCACCTGTGGCCGCTGAGACGATTGGTCTGGTTGCTTCTCATCCACCTGGTCAGGCTGCTTTGCATTTGCGATGTTGGCTGGATGGCGAACGGTCGACGTCGCAGTGGGCTCTGAGGTAGCCACGATTTCTTTGGGAACGGAGGTCGCCGGAGTGATAGCTGGGGACAATGGAGGCGCCTGCTCCGCGGCCAGTTGCGAGTTCATCGCGGGTGTTGGAGCACTGGTTGACACTCGGGCCGCTGGCTTAGTCGGCTGGCTGACAGCGGCAACTGGAGCAACAGGGGGTGTGGCGGGGCTTCGCTGGCGCATAAAAAACAGTCCCGCGCCGAGGATGAGAAATACAGCCACTCCCGCAATGATCAAGGGTGTCTTCCCGCGGGACTCACTCACTGAGGGCTCGGAAGTTGTATGGGACGACGTAAACTTGCCTAAAACGTCATTGGAAGTGGCCGCCTTCCGAGTACGGGCCGGGTCGTCGTCCCAAGTTGGCGAAAGCGATGTCGTTTCAGCGGCAGGCTCGACCGCGCTCACTGGCGAATGGGGTCTTGCCCCCTCAACAGTTTGGTGTGTCGATTCCTCAGATTTTCTTGAAACGGGGATCCGCGGAGTTGGCTCTGGTGCTTTGCTGCGCGCGACGGCTGGAGGCGACATCTGCATCAGCCCCGCGATGTCTTCGAATGATGGAGCCTTCCCTGCCGGGGCAACTGTTTCCGGCACGGTTGGCGCCACGCGAGCGGGTATGGACGGCGCGATGGGCGGCACGATTGGCGGTGCAATGGGCGACGCGATGGGCGGCGCAATGGACGACGCGATGGGCGGCGCGACAGGCAGCGCAATGGAGGGCACGATGGGCGGTGCACTGGGCGGCGCAATAGGCGGCACAATGAATGGCATATTGGACGGCACAAGGAACGGCACATTGGACGGCGCGATGGGCGGCTCACCCGGAAC
>Ga0137412_10005027_pt1 | contig 10575 bp, 9 predicted proteins | sample CZODoug2_1_16fun_FD_122160 | JGI IMG/M metagenome (GOLD analysis project Ga0137412, IMG submission 122160) | Vadose zone soil fungal communities from Angelo Coast Range Reserve, California, USA - CZODoug2_1_16fungal (Hybrid Assembly) | ecosystem: Environmental > Terrestrial > Soil > Vadose zone... | reverse complement strand
CCGCTGCATCGGTGCGGGCGATGATGAAGAGATGCCGGCGCGCCTTGGCGGCGGCCGCGACCTTGGCCGCCATGTCGTGCGGGTCGGCGAGCTTCTTGTTGTTCAGATGGCCGCATTTCTTGGGCAGGATCTGGTCCTCGATATGGACCGCCCCGGCCCCCGCCTCCTCGAAAGCGCGCACCATGTGCATGACGTTCAGCGCCTCGCCGTAGCCGGTGTCGCCGTCGGCCAGCAGCGGCAGGCCCGAGGCGCGCGCGACCTGGCGGATGAAGAAGCAGACCTCGTCGACCGTGATGATGCCGAGATCGGGCAGCCCCATCGACGCCGTCATCGCCGCGCCGGAGAGATACAGAGCGTCGAAGCCTGCCGCCCGGGCCTGCAGCGCCGCCATGCCGTTATGGGCGCCCGGCAGTTGCAGGATGCCGGGCCGGCCCAGCAGGGCGCGAAAGCGCTCGCCGGCGGGCACGGTCGGCAGATCGGCAGCGACGAGATACGGCATTCCATCCTCCCTAAAAGTCCTCAGCGTCGCGGTCGCCCACCCCGCCATCCGACCAGCAGGCCCGCGCCCACGATCAAGGCGGTCCCGAGCCAAGTGTAGAGGTCGGGCACCTCGGCAAACATGAGGTAGCCGACAATGACCGACCCGATCATCTGGGTGTAATTGAAGGGCGCCACGAAATTGGCCGAAGCATAAGTCATCGCCCGCGCCACGCAGTAATGGCCGAGCCCGCCCAGCGCGCCCAAGGAGCACAGCAGCAGCCAGTCGCGCCAGTCGACTGGCGTCTTCCACACGAACGGCACCAGAGCCGACAGCAGGATGGCGCCCAGCAGCACGCTGTAGAAGATCGACGTCGCAGGATGATCGACGCCCGCCAGGCGGCGGATGATGATCTGGTAGATCGCGTAGCAGATCGCGCTGCCCAGCAGCAGCACCGATGCCCATTGAAAGAGCGCGCTGCCCGGCCGGATCACCACCAGCACGCCCGCGAACCCGACCACGACCGCGGCGACCCGCATGGGCGTGATGCGTTCGCCCAGGATCGGCCAGGCCAGGAACACCACGGCGAGCGGCGCCACGAAGCTGATCGATATCGCCTCCGCCACGCCGACATATTTGACGGCGGAGAAGAAGAACAGGGTCGACAGCAGCATCATGACCGAGTTCACGAGCTGCGAGCCGATGCGGCGCGTGCGGAACAGGCCGAGCCCCATGCGCGGCATGAACACCAGCGCTACGAGCACGAGATGTATGACGATGCGGAACCAGACGATCTGCAGCGGATCGTAGGTTGCGGCCAGGAGCTTCACGAAGCCGTTCATGATCGGGAACAGCGCGCAGGCGGCGCACATGAACAGCACGCCGAGCAGGGGCCGCGACGACCGGCCGGGTGGTGCGAGCGCAGCCATGGGCGCTCAGCGGATGTAGCGCTCGAGGGCGCCCAGCAGCAGGGTACCGGCGGTCGCGATCACGATCAGCGAGGCGGCGATGGCGGTGAAGCGGCCGATCTCCCGCGAACGGCCGTCGCCGATGATCAGACGGTGCGCCACCATCGAGGCCATGCCGACGGCCGCCAGCGTGATGGCCATGCCGACCGCGATGGCGATCACGCCGATAACCCCCGCCCATAGCACGCCCAGCGCCAGCGACAGCAGGATCACGACCAGCGCGCCGGCGCAGGGCGCGATGCCGGCCGCCGTCAGCAACAGCCATCCGGCGAGCGTGCGCTGCGCCGGATGCTGGTGATGATGGCCGTGATCGTGGTGATGGTCGCCGTCACCATGGGCGTGCTCGTGCAGATGGCCGCTGATGCCCGCCCACAGGCGCCAAAAGCCGATCAGCAGGATCAGCGTGTAGGAGACGATCTCGACGTTGCGCACCTCGCGCAAGGCCCCGAACAGGCCGACGACGGCGAAGGTTTTCAGCCCGCCGGCCAGCAGCAAGGCGGCAAGCGTATGGGTGAAGGCGATCCAGCTTCCGGCAAAGACGCCCTCGATCCAGGCGCGCGGCCTTTTGCTGTCGAGGAAGTAGGCCACGACCACCGCCTTGCCATGGCCCGGGCCCAGCGTGTGGACGACGCCGTAGCCGAAGCAGACGGCGACCAGGGTCCACAGCGCGAGCGACCCCGAGCCGGACTTGATGTCGCGCAGCGACGTCGATAGCGATTGCTGGATGCGGCGCTGGTAGTCGGCCGAGAAACGCGCCAGCTCGGCCACGCCGTCGCTGAACACCAGCGCGCCGATCAGCGCCACGAGCAGCAACACGCCCACCCACAGGAACGGCGAGCGCAGCACGGCGGATTTCACGGCAGCCGGCATGTCACTGAATCGGCAAACACCGGATGACCGCGCACGAACTCGGCCTTGTAGCTCGCATGCTTGGCGAGCTTGCAGCCGGCCGGCACCGAGGCCTTGTCGACCTCGATGCGGATGAAATCGTCGGGATCGAAGGTCGTGATCGAGACGAGCTTGCCGGGCTCAGGCAGCGCAAAGCGCATGACGTAGACGAGGTTGCGCGGCCCCGTCTTGCGCGGCGCCTCAGGATTATCGACCCGTTTGTTGGCCGGCATCGGCATGCCGGCATTGTCGCCGGCCGAGCGATCCCAGTCGGGCGGCACGAAGCTCGCCGGATCGTCGATGCGCGCGGAGAAGTCCGGCGACTTGGTCGGACGGAAATCCTTGCCGCCGGTGTTGATCCAGCTCAGGTATCCGACTTTCTTGAACTCCGGCATCATCTCGCCCGCGAGCAGCTTGGCTTCGGGCGTCGAGATCTTGCCGTCATGGTCCTCGTCGATCAGCGGGATCTCGATTTCGCTCGAGAACGGATCGAACCGCCATTCGATCTCGACATGGGTGTAGCGGCCGTCCTTCGCCACCAGCCGGACGAGCTGCTGGATCCAGATATGCGGATGCGCCATCGCGATGCTTGGGGCGAGCAGGCCCGCGAGCACGATGGCCAGGGCGACGGGAAGTCTCAAGCCACCGCCTCGCGCGGCACCGCCCGCGGCTTGCCCTCCTCGTCGATCGCCACGAAGACGAAGGTGCCGTGGGTGACGCGGATGTCGGTGGTGCCGGTGCGGCGTTGGACGACCGTCTCCAGGTCGATGGTGATCGAGGTCCGGCCGATCTTCTGCACCTCGCCATAGATCGAGACCATGTCACCGACCTTGATCGGCTCGACAAAGGTCATGGCCGTGATCGCCACGGTCGCAACACGACCTTTGGCGACCCTGGCCGCCAGGGCGCCGCCGGCCACGTCCATCTGGGACAGCACCCAGCCGCCGAAAATGTCGCCATTGCCATTCATGTCGGCGGGCTGCGGCACGGTCCTGACGATCGGGTCGCGGCGGCTTTCGGCCATCAAATCCTCATCAAAGCGCACCGTCATCCTGAGCGTAAGCGAAGGATCTCATGCCCGTGGCAAGCGACGATGAGATCCTTCGCTTACGCTCAGGATGACAAGGAATGGTTGATTTCTGGCGGTTTTCCTACCATATCGATGATGGTCCGGCCACCAAGCGATCCCCTCGCGCGGCCGAGGAAAGACAAGAAGCAGCCATGGCCAAAAACGGCGATCTGTTCGATCGGTCGGGCGGCAAGCGTACCGCAGCGACCAAAGATAATTCCTACACCGCGCGCGATATCGAGGTGCTGGAGGGGCTGGAACCCGTCCGCAAGCGCCCCGCCATGTATATCGGCGGCACCGACGAGCGGGCGCTGCATCATCTCGTGGCCGAGGTGCTCGACAACTCCATGGACGAGGCGGTCGCCGGCCACGCCGACACGATCTATCTCGAGGTGCTGAGCGGCAACCGCGTGCTGGTGCGCGACAACGGCCGCGGCATGCCTGTCGACCCGCATCCCAAGTTCAAGAACAAGTCCGCCCTCGAAGTCATCCTCACGATGCTGCACTCCGGCGGCAAGTTCAACAGCAAGGTCTATGCGACGTCCGGCGGCCTGCACGGTGTCGGCGTGTCGGTGGTCAATGCGCTGTCCGACGAGCTCGTCGTCGAAGTGGCACGCGATCGCCAGTCTTTCACGCAAAGCTTCTCGCGCGGCAAGCCCGTCACCAAGTTGAAATCGGCCGGCCCCGCCCCCAACCGGCGCGGCACCACGGTGACGTTCCATCCCGATCCGCAGATCTTCGGCAAGCTCACCTTCGTGCCCGAGCGTCTCTATCGCATGGCGCGGTCCAAGGCCTACCTGTTCCGCGGCGTCGAGATCCGCTGGAAGTGCGACAAGTCCTCGTTGCCCAAGGACGGCTCGATCCCGGAAGAGGAATCGTTTCACTTTCCCGGCGGCCTAAAAGACTACCTGACCTCGGAGATCGGCGAGCGCTCGACCGTGGTGCCGCAGCCCTTCGCCGGCGAGGCGAGGAGCGAGACCAACGGCACGACGGGCGGCAAGGTCGAATGGGCCGTGTGGTGGCCGGCCGACGAGGAAGGCTTCGTCCGCTCCTACTGCAACACCGTGCCGACCCCGGACGGCGGCACGCACGAATCGGGCTTCCGCAGCGCCCTGGTGCGCGGCCTCAAGCGCTACGCCGAGCTCACGGGCAACCGCAAGGGCTCGGTCATCACCGCCGACGACGTGATCGAAGGCTCGGCCGGCCTCGTGTCGGTGTTCATCGAGCAGCCGCAGTTCCAGGGCCAGACCAAGGAGAGGCTGGTCAGCGTCGAGGCGACCAAGCTCGTCGAGACCATCGTCGGCGATAATTTCGAGCATTGGCTGACCGGCGACAAGGAAGCCGGCACCGTGCTGCTCGAGCACATCGTCGCCAAGGCCGAGGAGCGGCTGCGCCGCAAGCAGGATCGCGAGCAGCAGCGCAAGACCGCGACGCGCAAGCTCCGCCTGCCGGGCAAGCTCGCCGACTGCAGCAACACCGCCTCGGCCGGCACCGAGATCTTCCTGGTCGAGGGCGATTCGGCGGGCGGCTCGGCCAAGGCCGCGCGCAACCGCGAGACCCAGGCCATCCTGCCGTTGCGCGGCAAGATCCTGAACGTGGCGAGCGCCAGCGCCGACAGGCTGCGCGAGAACCAGGAGATCCAGGATCTCATCCAGGCCCTGGGCTGCAGCACCGGTGACCATTACAGCGACGAGCGGTTGCGCTACGAGCGGGTCATCATCATGACCGACGCCGACGTCGACGGCGCGCATATCGCCTCGCTGCTGATGACGTTCTTCTACCGCGAGATGCCGAAGCTGATCGAGAACGGCCACCTCTTCCTCGCCCAGCCGCCGCTGTTCCGGCTGAGCAAGGGCGATCGCATCGAGTACGCGCGCGACGAGCAGCACAAGGACGAGCTGGTCCGTGACGTGTATGGCGGCGGCAAGGTCGACATCACGCGCTTCAAGGGTCTGGGCGAGATGCAGTCCGTTCATCTTCGCGAGACCACGATGGATCCCACCAGGCGCATCCTGCTCCAGGTCGACGTACCGACGACAGCGGACGCCGAGACCCGGCTGGAGGGAATGCGCACGCGAACGCTGGTCGAGGACCTGATGGGCCGCAAGCCGGAGAAGCGCTACGACTTCATTCAGAAGAACGCCCGCTTTGCCCGCGATCTCGACGTCTGATCGGGCTTACGGGCGGCTGACGAAGTGCGCGCGGCAATGTGACGTGAAGCGGCCGGCGATGACGCCTATCTTGGGCGGTGCGCGGTAAGGAGGATTCCCGCATGCGTTTCATGTCTAAGATGATGGTGCTGCTCGGGCTGCTGGCCCTACCGGCGTGTAGCCCCTCTTCCGCGGCGGTCATCGGCGGCACCTATTATGCGGTGCAGTATGACTTTGCCGAGTTCTTCGCCGCGACCGACCATCGGAATTTCCAGGTCATCCTCGTCGGCAATCCCTTCCCGAGCATGGATGCCAACACGGTTGCGCGCGACCTGTTGCCGGTCATGCAGGCCGCCAAGCCGCGGCCGGCGCTCACCTTCACCTACGAGGCTCCCGTCGAAAGGCCGCGTCCGTGGTATCGACTGGTGCTGGTGGTCGATTCCGCACCCGACCTCGGCTCCTATGCGGTGTGCAATGGCGAGACGCGGACGGGACCGCACCGGCCCGGCCTCTTCTATGTCTATGCCGTCTACTGTCGAAACGACCAGGCGATGTCGGAAACCACCGCGTGGGTTCAGGCGACCGGGCCGGACGATCCGCGCGTCAGTGAGCTGTTCCGCCAATTGTTCCAGGTCGTGTTCACCGACTCCCCGGCCTATGGCCGTAACCTGAACGGACGTGGAGGAATGCGGAACTAGATTGCTCATATTCCTCTCCCCCGCTAGGGGGAGAGGCTAGGTGAGGGGGAATCGATGTGCGTAGCCCCCTCACCCGCCCTCTCCCCTAGCGGGGGAGAGGAGAATGAAGAAGCGACTCGAACAGCAATGTGACATGCAGTGACCGCCTGCAGGCGTATCGCTATGGTGCGCGGCAAGGGAGAACGTCTGCATGCCTTTCAAGAACAAGATTGCCGCCGCCCTCTTCGGCTTGGCTGCCCTTCCGGTTGCCGCCTCCGCGGCGGTCATCGGCGGCACCTACTATGCGCCGCAGTACGACTTCGGCGAATTCTTCGCCGCGACCGACCATCGGAATTTCCAGGTCATCCTCGCCGGCAATCCGTTCCCGAGCGTCGATCCCAACACGGTCGCCAACGCTCTTCTGCCGGCCATGCAAGCCGCCAAGCCGCGGCCGGCGCTCACCTTCACCTACGATGCTCCCGTCGAAAGGCCGCGCCCCGACTATCGCCTGGTGCTGGTCTTCGACTCCGCTCTCGATCTGGGCTCCGATTCGGTGTGCCGGGGCGTGACCCGCTTCAGGCAGGGCCAGCCGGGCCTCTTCTATCTCTACGCCGTCTATTGCCGCAACGATCAGGCCATGTCCGAGACGACGGCCTGGACGCCGGCGGCCGGGCCGGACGATCCGCGCATCCAGCAGCTCTTTCGCGAACTGTTCCAGGTCGTGTTCAGCGATTCGCCGGCGTTGCGGCCGCTGAACGGTCGCGGGGGGCGGTTCTAGGCCTGACGACGTTTGGCACTTGATTGGCCGGCCAAGTCCGCCTCCACTTCACGCTGTTGTGTCGCGGAGTTTGATAAGGAGTGGATATGCAGACGCTGAAGGATCGTCATGTTGTCGTGACCGGCGGCACCGGCGCGCTCGGCGCGGCGGTCGTGCTGAAATTCATCGAGGCGGGAGCGGTTTGCCACATCCCGGCGATTGAAAGCACGCCACCGACGGGCCGGCTTCCGGACAGCAAGCAAGTCAGCATTTCCCCGAGCATCGATCTTTCCGACGAGGCCTCGGTCGACGGCTTCTACGCCAAGCTGCCGCCGCTTCATGCCGTCGTGAACATCGCCGGCGGCTTTGCCTATGCGCCCATCGCCGACAGTCCGGCCAAGGTCCTGCAGCAGCAGATCTCCATGAACCTCGTTTCCTGCGTGCTGAGCTGCCGCGCCGCGGTGGCCAATTTCCGATTGGGCGGCCCAGATGGCGTTAAGAGGGGCGGACACATCGTCAATATCTCCGCCCGGCCTGCCCTCAATCCGCGCCAGGGTGCCAACATGACGGCCTACACCGCGTCCAAGGCCGCGGTCGCCGCCTTCACCGTCGCCCTGGCCGAGGAACTCAAGAACGAGAACATCTCGGCCATCGCCCTTGCGCCATCGACCATCGATACGCCGGTCAACCGCAAGGACATGCCGAACGCCAAGCACGACACCTGGGTCAAACCCACGGCGATCGCCGAGCTGATCGTGGCGCACTGCAGCCTGTCGGAAACCATCAATTCCGGCGCGCTGATCCCCGTCTATGGAAAGGCCTGAGCGCTCCACAGGGAAGCTCTGCTAACCAGACGGCGATGGCCGCCTGGTATTCCCTGATTGACCTGTTTCTCGCCCGTCTCGATGCCGAGGCCGCGCACGGCGTGGCGCTGTGGGCGCTCAAGAGCGGCTTGTTGCCGGCCGACCACCGGGCGGACCCACCATCGCTCGCGGTCCGGGTCTGGGGACGCTCCTTGCCGAACCCGATCGGCCTTGCCGCCGGCTTCGACAAGAACGCCGAGGTGCCGGATGCCCTGCTGGCTCTCGGCTTTGGCCTCGTCGAAATCGGCAGCGTGACGCCCCGGCCGCAGGACGGGAACCCGCGCCCGCGCCTCTTCCGCCTGGCCGAGGATCGCGGCGTCATCAATCGCATGGGCTTTCCGGGCCAGGGGCTCGACGCCGCCCGCTCGCGGCTTGCCGTTCGACCGCGCCGGGGCTTCGTCGGCGTCAATGTCGGCGCCAACAAGGACAGCACCGACCGCGCCGCGGATTACGTCACCTGCAGCGTGGCCTTGGCGCCCTATGCCGACTATCTCGTGTGCAACGTCTCCTCACCCAACACGCCGGGCCTGCGCAATCTCCAGGGGCGCACCCAGCTCGCCGACCTGCTGAAGCGCGTGCAGGACGCCATAGCCGCCAGGCCCGTGCCGCTCCTGGTCAAGATCGCGCCCGACGCCACGGACGACGACCTCGACGACATCGTCGCGGTCTGTCGTGAACTCAGGATGGACGGCATCATCGTCGGCAACACCACGCTGTCGCGGCCGCCGTCGCTCCGCTCGACACGACGTGTGGAGACCGGCGGTCTCTCGGGCGCACCGCTCACGGCACTTGCCACGGAGGTGCTGCGCCGCACCGCGCAGCGGGTCGAAGGCCAATTTCCCCTGGTCGGCTGCGGCGGCGTCGGCTCGGGCGCCGACGCCTACGCCAAGATCCGCGCCGGCGCGACCCTGGTGCAGCTTTACTCGGCGATGGTCTTCGACGGGCCGCCGCTCATCCGCCGCATCAAGGAGGACCTTGCGGCGCTGTTGGCGCGGGACGGCTTTGCGACAGTCGACGAGGCTGTCGGCGCGGATCTGTAGCTCCGCGGGCCTCCAGCCCGCCTCTTCATCTTTGCTGGGAGCGCGCAACTCCAGTTGCGCTCATGGGCTGTGTGATCCACGAAGATGCGCCACTGGAGTGGCGCGCTCCCAGCGATGAGCGGGCCTGGAGGCCCGCGGTCCGGCATGAATCCTCAGATATCCGCGAAGATGTGGCTTTCCTTCTTGGCGCCCGGATGCGTCACCGCCCCGTCGACGGCAGGGCCGACGAGCTCGGCGTATTTCCACAGCGCGCCCGCGGTGTAGCCGTTCTTCCTGGGCTTCCACGCCTTGCGCCGCTTCTTCAGCTCCTTTTCCGTGAGGGCGACGGAGAGCCTGCCCTTCACCGCGTCGATGGTGATCAGGTCGCCGTTCTTCAGCAGGCCGATCGGCCCGCCGACCGCCGCTTCCGGGCCGACATGGCCGACGCAGAAGCCGCGCGTGGCGCCAGAGAAGCGGCCGTCGGTGATCAGCGCCACCTTGTGGCCGACGTCGAGGCCATAGAGCGCCGCCGTGGTCGACAGCATCTCGCGCATGCCCGGGCCACCCTTGGGACCTTCGTAGCGGATGACGAGGACCTCGCCGTCCTTGAACTTGCGCTTCACGACGGCGTCGAACGCGGCTTCCTCGGTGTCGAAACAGCGCGCGGGACCGGTGAAGACCAGCCCCTCTCCGTGCATGCCCGCCACCTTCACGATCGCGCCATCGGGGGCAAGGTTGCCCTTCAGCCCCACCACGCCCCCGGTCGGCGAAAGGCAGTTCTTCACGCGATAGACGACGTCCTGGTTCTCCGGGAACGTCACATCCTTGTGGTTCTCGGCCAGCGTCTTGCCGGTCGCCGTCAGCACGTCGCCGTGCAGGAGGCCCGCATCCAGCAGTTCCTTGATGACGATAGGGATGCCGCCGACATTGTAGAGATCGAACGCCACGTACTTTCCGCCCGGCTTGAGGTCGGCGATGTAGGGCGTCTTCTTGAAGATCTTCGCCACGTCGTGCAGGTCGAACTTGATGCCGCACTCGTGCGCCATCGCCGGCAGATGCAGGCCGGCATTGGTCGAGCCGCCGGTCGCCGCCACGACGACCGCGGCGTTCTCGAAGGCCTCGCGCGAGCAGATATCGCGCGGCCGGATGCCAAGCCGCAGCAGGTTCATCGCCGCCTCGCCTGACGCCTCGGCATACTGGTCGCGCGTCTCGTAGGGCGCCGGCGCGCCGGCCGAGCCCGGCAGCGCGAGCCCGATCGCCTCGGAAACGCAGGCCATGGTGTTGGCGGTGAACTGGCCGCCGCACGAGCCGGCCGACGGACAGGCGGCGCATTCGAGCTCGTGCAGGTCGGCATCGGAGAACTTGCCGGCGGCGTGCATGCCGACGCCCTCGAACACGTCGACCACGGTGACGTCCTTGCCGCGGAACTTGCCGGGCAGGATCGAGCCGCCATACATGAACACCGACGGCACGTTCAGGCGCAGCATGGCCATCATCATGCCCGGCAGCGACTTGTCGCAGCCCGCCAGGGTCACCATGGCGTCGTAGCAGTGGCCGCGCATGGTGAGCTCGACCGAATCGGCGATGAGGTCGCGGCTGGCGAGCGACGACTTCATGCCCTGGTGGCCCATGGCGATGCCGTCGGTCACGGTGATGGTGGTGAACTCGCGCGGCGTGCCGCCGCCGCGATCGACGCCGATCTTCAC
>Ga0137412_10005026_pt1 | contig 10576 bp, 8 predicted proteins | sample CZODoug2_1_16fun_FD_122160 | JGI IMG/M metagenome (GOLD analysis project Ga0137412, IMG submission 122160) | Vadose zone soil fungal communities from Angelo Coast Range Reserve, California, USA - CZODoug2_1_16fungal (Hybrid Assembly) | ecosystem: Environmental > Terrestrial > Soil > Vadose zone... | reverse complement strand
CGCGCCATCTACGGCACCAATCGCCTGTTCTCCGGGCAGATCGTGTTCAAGGGCGAGACCATCGAACGCCTGCCGCCGTGGGAGCGTCTGAAGCGCGGCGTCGGCTTCGTGCCCCAGGGCCGTTGCAATTTCCCGGCGATGAGCGTGGCGGAAAATCTCAAGATGGGGTGTTACACCCTGCCCGCCGCGCGTCATGAGGCGGCCATCGGGCGGGTCACCGGGCTGTTCCCGATGTTGCGGCAGAAATGGCGGATCGAGGCCGGCAACCTTTCGGGCGGCGAGCAGCAGATCCTGGAAATGGCGATGGTGCTGCTGGTCGAGCCGTCGCTTTTGTTGCTCGACGAGCCCTCGCTCGGCCTGTCGCCCAGGATGCAGGGCGACGTGTTCGGCACGGTACAGCGCATCGCGGCCAGCGGCGTCACCGTCCTGATCGTCGAGCAGAACGTGCGCGGCGCGCTGCTGATTTCCGACCGCGCGCTGGTGATGGAACAGGGGCGCAAATTCATGGAAGGCCCGGCGGCCGAGGTGCGGACCGATCCGCGCATCCGCCAGGCCTATCTCGGCGGCAACATCCAACAGACGGCAGCGTAGGAGCACATGGAAAAAGCACGGTTGGCCGTCGACATCGGCGGCACCTTCACCGATCTCTGCCTCGACTGGAACGGCAAGCTCACCAGCGTGAAGGTGCTGACCACGCCGCGCGCGCCGGAAGAAGGCGTGCTGGGCGGCATGGAGCAGATCCTGAAGCAGACCGGCATCAGGCCCGCCGATCTCGGCCTGGTCATCCACGGCACGACGCTCGCCACCAACGCCATCATCGAGCGCAAGGGCGCCAAAACGGCGCTGGTTGTCACCGAGGGGTTTCGCGATTCGATCGAGATCGCCTTCGAGCACCGATTCGAGCAGTACGACATCTTTATGCGGAAGCCGCCGCCATTGGTGGCGCGCGACCTGCGCTTCGGCATCCCCGAACGCATGGACGGCCGCGGCAACGTGCTGATCCCGCTCGACGAGGCGGCGGTGTGCGCGCTGGCGCCCAGGCTGAAGGCGGCCGGCATCGAGGCGATCGCGATTGGCTACATGCACGCCTATCTCGACGGCAAGCATGAACGGCGCACGCGCGACATCCTGACGGAATTGCTGCCCGGCGTGTCGATCTCGCTGTCCAGCGAAGTGTCGCCGGAGATCCGCGAGTACGAGCGCTGGTCGACCGCCGTCGCCAACGCCTACGTCCAGCCGGTGATGGACCGCTATCTCGGCCGGCTCGACGACGGGCTGCGGCGCAAGGGCTTCACCTGCCCCCTGTTCATGATCACCTCGGGCGGCGGGCTCGCCGCACTCGAGACGGCGCGCAAGTTCCCGATCCGCCTGGTCGAATCGGGCCCGGCCGGCGGCGCCATCCTGGCGGCGGCGCTGGCGCGGCAATGCGGCCTCGACAAGGTGCTGTCGTTCGACATGGGCGGCACGACGGCCAAGATCTGCCTGATCGACCATGGCGAGCCGCAGCATTCGCGCACCTTCGAGGTGGCGCGGCAGTACCGGTTCCTCAAGGGCAGCGGCCTGCCGCTGCGCATCCCGGTGATCGAGATGGTCGAAATCGGCGCGGGCGGCGGCTCGATCGCCTCGGTCGATTCGCTGTCGCGGGTCCATGTCGGGCCGGAAAGCGCCGGCGCCGAGCCCGGCCCGGCGAGCTACGGCCGCGGCGGCACGGAGCCCACCGTGACAGATGCCGATGTCGTGCTGGGCCGCATCGATCCCGCCTATTTCGCCGGCGGCTCGATCAAGCTCTCGCCCGACAAGGCGGGCGCCGCCGTCGACAAGGCGGTCGGCACGCCGCTCGGCCTGAAACGCCTCGACGCGGCGTTTGGCGTGAGCGAGATCGTCGAGGAGAACATGGCCAATGCCGCGAGGGTGCACGCCGTCGAGCGCGGCAAGGAATTGCAGGATCGCACCATGATCGCCTTCGGCGGCGCGGCGCCGATCCATGCCGCGCGGCTGGCCGAAAAGCTCGGCATCCGCCGCGTCCTGGTGCCGAGCGGCGCGGGCGTCGGTTCGGCGGTCGGTTTCCTGATGGCGCCAGTCGCCTACGAGGTCGTGCGCAGCCGCTACGTCCAGCTCGACGACGACAAGTTCGACCCGGCCTACGTCAATGCGCTGTTCGCCGAGATGCGCGCCGAGGCCGAAGCGGTGGTCAAGGCCGGCGCGCCCGAGGCCAGGCTGGTCGAAGCGCGGACGGCCGACATGCGGTACCGCGGCCAGGGCCACGAGATCACCGTCAGCCTGCCACCCGGCCCGTTCGATCGGGCCTCGCGCGACAAGCTCATAAAGCTCTACGAGGATGGCTACGCCACGACCTTCGGCCGGACGATTCCGGGGCTGGGCGTGGAGATCATGAACTGGACGCTTCGCCTGGCGGCCGAGCAGGCCGCCGTCCCCAAGATCGCGCCGCAGCCCGCCGACCTGGCAGCCAAGGCGCGCGGCAGCCGGCCGGTCTACGATCCGGCGGATCAGGACATGAAAGACGTGTCGGTCTATCATCGCGCCGACCTCACGATCGGCAGCTTCGTGCCCGGCCCGGCGGTCATCGCCGAGGACGAGACGACCACCATCGTGCCTAAAAGCTTCGCGGCGCGCATAAGCCCGATCGGCGCCATTCTGTTGGAGAAGGTTGGAACATGAGCATCAACGATCCCCTTTCGCCCATTCGCCTGCAGCTGATGTGGGACCGCCTGATCGCGGTCGTCGAGGAGCAGGCGCTGGCCCTGATCCGCACCGGCTTCTCGACGTCGACGCGCGAAGCGGGCGACCTGTCGGCCGGCGTGTTCGACCTCGACGGCGACATGCTGGCCCAGGCCGTCACCGGCACGCCCGGCCACATCAACTCGATGGCGCGCGCGGTGCGCCACTTCCTGGAAAAATTCCCGGCCAAGGTGATGAAGGAAGGCGACATCTTCCTGACCAACGACCCCTGGAAGGGCACCGGCCATCTGCACGACTTCACCTTCGTCACGCCGACCTTCCGGCGCGGCAAGATGGTGGCGCTGTTCGCCTCGACCTGCCACGTGGTCGATATCGGCGGCCGCGGCATGGGCACCGACGCCCGCCAGGTCTACGAGGAAGGCCTCTACATCCCGCTGATGCGCTTCGCGCGCGAGGGCAAGGTCGACGAGACCCTGATAGACATCGTGACCGTCAATGTGCGCGAGCCGGTCCAGGTGGTGGGCGATCTCTACTCGCTGGCGACCTGCAACGAGATCGGCTGCCGCCGCCTGATCGAGATGATGGACGAGTTCGCCATCGACGATCTCGACCGGCTGGGCACTCACATCCTGGAGAAATCCAAGCAGGCCTCGCTCGAGGCCATCCGCAAGATCAAGCCGGGCGAATACAAGTTCTCGATGACGGTCGACGGCTACGACAAGCCGATCGACATCGTCGCCACCATGCAGATCGGCGAGACCGGCATCGACGTCGATTTCGCCGGCACCTCGGGCGTCTCGTCCTACGGCATCAACGTGCCGGTCTGCTACACCGAGGCCTATGCCTCGTTCGGCGTGAAATGCATCGTGGCGCCCAAGGTGCCGAACAACGAGGGCTCGCTGTCGGTGATCCGCGTCACCGCGCCCAAGGGTTCGATCCTGAACGCCCAGCATCCCTCGCCGGTCGCCGCCCGCCACGTCACCGGCCAGATGCTGCCCGACGTGATGTTCGGCTGCCTGCACCAGGCGCTGGGCGGCGGCGTGCCGGCCGAGGGCACGTCGTGCCTGTGGAACCTGTTTGCCCTGGGCGGCCCCGGCCGCACCGACGGCGATCCGGCCGAAACCGTGAACGCCATCCCCTTCAACGTCATGAGCTTCCATGCCGGCGGCACCGGCGCGCGTCCGGGCAGCGACGGCCTCTCGGCCACCGCCTTCCCGAGCGGCGTCAAGAACGTGCCGATCGAGGTCAACGAGGCGGTGTCGCCGGTCATCGTCTGGCGCAAGGAATACCGCCAGGATTCCGGCGGCCCCGGCGAGTTCCGCGGCGGGCTGGGCCAGATCATGGAGGTGGGCACGCTCGACAAGGCGCCGTTCGCCATCAGCGCCTACTACGACCGCATCGACCATCCGCCGCGCGGCCGCGAGGGTGGCCAGAACGGCGCCGCAGGCACGCTGAAGCTCGCCTCGGGCGGCACGATGCGCGGCATGGGCCAGCAGACCGTGCCGCAGAAGGATCGCGTGATCATCTCGATGCCGGGCGGCGGCGGCCTCGGCAATCCGCGCCGGCGCGCGGTCGATGCGGTGGCGCAGGACGTGCGCGAGGGCTTCATCTCGGCTGCGTCGGCGCGGCGCGACTATGGCGTGGCGGTGAACGACGACGGCACGGTCGACGAGGCCGAAACGGCAAAGCTGCGCCAGCTGGCGGCGGAGTAGGCAGCTCGTGCTGGGGGCCATCCTTCGAGACGGGCGCTGCGCGCCCTCCTCAGGATGAGGTGTGCTTTGCCGAAACAACGACACCTCAGCCTCGGCGTGAGGTCTGGATTGTCGAAACAACAACACCTCATGCTGAGGAGCGAGCGCAGCGAGCGTCTCGAAGCATGGGCAACCGATGACTAGGGAGACAACGCGATGCGTGTAAGTGCCGGCCTGCCGACCGGAATGGAAGGCCTGACCTATCCGATCCCGTTCTCCGATCCCGAGAACGTCATCCGGATCGCCCAGGCGGCGGAGAAATTCGGCTACGATTCGGTGTGGGGCAACGACCACATGACGACGCAGAACTACGTGCGCGCCGAGTTCCCCGTGCCGCCGCGTTTCTGGGAGCCTCTGATCACCTACGCCTTCGTGCTGTCGGAGACCAAGACCATCAAGGTCGGCACCGGCATCCTGGTGCTGCCGATGCGCCACGACATCGTGGTCACCGCCAAGCAGATCGCCACCCTCGACCATTTCGGCAAGGGACGCCTGGAAGTGGGCGTCGGCATCGGCGCCTATCGCGAGGAGTTCAAGGCGCTGCAGCCCGACGCCAAAATGGATCGCGGCGACATCGTCGACGAGGGCCTGCAGGCGCTCAACCTGCTGTTCAAGGAGCGCGTCGCGAGCTTCGACGGCAAGTTCTACAAGTTCCGCGACGTCGAGCTCTACCCCAAGCCCCTGCAGAAGCACATCCCGATCTATGTCGGCGGCAACAACGCCAACAACATCGCCCGCACGGTCAAATGGGCCGACGGCTGGCTGCCCGCCGGCATGCATGTCGATCGCGTGCGCGCCGGCGTGAAGACCTTGCACGAGATGGCCGAACAGGCCGGACGCGATCCCAGGACCATCGAAGTCTGCCCGCAATTCGTCGTCCATGTCGGCCGGACGCACCAGGCCGCCGTCGAGAGCTTCCGCAAGAGCCAGATGAACAAGCACCTGGTGTCGCTCAGCAAATCGACCCTCAAGGGCCAGGGCACGGCCACCCACGAGGACATCAACCTCATAGGCACGCCGGCCGAGATCGTCGACAAGGCCAACGCCTTCCGCGAGGCCGGCGTCACCCACCTGCTCGGCCTCTACTTCGCGGCCAACTCCGTGCAGGAGCTGATCGACCAGATGCAGATCTTCGGCGAAGAGGTGACGCCCAAGATCAAGTGACTGCTGGCAGTGCAGGCAACGAGGGGCTTTAGTTCCGCCGAGGAGAACTGCGGAGGGGGTTTGGGAGGTTTGGGAGGTTTGGGAGGTTCGTGCAAGCCGCGTTGACCAACTCAGGCGGCAGCACGGTGCTGCGCGCCCCTCACGGGGAGCCCATGGCAGTCTCGATGAAATGGCCGAGGGACTGAACAGAATGCCGATCCTACTGTATGAGGTCGGCAGACATACGCCACAACATTGCTCAGTCTTGTCAAGAGGCAAGCCTGATCGCGCCGCTCCAATAATTCTTTCGTACCGGTATGATGCGCCGGAGTCGTTCAGGGAAGCCGTCGCACCACTACGGGCGGGATTGCCCAGCCTGCGATGCCAGCAATTTGCTGTCAGAAGCACCTTCCTTCGACATCTTCAATTCGTGTCGCAACAAACCACCACGGATGGCGGCGGCGGGAATATCGAAGAAGGATTGAGGCGAGCGGGGCCTTTGCGCTACTCTAGGATCCCGGCGGGCATCCGGCGAGGATCGATTGATGTTGTGGGAACTTAGCGTCGAGCAGCGCTGAACGGGGCGTTTCCGCCCCAGATTGCACCGCCCGTCTGGAACGGCGCGGTCACCATTCCCATGCTTCGAGGTCTTCGATGTCTCTTCTGCACATCGCGCACGCGACGGTATCGACCGGGGCCGCATCCCAGTTCGTCGGTGGTCGCTTTCCAATCGGCCGGGTCGAGCGCTGTCGGTTGATCCGCCGGGGCTTCAACGACAGCTATCGAATCGACGCGGTAGGCGGCCGGTTCGTGCTGCGGCTGGCCCGCGCCGGTCGGCGGCATGCGTCCGAGCTGGCCGAGGAAGCGGCACATCTCGATCATCTCATGCGGCGTGGCGTGCCGGTCGCCGCCCCGGTTCGCGGTCGCGACGGCCGCTTCGAGCAAATCGCAGAGGCCGCCGACGGCGAGCGCGGTGCGTTGCTCTTCGCCTTCGTGCCGGGATGTCCATTCCGGGCGAGCCCGGCGGACGCGGCGGCAACCGGCGAGACTCTTGCCCGAGTTCACATGGTCTCGGAAAGCTTCGCCGGCGCGGGAGCGCGGCCTGAACTCGATCTCGACCGGCTCCTGAACCGGCCGCTCACGTCGCTGCTGTCTTTGCTCGACGGTCGGCCGGAGGCGCACGCCCTGCTTAATCCACTCGCGGACCGGCTGCGGGCCTGCATTACCAAGCAGGCGCCGCAACTGACCCGGGGCTACTGCCACGGCGACTGCCATGGCGGCAACGCCCATTTCGGCGCCGACGGGGTCGCGGCCTTCTTCGACTTCGACGACGGCGGTCCGGGCTGGCTTGCCTATGATCTCAGCGTCTTTCTGTGGGGCGCGTACCTCTCCGGCAGCTCTGAGCGGCGCGCGCTGTGGCAGTATTTTCTGCGCGGCTATGCGCGCCGGCGGCGGATCGCATCCGCCGATCTCGAGGCCGTCCCCTTCTTCATCGCAATCCGCCACCTCTGGCTGCTCGGCGAATATGCCGCCGGGGCCGAGGTCTGGGGCACGGAATGGCTAGGCGAATGGTTCGATCGGCAGCTCACCTTCCTGAAGGACTGGCAGACCAATCAGCTGACCGATCCGCTCGGACTCGCCTCAAGCGGCTGAGCGCCGGTGCCGATGCGGATGATCAACATGCGGTGCATCGAGTTCTCGGGGAGAGGCGCCGCTCGCGGCACCTTGCCGATTGCCGGCAAGCACGTCCCGCTGCTCGGCAAACAGCGCCTTCATCCAATCGATGACCGCGCGCACGCAGGCGGCGCGGCGCAGATCGCGGTGGACGATGATCCAGTAGTCGGCGGCGATCTCCGGGATCGGCGGCATCAGCCGCTCAAGCAGGGGATGGCCGTCGCCGACATAGCAGGGCAACACGCCGCGCCCGGTACCGGCGCGGATCGCTTCCAGATGCATCAGCATCGATGAGGCGCGCAGCGCCACCGGCTTTCCCGTTTCCTCGACCTGCCGCTGCACCCAGCGCGCCGGCGCATAGTGGGCTTGCTCGTCGGTATAGGTGACCCACGCAGCAGCATCCGCGCCGCGACGCCGGTAGACCGAACAGGCGAAGGTGCCTGCCTTGAAGATGTAGAAGTCGCCGCTTTCCGGCGGCTCGTGGCGCAGCGCCATGTCGGCTTCGCGTCGCGCGAGGTTTTTCGTTTGTCGCGAATCGACCAGTTCCAGGGTGATGCCGGACGGAAGCGCCGTCGTGGTCGGTTCCGACAGGCAGCGAGCGAGAAACCCGGCGGCACACTCGCCGGTCGATACCCGCACCGTACCGCTCAACAGCGGCGAAGCCGCCGCGCGCCGCCGCTCCAACGTCAGCACCGCATCCTCGACGCTCTCGGCCGCCGGGATCAGCTGCTCGCCGGCGGCGTTGAGGTGCAGCCCCTCGGGCAGGCGGTCGAACAAGGTCTGCCCACCAAAAGTGGCCTCGAACGCGGCCAATCGGCGGGCGATGGTCGGCTGGCTGAGCCCGAGCGCGCGTCCGGCGGCTCGCATCGAGCCCTGCCGGGCGACGGCGAGGAACACCCGGACATCGTCCCAGTCCATCGCCCCGCGACCCGATCGTGGCGGGCGGGTCGCCGGATCATGCCGCGTCTTGCGCCCCGCAATCGCCGATTCGTGGAGAGCAGCCATGACATGTTCCTTTCTGGCTAGCCTCACTGTGTCGACCTCAACCGTGACTCGTACCATCAATCGGGTGCCACGAAAACGTTGCAGGGGGTCGCAAAAGCGGAGATCACCGCCGTTAAATCGTGGCCCTATGTTGGGCTGGCGCGAAAGTCGAGCAAGCCGACGGGACGCGTGGAGGGCCGGATGCCGACCATCATCGATCTCAACGCAGAAGCCGCGAAGCTCACGATGTTCCGCGGGCTGACACCGCAAACGACGCGCGCGGAGCGCAAAGGCAGCGCCGCGCAATTGCCTCGTTACCGTGACGGGCTCCTGCTTCTTGGCAAGTCCGCCGGAACAGGCCATTGGGAGACCCATCCCGAGGACGAGCTGGTTCACGTTCTCGACGGAGCGGCGACTCTCGACATCGTCCAACAGGACGGGCCGCAATCTTTTGCACTCAGCGCCGGAATGATCGCCATCGTTCCCCCAGGCGCATGGCACCGTTTTCGCTCGGCGGATGGCAAGACCACGATGAGCGCGGTGATCCCCGGCGACCACATCGATCTCGATGTCGACGACCCCCGGACGAGCACACCCGACCTCGACTTGGGCGATACGACAAGACCGCCGAGCATCATCGATCTCAATGCCGAGCTCGCGAAGCTCACGATGTTCCGCGGGCGGACGCCGCGATCGACGATGGCCGATCGAGAGGGCAGCAGCGCACGATTGGCTTCCTACCGCGACGGCACCCTCAGCATCACAAAGTTTGCGGGGAAGGGTCATTGGGAATGCCATCTCGCCGGCGACGAACTGATTCACATCCTCGACGGCACTGCGACGCTGGAAATGCTCGGCGAGGATGGCCCCCAATCCTTCGCGCTCCGTGCCGGAATGATCGCTGTCAATCCCCGGGATGCGTGGCATCGCTTCTCCTCTGCGGACGGCGTAACGCTGCTGGCTGTGACACCTTCCCCGAGCGAGGTTATCGATCTCGATGTCGACGACCCTCGGCAGGTCGAGCGCAAGCCCGCATGAGGTCAAACGGGTTCTGATCTCAACCAGGGAAGGAGGAATTCGCGATGGGCACGCAAGGCATTGTTGTAAAGCCGGGACAGGGCTCGGTGGCGAACTACGCGCCGGGGCGGTCGATCGTGCTCAAGCTACGATGTGACGAGACCGATGGAAGTATCATGATGTTCGAGGCGACCGCTCCGGTCGGGACCAAGAGCACATTGCACCTCCATCACGACAGCGACGAGGTGGCTTATGTCCTGAGTGGCGAGATCACTTTCCTGATCGGCGATGACGTCACGGTCGGCGGCCCCGGTACCAGTGCGTTCATGCCACGTGGCGTCCGGCATACCTGGAAAAGCACCGGCGCGCACGCCGGGCGCGTGCTGTTTCTCTACACCCCGGCCGGGGCAGGCGGGTTGATCGAAGAGCAGCAACAGACCGGCAGCAACTTCTCATCGATGACCGAAACCGAGCGGGCCGAGATGCTGCAGCGCTACGGCTGGGAACTCCTCGGGCCGTCGCCGTTGTAACCGCGACTCCGGGCTCGCCCGGCAGAAAACACCCGGCGCAGGCGCCGGGTGCCTCGTCCGTTTGATGCGTCGTCAGCGGCCAATCTGGCGGCTGATCGCGTTCTCCTGCTGGTTGAGAGCGCGCTGGTCGGCGCGGGTGATATGGCCGCCGTCCAGCGACGCCATGGTACGCTCCTCGCGGCGCACCTGACGGTCCTCGCGGTGGAGCGCCCGAGCCTGGCCTCTGCTGATTTCGCCCTCCCGGTATTCGCGATTGATGCGGCGATCCTGGTTGTGCAGCCGGTCGTTGACCTGATCGCGCCGCGGGTGGTTCCTCTCCCACGACGTTTCGGCAAAGGCGCTACCGGCCATAACGAGGGTACCGGCGAAGACGACGGTGGCCAGCCTGACAGACTTCATCGCAATCATGTCGTGCTCCTAGCTTCTTGGATCAGGGCGATCGGCAAGCCGCGATCACCCCTTAATCTGAGCTACGGGGTCAGTCCGCGGCTCGTCCCCACGACGACAGGTTTCTGTAACCAGCACTGCTGAATGCGCACATAAGTCATCCCTCCGCCCGTAGGACGGTATCGCCTTCACACACCGCGTTAGAAGCCCTCTCCGCCCGCGTCATCGCGGGGGAAGAGGGAGGGGACCCGCGCTTGCGCGGGGAGGGTGAGGTGGGCCGCGGCGCCTGCAAGCGGAAACATTCCGCCCTTCAGAAGCACCACCTCACCCTCCCATTGCTTCGCAATGGGCCCCACCCTCTCCCCCGCTGCGCGGCGGAGAGGGACTCTG
>Ga0137412_10005025_pt1 | contig 10576 bp, 10 predicted proteins | sample CZODoug2_1_16fun_FD_122160 | JGI IMG/M metagenome (GOLD analysis project Ga0137412, IMG submission 122160) | Vadose zone soil fungal communities from Angelo Coast Range Reserve, California, USA - CZODoug2_1_16fungal (Hybrid Assembly) | ecosystem: Environmental > Terrestrial > Soil > Vadose zone... | reverse complement strand
GAAGTCGTCGAAATCGTCGATTTCTTGAAAGATCCCGGCAAGTTCCAGAAACTTGGCGGCAAGATACCGAAAGGCGTGCTGATGGTCGGCTCGCCCGGCACCGGCAAGACCCTCCTGGCCCGCGCCATCGCCGGCGAGGCCAAAGTGCCTTTCTTCACCATTTCGGGCTCGGATTTCGTCGAGATGTTCGTCGGAGTCGGCGCTTCGCGCGTGCGCGACATGTTCGAGCAAGCCAAGAAGCATGCTCCCTGCATCATTTTCATCGATGAAATCGACGCCGTCGGCCGGCATCGCGGCGCAGGCTTGGGCGGCGGACACGACGAGCGCGAGCAGACCTTGAACCAGTTGCTGGTCGAGATGGATGGATTCGAGGGCAACGAGGGCATCATTGTCATCGCGGCCACGAACCGGCCCGATGTGCTCGATCCGGCGCTGCTGCGTCCGGGCCGTTTCGATCGCCAAGTGGTGGTGCCGCTGCCCGACGTTCGCGGCCGCGAGCAGATTCTCAAAGTTCACATGCGCAAAGTGCCGCTCGGCGACAACGTCAAGCCTTCGGTGATCGCGCGCGGCACGCCGGGTTTCTCGGGTGCGGATCTTGCCAATCTCGTCAACGAAGCCGCGCTGTTCGCGGCGCGCGGCAACAAGCGTTCGGTGACCATGGAAGAGTTCGAGCGCGCCAAGGACAAGATCATGATGGGCGCCGAGCGCCGCTCCATGGTCATGACCGAGGAAGAGAAACGCAACACGGCTTATCACGAGTCGGGACACGCCATCGTGGGCTTGAGCGTGCCCGAGCACGATCCGGTGTACAAAGTGACCATCATCCCGCGGGGCCGCGCGCTGGGCGTGACCATGTTCCTGCCGGAAGCGGATCGCTACAGCACCAGCAAGCGCCAGCTCGAGAGCCGCATCGCGACGTTGTTCGGCGGCCGCATCGCCGAAGAGTTGGTGTTCGGCGCCGACGCCGTCACCACGGGTGCGTCCAACGACATCGAACGCGCCACGGAGCTGGCGCGCAACATGGTGACGCGTTGGGGCCTGTCGGATCGCCTGGGTCCGCAGACCTACAGCGAAGAGTCCGGTGAAGTATTCCTGGGCCGCAGCGTCACACAGCACAAGCAAGTGTCCGACGTGACGGCGCACGTGATCGACGAAGAAGTGCGTCGCGTCATCGACAACAACTACCAACGCGCCTACAAAATTCTGCAGACCAATATGGACAAGCTGCAGACCATGTCGGAGGCCTTGATCAAGTACGAGACCATCGATGAGGAAATGATCAAGGACATCATGGAAGGCCGAGCGCCGCGGCCGCCGCGCGACTGGGACGATACACCGACACCGACACCGCGCGGCCCCACGGCAGAGAAGCCGGCGCCGCCGCTGGTCAACCCTGCTGGTCAGCACTAATCTCGAAACGCGATTTAACTGAGGGCAGCGCCAGCCCGAGGGCATAAGGGGATTCGAGGCCACGAAAGGCAGCAGTGTCCTCGAATCTTATACCCCCGCGCAGATCAGGCGCAGTTAAAATCACGGGCTGAGAATTACTGCCAAAGCCCACTGCCGCGAATGACGATCACTGCTAACCATGATCTTTGCGCGCCGACACTGAGCAGCGCCATACCCACGGCTTCCTCTGCCCCAAAGTCTGAAGTGGCCCATGCAGTGGCGTTGTAGACAGCGAACGATTGATCTCACCCGGCCCGTCGTCATGGGGATCCTCAACGTCACGCCGGATTCGTTTTCCGATGGCGGGCGCTTTGCGCAGACGGACGCGGCGCTTGAGCGTGCGCGGCAAATGGTGGCGGAGGGCGCGGCAATAATCGATGTGGGTGGCCAGTCGACGCGACCTGGGGCGCTGGGAGTCGACGAGGACGTGGAAATCGCGCGTGTGCTTCCCGTCATAGAAGCGATCGCGGCGAGTTGCAATGTCGCCATTTCCATCGATAGTTCGAAGCCCGCTGTCATGGCGGCGGCGGTGGCGGCCGGTGCCTGCATCATCAACGATGTCTACGCCTTGCGGGAGCCCGGCACCCGCGCGGTTGCGGCCGAGACTCTGGCCGGCGTGTGTCTCATGCACATGCAGGGCGAGCCGCGTACGATGCAAGAAAGTCCGCACTATAATGACGTGGTGGGTGAAGTCAGCGAATTTCTATTGCGCGAGCGGCATGAGTGCGTGGAAGCGGGCATCGCTGCCGAGTGCATCGCGTTCGATCCCGGGTTTGGGTTTGGCAAGAGCTTGGAGCACAATTTGACTCTGCTGAAGGAACTGTCGCGATTTGCCTCGCTTGGAGCACCGCTGCTGGTCGGTGTTTCGCGCAAGAGCGTCATCGGAAAAATTTTGGGGAAAGCGCTGAATGATCGGCTGTACGGCGGACTGGGATTGGCGGCGCTGGCGGTGAGCAGCGGCGCACGGATCATTCGCACCCACGATGTGGGCCCGACACGCGATGCAATACGCTGTGTCAGCGCGGTGCTGCAGGGACTGGAAACTTGACGAGTTTGTTCGGCACAGATGGCGTGCGCGGCCGCGTCGGCACGGTACCGATGACGGTGGATTTTACGCTGCGCCTGGCCAGTGCCGCCGCGCGCGTGCTCAGCCCCGGCGGCGGGCGCGTTCTCATCGGCAAGGACACGCGCGTGTCAGGCTACATGTTCGAGTCGGCGCTGGAAGCGGGGTTCGTTGCCGCGGGCGTCGATGTCATGCTGATCGGGCCTCTGCCGACGCCGGGCATCGCCTACATGACTCAGCGCCTGGGCTGCAGCTTCGGCGTTGTCATCAGCGCGTCGCACAACCCCTATCAAGACAACGGCATCAAGTTCTTCGATGCCATGGGCAGCAAGTTGTCCGACCAGGTCGAGCACGAAATCGAACGTTTGATGGGGCTGTCCGTGGTCACGCAGGAATCACAGCTCCTGGGCAAAGCGATACGCATTGACCGCAGCCGGACGCAGTATCAGGACTTTTGCGCCTCGACCATTCCGTCCGGTATGAGCTTGAAGGGTTACAAGATCGTCATCGACTGCGCCAATGGCGCGGGCTACAAAGTGGCGCCGCGGGTGCTGGCCGACTTGGGTGCGGAAATCGTACCCATCGGCTGCTCGCCGAACGGCCGCAATATCAACGACGGTTGTGGATCCACATCTCCGGAACTTCTGCAACTCACGGTGCCCGGGGTGCGCGCTCAAGTCGGGCTGGCGCTCGACGGCGATGGCGACCGCGTCGTGATGGTGGATGAGCTTGGGCGTTGCGTGGATGGCGACCAATTGTTGTTCATTCTCGCCATGGCTCGACGACTCGCAGGCGAATTGAAAGGACCCGTGGTGGGCACCGTGATGAGCAATCTGGGGCTGGAGCATGTGCTCGCGGAACGCGGCGTTGAATTCCTGCGCGCTCAAGTGGGCGATCGCAATGTACTCGCGATGCTCAATCAGACGGGCGGAACCTTGGGCGGAGAGACCTCGGGTCACATCTTATGCTTGGACAAGACCACCACCGGCGACGGGTTGATCAGTGCCCTTCAGGTGCTCGCCATCATGCGGCAAACCGGCTCCGGGCTGGCTGAACTCGCCGCGGGCATGAAGAAGTATCCACAGGTGCTGCTGAATGTGCGGGTTGCCAGGCGCTTTGATCCGCTGACCGAGCCCGAGGTGGCGCGGATGGTCGGAGAGGTGGAACTTCGGCTCAAAGGCCGCGGGCGAATTGTGCTGCGGCCGTCTGGCACCGAGCCGGTCATTCGGGTCATGGTGGAGGGCTCCGATGCGGCTCTCGTCAAGCAGGGCGCCAAGGACATCGCCGCCGCGGTCGAAGCCGCGTCCAGCACTAATTCCTAACGGGGGCTTGCAGTTACCCAGCGGCGCGGCTAATCTTCGCCGCCTTTCCCGCAGGGCAAATGCCCCAAGGTAGGCTATGCGTCGTCCGATGGTCGCGGGCAATTGGAAAATGCACGGGTCACAGGCCACCAATCGGGCGTTGCTCGCCGAATTGGAGGGCTATGTCCGGCCGGACTGGCCGATCGACGTCGTGGTGTTTCCGCCCTTTGTATATCTCGCTGATGCGGTGCGAGTCCTGGAAGACGGACGGATCCTGGTCGGCGCGCAGGACGTCTGCGCCGAGTCCGGCGGTGCCTTTACGGGCCAGGTGGGCGCCGCAATGCTCAAGGACGTGGGGTGCCGCTACGTCATTGTGGGGCATTCGGAGCGGCGTCGCTGGTATCACGAGGACGATGCCTTGGTGGCGCGCAAGTTTGCAGCAGCCTTGGCGGGGGGGCTCACGCCGGTGCTGTGCGTCGGGGAGACCCTGGAAGAGCGCGAGGCGAAGCAAACCGAGTCGGTGGTGGGACGGCAAGTCGATGCCGTGATCGCCATGCACGGCGCCGGGGGCTTTGCAGACGCGGTGCTGGCTTACGAGCCTGTGTGGGCCATCGGCACCGGGCGCACCGCCTCGCCCGAACAGGCTCAGGCGGTGCATGCATTCCTGCGCAGTCGAATCGCTTCGCATGATGCTAAGATGGCGGACCGTTTGCGTATCCTTTACGGCGGCAGCGTAAAAGCCGGCAATGCCGCAGAGCTATTCGCAATGCCCGACGTGGACGGTGGCTTGGTGGGTGGCGCTTCCTTGAGCGCCGATGAGTTTCGACAGATTTGCGCGGCTGCGGCCGTTCGTCACTAAAGAGATTTTTTATGTTGCGTGGTGTGATTTTGGGCGTGCATGTATTACTTGCGCTGATGATTATCGGGCTGGTGCTGCTGCAGCGTGGCAAGGGTGCGGAGGCGGGAGCCGGATTCGGTTCCGGTGCATCGGGCACCGTGTTTGGTGCGCGTGGCACCAGCACCTTGTTTTCGAAATTGACGGCGGTGTTTGCGGCTCTGTTCTTTGTGACCAGTTTGAGCTTGGCGTATCTCGGCTCGCACGCAACGGTTGAGCCGACTTCCGTGTTGGAGCGTGCGGCGCAAGCTGCCGCTGCAGCGCCTTCCAAGGCGCCGCCACCGGCCATTACGCCATCGCCGCCGCCTGCTGCGCCGACGCCCGCGCCCGTCGAACCGAAACCGACGGAACCTCCGAAGTAAATAGTTAGTGACTGAATCATTCTCACCGGCGCGCAGCGCCGCTAACATACGGGGTTCGCGCAGCGAACCCCGGGAAAAGTTTGGCCGCAGGCCATGATCCAGCCGACGTGGCGAAATTGGTAGACGCGCTAGTTTGAGGGGCTAGTGGGGCAACCTGTGCCGGTTCGAGTCCGGCCGTCGGCACCAACATTGTCGCGCGGAACATCTGAGTTGTTCCGCGCGACGCAACATACTTGCGCCTGATACAATTATGGTCAATCCGTGTAGTCAACGGCGCCGATAATGTTGCGACAGTATTTACCGATATTGATCTTTTTAGGATTGGCCACGGTTCTGGGCCTGGCGCTGTTCACCGTCGGTTGGATATTGGGGCCGCGCCGGCCCGATGCCGAAAAACTGTCTCCCTATGAGTGCGGCTTTGAGGCTTTCGAAGACTCGCGCATGCGCTTCGACGTCCGTTATTACCTGGTCGCCATCATTTTCATCGTCTTCGATTTGGAGATTGCGTTTTTCTTTCCCTGGGCGGTTTCGCTCAAGATCACCGGCACCTTCGGGCTCTTGGCCATGCTGATTTTCGCCCTGGTGCTGGTGGTAGCCCTGGCCTATGACTACAAGAAAGGGGCGCTGGAATGGGATTAGAAGCCGACAACACCGTGCCCGGCTTCGAAGTGACCAGTATCGACAAGCTCATCAATTGGGCGCGAACCGGATCGCTGTGGCCGATGACCTTCGGCTTGGCCTGTTGCGCGGTTGAAATGATGCATGCGGGCGCCTCGCGCTACGACCAGGACCGCTTCGGGATCATCTTCAGGCCGAGTCCTCGGCAGTCCGACGTCATGATCGTTGCCGGCACGCTGGTCAACAAAATGGCGCCGGCGCTGCGCAAGGTGTACGACCAGATGACTGAACCGCGTTGGGTGATCTCCATGGGCTCCTGCGCCAACGGCGGGGGCTACTATCACTATTCCTATGCGGTGGTGCGAGGTTGCGATCGCATCGTGCCCGTTGATGTGTATGTTCCCGGATGCCCACCGACGGCGGAAGCGCTGCTCTACGGGATCATCCAGCTGCAGAACAAGATCAAGCGCAACAAGGCGATCATTCGATGAGCGCGATCCCTGGCATCACGGCGGCGGTTGCAACACCGACCCGCCTGGAAGCGCTAGCCCAGGCTATTTCCTTGGGCGTGCCGGGCAAATTGACCCGCGTGGTGAACACGGCCGGCGAATTGACCTACGAAGTTGCCGCCGGTGAGCTGTTGGCCACCGCCGCGCTGCTGCGCGATGCACCGGATCTGAAGTTTGAAATGTGCATGGATGTGTGCGGCGTGGACTACCTTCAGCATGGCCGGGACGAGTGGAATACGCAGAGCGCGACGTCTTCGGGATTCAGCCGCGGCGTGGCGCACGCCGCGCCGCGCGTCGGCGAATTGGCGCCGGGACGCCGCTTCGCCGTGGTCTACCACCTGTTGTCGATCTCACTGAACCAGCGGCTGCGTTTGCGCGTGTTTTGTGCCGACGATGAGCAGCCGATGGTGGATTCGGTGACAGGTATCTGGGCCGGCGCAAATTGGTTCGAGCGTGAGGCTTTCGACCTGTTCGGCATTCTGTTCAAAGGGCATCCGGATCTGCGCCGATTGCTTACCGACTACGGCTTCATCGGCCATCCGTTTCGCAAGGACTTTCCGCTGTCGGGAAACGTCGAAGTCCGCTACGACCCGGAAAAAGGCCGCGTGATCTACCAGCCCGTGACCATCGATCCGCGCGTGCTCGTGCCGAAAGTGATCCGCCACGACAACCGCTACGACCCGCAGCTCACGAATGCGCCCGTCCACGCCACGAGCATCGCGAAACCCGATGGCTGAAATTCACAACTACACCATGAATTTCGGGCCGCAGCATCCCGCCGCGCACGGTGTGCTGCGCCTGGTGCTCGAGCTGGACGGCGAGGTGATTCAGAAGGCCGATCCGCATGTGGGCCTGTTACATCGCGCGACCGAGAAGCTCGCCGAGAGCAAGCCCTTCAATCAATCGATCGGCTACATGGACCGGCTCGACTATGTGTCGATGATGTGCAACGAGCACGCCTATGTCATGGCCATCGAGAAGCTATTGGGTATCGAGCCGCCGCAGCGCGCGCAGTACATCCGCGTGATGTTCGATGAGATCACGCGGATTTTGAATCATCTGATGTGGCTGGGGGCGCATGCCCTCGACATCGGCGCGATGACCGTCTTTCTGTACTGCTTCCGCGAGCGCGAAGATCTGATGGACTGCTACGAGGCCGTCTCCGGCACGCGCATGCATGCGACCTACTACCGTCCCGGCGGCGTATACCGCGATCTGCCGGAATCGATGCCGCAGTACCAGACATCGCAATGGCGCGGCAAAAAGGATGTGGATCGCTTGAACAAGCGGCGCTCCGGCGGCCTGCTCGATTTCATCGCCGACTTTACCAAGCGCTTTCCGGCCTGCGTCGATCAATATGAAACGCTGCTCACGGACAATCGCATATGGAAGCAGCGCACCGTGAACATCGGTGTGGTCAGCCCCGAACGCGCCCTGCAGCTGGGATTCTCCGGACCCATGTTGCGCGGTTCCGGCGTCGAGTGGGACCTGCGCAAGAAACAACCTTACGACGTCTACGACAAGATGGACTTCGACATTCCGGTGGGAGTCAACGGCGATTGCTACGATCGGTACCTGGTTCGGGTCGAAGAGCTGCGCCAATCGAATCGCATCGTCGAGCAGTGCGTGGCATGGCTCAAGGCCAATCCCGGATCGGTGATGATCGACGACCGCAAAGTGCGGCCGCCGCGGCGCGAAGAAATGAAAGGCGATATGGAATCATTGATCCATCACTTCAAACTCATGACCGAGGGCTACTGCGTGCCGGCGGGAGAGGTGTATGCGGCCGTGGAGGCGCCCAAGGGGGAGCTGGGCGTGTACCTGGTGTCCGACGGCGCCAACAAACCCTATCGGCTGAAGGTTCGGCCGCCGGGATTCGCGCATCTGGCCTCGCTCGATGAAATGGTGCGCGGCCATATGCTGGCGGACGTCGTCGCCGTGATCGGCACTCAGGACATTGTGTTCGGCGAGGTCGATCGATGAGCGCGAAATTATCCGAGCACGTACGTGAAGAGATCGATCATTGGGTGGCCAAGTTTCCCGAAGGCCGCAAGCGTTCCGCGGTGATCTCGGCCTTGCATGCCGTGCAGCATGAGAACAATGGCTATTTGACGGCGGATCTCATGGATGCGGTGGCTGCCTATCTGGAGCTGCCGAACATCTTGGTGTACGAAGTGGCGTCTTTCTACTCCATGTTCGAAACCAAGCCCGTGGGCCGGCATCACATTTCGGTGTGCACCAACATTTCTTGCATGCTGCGCGGCTCGCAGGAGGTGGTGGACTACGTTGAGAAAAAGCTCGGCATCAAGACCGGCGAGAGCACGCCGGACGGGCGAATCTATTTGAAGCGCGAAGAGGAGTGCCTGGCGGCTTGCACCGGGGCGCCGATGATGATGGTCGATCATGTGTTCCATGAGAACCTGACGCCGCCGGTCATCGATAAGATTTTGGACGAATTGACCTAAAGCTTAGGACCGCAGATGCCTCACGAACAGAATCTGGTGTTATTCGAAGCGCTGAAATACGAGCGCCCCTGGACGCTGGAGGGCTATCGGCAATTCGGCGGCTATCAGGCCTGGGAAAAAATCCTCCGCGAGCAGACGCCGCGCGAGAAAATCATCGATGAGGTCAAAGCCTCAGGCTTGCGTGGCCGCGGCGGCGCTGCGTTTCCGACGGGTGTGAAATGGAGCTTCATGCCGCGCAGCTCGCCGGTGCAAAAGTACGCGGTGTGCAACTCGGACGAATCGGAACCGGGCACCTGCCACGATCGCGACATTCTGCGCTACAACCCGCACTCGGTCATCGAGGGCATGGCCATCGGCGGCTATGCGATGACGGCGACCGTCGGCTACAACTACATCCGCGGCGAATTCCTGGCCGAGCCCATTCCGCGATTCGAAGCGGCGCTGGCGGAAGCCTATGCGGCAGGTCTTCTGGGAAAAAACATTTTAGGCTCCGGCGTCGACTTCGATTTGCACACCTTCATCGGTGCCGGAGCGTACATCTGCGGCGAAGAAACCGCGCTGCTCGAGTCCCTCGAGGGCAAGCCCGGCAAGCCGCGCTTCAAGCCGCCATTCCCGGCCAACTTTGGCCTATTCGGCAAGCCGACCACCATCAACAACACGCAGAGCTTTGCCTCCGTGCCCACCATCATGCGCAAAGGCGCGGCCTGGTTTGCCGGATTGGGTCCCGTCAATTCCGGCGGCACCGTGATTTTCTCCGTCTCCGGCCATGTCGAGAAGCCGTGCAATCTCGAATTGCCGATGGGAATTCCTTTCAAGGATCTGATGGAACTGTGCGGCGGTGTGTGGAAGGGCCGCAAGCTCAAGGCCGTCATTCCCGGCGGGTCCTCCTGCATGGTTGTGCCCGCTGAGATCATGTGGAATACCAATATGGACTACGACTCGCTGAAGAAGGCGGGTTCCTCCTTCGGCACCGGCGCCGTCATCGTCATGGATGAGACCACCTGCATGGTGCGGGCGCTGGAGCGTCTCGCGCGTTTTTATATGTCGGAGTCCTGCGGTCAGTGCACGCCCTGCCGGGAAGGCACGGGTTGGCTGGACCGCATGTTGAAGAGGATCATCGCCGGCGAAGGGCGCAGCGAAGACTTGGGGCTACTGGTGGATGTCGCCAATCGCATCGAAGGGCATACCATTTGCGCACTCGGCGATGCGGCCGCCTGGCCGGTGCAGAGCTTCTTGAAGCACTTCAGGCCGGAATTTCAATACATGATCGAGCACAAGGGGCGCTCCATCATGGAGGGTGCCACAGACTTGGACGGCCGGCCGGCCGTCGCGGCTTAAACGTATGGCAGACGACACGGTCAATATCGAAGTCAACGGCGTACCCTTGAAGGCCCGCAAGGGTCAGATGATCATGCAGGTCACGGATCCGGCCGACATTTATATTCCGCGATTCTGCTATCACGACAAATTGACCGTCGCTGCGAATTGCCGCATGTGCCTGGTCGAGGTGGAAAAGGCGCCGAAGCCCCTGCCGGCCTGCGCCACCCCGGTGACCGAGGGCATGAAGGTATTCACGAAATCGCCCAAGGCCGTTGCGGCGCAGCGGGCCACGATGGAATTTCTGCTGATCAATCATCCGCTTGATTGCCCGATCTGCGATCAGGGCGGCGAGTGTGAACTGCAAGATCTTGCTTTAGGGTACGGGCGCGATATTTCGCGCTTCAGTGAACGCAAGCGCGTGGTCAAGGACAAGAACTTGGGCTCGTTGGTGTCCACCGACATGACGCGCTGCATTCATTGCACGCGATGCGTGCGCTTCGGCGCGGAGATCCAGGGCTACCCGCAAATGGGCGCGACCGGCCGCGGCGAGCACATGGAAATCGGCACCTACATCGAACATAGCGTCGATCATGA
>Ga0137412_10005023_pt1 | contig 10577 bp, 9 predicted proteins | sample CZODoug2_1_16fun_FD_122160 | JGI IMG/M metagenome (GOLD analysis project Ga0137412, IMG submission 122160) | Vadose zone soil fungal communities from Angelo Coast Range Reserve, California, USA - CZODoug2_1_16fungal (Hybrid Assembly) | ecosystem: Environmental > Terrestrial > Soil > Vadose zone... | reverse complement strand
ACTGCAAGCGCATCGGGGTCGGAAAAGCCCCCGCTGTCGATGGCCTCTATACCGCCGGTCTCAAAGAAGCCTCTGGCAAACGCGGCGCGGGCCGTAAACTCGGCGGCCGTGCCGAGATTGGCGAGGAAGATTTTTGGCCGTGCCCCCGACTTTTTCAGCATGGCGTCCGACTTGTCGCGGAGCGCTTCGAACGGCGCTGCGAGCCGCATCGGCGGCAGCGCGTCGAATTTGAATTTGGCTTCGCCGTAGGGCGCGAGCGTGATCGGCTTGGCATCCAGCACCGCGACATCGACTTCATGCAGGTTCGGAAATTCGCTGGCGCCCGTGAGCACCTCGCGGCGCCTGGCGATATTGGCCTCGCGCGCCTTGCGTATCGCCGCGACTCTTTGCTGGATCAAGTTCTGCTCGAGCGCCGCAAAGATGCCGCCGGCCTTCTCGGTGTCCTGGAACAGCGACCACGCCGCCCCGCAAAGCTCGCGCGTTAGCGCCTCGATGCCGCCGGAACCGGCCGCGGGGTCCGCTACCTTGGCGAGGTTGGATTCCTCCAGCAGCACCAGCTGCGTGTTGCGCGCGACGCGGCGCGCGAACGGATCGGGCAGACCCAGCGCCAGCGTGTGCGGCAGTACGGTGATAGCATTGGCGCCGGCAAGACCCGCGGAGAACACAGCCATGGTCGCGCGCAACAGGTTCACATAGGGATCGCGCCGGGTCAGCATTCGCCATGCGGTGTCGGCGGTGACGAACAGGGGCTTTGGCGTCAGGCCGCAAGCTTTTTCGATGCGCGCCCATAACAGCCGCAGCGCGCGGAATTTCGCCAGCGTCAGGAATTGATCCGCATCGGCGGCGAGCCGGGCATAGACCATGCCCTGGGCATCGTCGAGTGCAACGCCGGCTTGCTCGATCGCACGCAGATACCCCAGGGCGGATGCCAGCACGAATGCCAACTCCTGGACCTCGGAGCCGCCGGCGTCATGGATCACCCGTCCGTCGGCCACCGCGAACGGACCCTTGAAACCCATGCCGGCAAGGCCTTTGACCGCGCTCGTCACCGCGGGCACGATCTCCGCCCAGCTGTACGGACTGGATCCCCAGACCGCGCAGCTGCCGAGCGGGTCGAGCCCGAAGCGGATGTCGCAAGACGCGGGCGAGATGCCTTTGCGCTTGATATATTCGGCGATATGGATGGCAGCCATCCGCGACTGCGGGCCGATCTGGAGCTCGACCGAAATCCCCGCATCGAGGAAGATGCCGTCGAGGATTTTTTCGACGGCTTCCGCCGACGGTTCCAGCCCAAATCCGTATGCGCCATTGGCGCCGGCGAACACCAGCGTCAGCCCGGTGGCGCCGTTCTCGAGGTCGTGCCGCGCCTGCGCGTTGGCTTGCGCGGCGTCAGGGTGATCGATCCGCGCCATGATCTGCCAGGGCGAAGCCGGAGCGCGGCCCGCAATCGGGGCGGTGCCTTTCGCGCGGGAATAGATCGGATTGATCCTGATGCCGTCATAGGTCTTGCCGACCAGCTTTTCGAACGGCGCGCCCTTGAGCACGCCGTCGACCAGCTTGCGCCAGTCGTCATAGCTCGCCGGTGCAAAGTCCGCCGCCAGCCGCAAATCGTCAGTCGTAGTCGTCATCGTGTCCCAAAACTCTTCTTGTCGTTGAGGGCGAAATTGCCATGCGGCGGCGGCCAAGCCAAACCCTGTTTTGGGCTGCCTTCGGCCAGATGTGCTGCGAGCCGGGCCCCATTTCTACTTTGCATGGGGTTGTTTTCGCGATTTGTGTCCAGCCCGCGTCTAGGGGAGGTCGGGGAGCCGCTCGATACCGTCGGTCGAAAGCCCGGCCAGCGCCGCCCTGACGCTGCGTCCCGCAATGACCCGGTCCGGCACAATCTCCGCGAGCGGTACCAGCACGAACGCGCGCTCGAACAGCCGGGGATGCGGCAGCGTCAGTTCCGGCTTGTCGACCTTGACGTCGTCATAGGCGATGAGATCGAGGTCGAGGGTGCGCGGACCCCAGCGCTTCTCATGCGCGCGGTCGCGGCCGAATTTTTTCTCGATCTTGTGCAGCGTGAACAACAGCGCATGCGGGTCGAGGCTGGTCTCGAGCTCGATGCAGGCATTGATGAAGCGGGCCTGCTCCTCCTCGCCCCAGGGCGGCGTCGCATAGTCGGACGACCGCGCCAGCAAAACGCCCTGCGTCATGCCGCAGATATTGGCGATCGCTTTTTCGAAGGTGGTGCGGACGTCGCCGAGATTGCCGCCAAGCGCGATCAGAACATCAGCCATGGGACGGCGGATGCCGGGCGCGCGTCAGCACCACGCCGACGTCGTCAAAGATCGCGGCGATCGGCGCATGCGGCTTGTGGACGGTGACCTTGACCGACCTGATGCGCGAAAACGCCGCCAGGATGGCATCGGCCACCGCGCCGGCGGCGCGCTCCAGCAGCTTGTAATTGGTGTTCTTGAAGGCGGCGGTCGCGGTTGCGACCACGTTGGAGTACGACACGGTATCGACCAGCCGGTCGGTGTGCGAGGATTCCGACAGGTCCGTAAACAGTTCGAGATCGATCACAAAGCGCTGTCCGACCTCGGTCTCGTGGTCCATTACGCCATGGCGGGCATGGATCACGAGCCCGGTGATGAAAATGGTATCGGTCATCGCTTGTTCCAAACCACCGTCGCCACCCGCAGCGCCTGCACGGTTTCGGCGACATCGTGGCTCCGGATGATCTTTGCGCCGTTTTGCGCGGCAATCAAATGGGCGGCGATCGAGCCGCCAAGGCGCTGCTGCGGCTCCGATGGCGAAACCGTGCTGATGAAGCGCTTGCGCGAGGCGCCGACCAGAATGGGCCGACCGAACGTACGCAGTTCGCCCAGCCGCGCCAGCGCGGTCATGCTCTGCTCGGGCGTCTTGCCAAAACCGATGCCGGGATCGAGCACGATATCATCGGCTGAAATCCCGGCCTTCGCGGCGATGTCGAGCGAGCGGGCAAAGAAGGCGGCAATGTCCTTCATGATGTCGATGGCGGGATCGGCGCTGTCGCGGTTATGCATGACGATCACAGGCAGTTTGCGCTCCGCGAGCAAGCGCGCCATGCCGGCGTCGCGCTGCAGTCCCCAAATGTCGTTGGCAATCGCGGCACCCTGATCGAGCGCCCAGGCGACGACAGGCGATTTCATGCTGTCGATCGAGACGGGAACGCCAAGCGCGACGACATCGGGCAGCACCGGCTGCAATCGCCGCAATTCCTCTTCCGCCGAGACCGGCTCCGAACCATAGGGCCGGGTGGACTCCGCGCCGATGTCGATGATATCGGCGCCCTCGGCGATCATGCGGCGCGCCTGGGCGAGCGCGCTTTCCGGTGCGATGAAGGCGCCGCCATCGGAAAATGAATCCGGGGTGATGTTCAACACGCCCATCACGGCCGGATGCGGCCGGTCCAGCAATGCCGGCAGCCACCCACGACCGGCCGGAGAGGCCGCTGGGGCGGTTCTGGACGTGGTCGCGATCATGCGGTGGCTTTGCGCGGTCCGCGCCGGGGAGTCAAGGCGGAGGACGTGCCCCGGGGAGGAGCGGCCAACCGTTCTAACGGGGGATCGTTTTAATAGGAGATTTTGGGTGGAAGCTTGCGTGCCCGCTCGATCAACTGTTCGACCGATTTTTCCGAGGGCAGAACGCGGACCAGTTTGCGCTTGATATTTGCTTCTTTCATGCTCTGCGCCAGATTGGACGGGTTGCGGAAACCCAGCTCGCGCACCGTGGTGACGCCGGCGGCGCGTATCAGCACGATCTTGGCCTTGCCCATGCCGGGAATTCGCATGTGATCGGAAAAGTTCGCCCATTCGAGCAGTTGCTGCTCGCTGATGCCGGTCTTCGCCGCGAGCGCCTTGCGTCCCTTGACGGTGCGGGCGGCCTCAAGCAGCGCGGCCGTGGTGCGAATGCCGAGCGATTTCAGTTTCGACGCGGAATAGGCCGTGAGGCCTTCGATCGCGGAGAGGGGATATGTCATGATACTGGATATGCCATCGTACTTAGCAATATGCCGGGATGCGTGAGCGCGAAGAGTTTTCATGCGAACTGGCTGAGGCCAGGCGTCCCGGAAATGATTTCGCCCATTTGATCCGCTCCGATTTTGTCGCGGCCGAACCTGAAAAGTTCACGCGCGATGTTCTGAATCTCGCCGATGCCCAGTCCAAGCGCCATTAGCCGAGTGCCGACGGCCATCAGGCCGCTGCCCATCAGCCTGGTGAGGCCGCCGCCTTCGTTTGAAGCCGCTATCACGGCTTCCGCGCCCGGAATCGTGTCGATCAGGGCCTGAACTTTGTCGGAAGGGCCCTCACTGCGAAGGAAACCCAGGATAATGCCAACGGTTTTTTCAGCCACAGCAGTATCGATGCCGGCCTCGTCGGCCAGCTGTCCAATCAGTTCGTCCATATTGCCCCGCCCTCAGCCGGTTACTTACCGGGTCCTTGCTCGTGAAATCGATCTTGATCTCGTGCGGTACGAATTACAAGCAATCGTGGGCTTCGGAGCGCGAATCGCGGCACATCGCTTGCGAAGTGTTGCAGCAATGCAAGAGTGAGCGCGCGATTCATGCCATCTTGTCCCGGCGTTCTTCGATTTTTCTGCCGGGATTGGAGACGGATTGGAGAAAAATATGAGCGCGGCGGCCTTCGCGGCCGCAAGATGGACCCGTTCCGCTGACGGGTTTCAATCGCCTGACAGAATGCAGTATGATTGCGTGCTTGGCGACGAAACCCCCCGATGCGTGTGATAGAGGCGATGCGATGGCTGTGTCCGACAACAAGATGGCCGATACCGCCGAGAAGATTTTCATCGGCAAGGGTGACGAGCCGGCCTGGCTGACGCTGGCGCTCGCCAACCGGCATGGCCTCGTCACCGGCGCCACCGGAACCGGCAAGACGGTCTCGCTGCAGGTGATGGCGGAAGGATTTGCGCGCGCCGGCGTTCCGGTGTTCGCCGCCGACATCAAGGGCGACCTCTCCGGCATCTCCGAAGCCGGCGAGCCCAAGGATTTTATCGTCAAGCGGGCGACCGAGATGGGGATGACGTTCCAGCCCGACCAGTTCTCGACGGTGTTTTGGGATGTGTTCGGCGAGCAGGGCCATCCGGTGCGCGCCACCGTCACGGAAATGGGGCCGTTGCTGCTGTCGCGGATGCTCGACTTGAACGACGTGCAGGAAGGCGTGCTCAACGTCGCATTCCGCGTGGCGGATGAAAACGGGCTGACGCTGATCGACATGAAGGACCTTCGTGCGCTGCTCGATGCGATCGCGCCCGACCCCGCAAAGAAGACGGCCGACGGCGACGAAGACCCGCTGGCGCCGATCCGGAAAGCGGCGCAGGGCTACGGCAATGTCAGCAAGGCGACAATAGGCACCATCCAGCGCCAGCTGCTGGTGCTGGAGAACCAGGGTGGGACGAAATTCTTCGGCGAGCCGGCGCTGACGCTGAAGGACTTTATGAAAACCGACAGCGACGGCCGCGGCATGATCAACATCCTCGTCGCCGACAAGCTGATGCAGAGCCCGCGGCTCTACGCAACCTTCCTGCTCTGGATGCTGTCGGAACTGTTCGAGGAATTGCCCGAGGCCGGCGACCTGGCGAAGCCAAAACTGGTGTTCTTCTTCGACGAGGCGCATCTGCTGTTCAACGATGCGCCGAAGGCGCTGATGGACAAGATCGAGCAGGTCGTGCGGCTGGTCCGCTCCAAGGCCGTCGGCGTGTATTTCGTCACGCAAAATCCGATCGACGTGCCGGACAAGATACTCGGCCAGCTCGGCAACCGGGTGCAGCACGCGTTGCGCGCCTTCACGCCGCGCGACCAGAAGGCGGTCGCCGCCGCAGCGCAGACCTTTCGGCCCAATCCAAAGCTCGACACCGCCCGGGTCATCATGGAATTGGCCAAGGGCGAAGCGCTGGTGTCGTTCCTCGAAGGCGGCGGCACGCCATCGATGGTCGAGCGCGTCATGATCCGGCCGCCGACGGCGCGGATCGGGCCGATCACGCCGGAGGAACGCAAGGCGATCATCAATGCGAGCCCGGTGAAGGGCAAGTACGACACCGCCGTTGACGCCGAGTCGGCCTACGAGATGCTGGCGAAGCGCGTGGCCGGAACCGCGGCGACTGCGGATCACCCGGATGCCGGTGGTGGAGGCGGCGGCATTCTGGGGCAGATCGGCGCGATCGTCGGAACGATTTTCGGGACCAGCGTGTCGCGCGGCAGAATGTCGACAGGCCAGATCATCGCGCGCAGCGTGACGCGTTCGGTGACCAACAAGGTGGTCGGCGGCGTGGTTGCCGATCTCGGCAAGAAGGTCGGCGGCTCGCTCGGTGGTTCGGTCGGCCGCGCCTTGGTGCGCGGCGCGCTCGGCGGGCTGCTGCGGCGATAACCTTGCGCGCTTCACCCTTTTTTTCCGGAAAGCCGGGTGTACTGAGGTTGCCGTCACTGCGGGCGCCTCTCGACGTGCTGTTCCTGGTCTGCTGCGTCGCGCTGACCGCCGACGTTCTGGTCCCGGAGATCTGGGGCAACGGCAAGACCAAGGATTATCCGCTGTGGTTCTGGGCCGGCCAGCAGGTGCTGTCCGGCGGGAACCTCTATCCCCACGTTCCCTTCGAATACATCTACCCGCCGTTGCCGGCAGTGTTGCTCGCGATCCCCGCCTGGTTTGGCAAGATCCCTCTTTATGTCTGCCTGTCATTGCTCAATGCCGCCGCGTGGTGGATGGCCGGCCAGCTCTCCAACGCGATGACCGGGTCCGGCAAGATACCCGGCCCGTGGCTGTTTGCGCTGCCGGGTTTTGTCACCGTGACGTTCGTGTTCGACATGTTCGATCTCGGGCAGCCGAACCTGATGCTGCTCGCGATGATGCTCTACGGTTTCTGGCTGCTGCAACATGCGCGCCCGTGGATGGCCGGCAGCACGTTTGCACTCGCGACCGCGATCAAGGTGTTTCCGGTTGCGGTGTTGCCCTATCTGCTCTGGCGCAGGCAGTGGGCGGCCGCCGCGAGCACGCTCGTTTTTCTCGGCGTATTTCTGTTCGTGGTGCCGGCGCCGATCCGCGGTTTTGAGCACAACGTCGCGGAGCTGAATACCTGGTATCGCGGCATGGTCGGCACGAGCTCGGAAAAGGGATTTGGCCAGCGCGACGAGCAGAACTGGTCGTGGGTCAATCAGTCGATCATCGCGATGACGCACCGGCTGACCCGTCCCGTGAACTACAATCAGGACGACCCGACCAAGCCGCCGCGCACCATGAATATCGCCGATCTCGATTTCAAAACGGCAAACCTGGTGGTGCTCACGGTGTCACTCGCGATCGGGCTTGGCTTTATCGCGGTGATGCCGCCGGCTCCGCGCCGCACCGAACGGTCGGATGCCGAAGAGCTCGGCATCCTGTTTTGCCTGATGACGGTGGCCTCGCCGCTGGCGCGGCAATACTATTTCATGTGGCTGTTCTTCCCGATCACGATCCTGATCCATCGGGCCGCCTACGATCCGCGTCCAGCGGTCAAGCTTGGCACCTGGAGCGTTCTGGCGCTGGCTGGAGGCTTGCTGCTGCTGTCGCTGCCGCCATTCCCGAGGGACGTGCAGGCATGGGGCAACAATCTCGCCGCCACGATCGTGCTGGCGGCCGGACTCGTCTGGCACATGCGGCATCCGCCGGAAGCCGCACCCGATGCCTTGTCACCGCCGCCCCGCGCGCTACAACGACATCAAGAATAACGCCTGCAACCAGGGAACACCGTCATGGCCAACGCGCAGCTTCAGCCGGTCCTCGACCGCATCGACGCCGATTTCGACAACAGCCTGGAGCGGCTGTTCGCGCTGTTGCGGATCAAGTCGATCTCGGCCGACCCGGCCTTTGCCGGCGATTGCAAGGCGGCCGCCGATCATCTCGCCCGGGATATCGCAACGCTCGGCTTTGCCGCCGACGTCCGGCCGACCGCCGGTCATCCCGCCATCGTCGCGAGGCTCAATGGCGGAAAGGCGCGCCCGCACGTTCTGTTCTACGGCCATTACGACGTACAGCCGGTTGACCCGCTCAATCTCTGGCACCGTCCGCCGTTCGAGCCCGTCGTCACCGATCACGCCGACGGCCGCAAGATCATCGTCGCGCGCGGCGCGGAGGACGACAAGGGCCAACTGATGACCTTTGTCGAGGCCTGCCGCGCCTGGAAGTCGGTCACCGGCGCGCTGCCGGTCGACATCACCATTGTCATCGAGGGTGAGGAGGAGATCGGCTCGAAGAACTTTGTGCCGTTTCTGGAGCAGAACAAGGCCGACCTGAAAGCCGACTTCGCCTTGGTCTGCGACACCAGCATGTGGGACCAGAACACGCCGGCGATCACCACCTCGCTGCGCGGGCTCGTCTATGACGAGGTCAAGATCAAGGCCGCCAACCGCGACCTGCATTCCGGCATTTTTGGCGGCGGGGCGCGCAATCCGATCCGCGTGCTGACCAGCATTTTGGGCGGCCTGCACGACGAGAACGGCCACATCACCATCCCCGGCTTCTATGACGGCGTCAAAGACCTGCCGCCGGACATTTTGGCGCAGTGGAAGAACCTCAACCTCACACCGGAATCGTTTCTCAAACCGATCGGGCTTTCGATTCCGGCCGGCGAGAAAGATCGCCTGCTGATCGAGCAGGTCTCCTCGCGCCCGACCTGCGACATCAACGGCATCATCGGCGGCTATACCGGTGAGGGCTCCAAGACCGTGATCCCGGCGGAGGCCTCCGCAAAAGTTTCGTTCCGGCTGGTGGAAGGCCAGCAGCCTGAAAGAATCCGCAAAGCCTTTCGCGACTATGTCACGGCGCGGCTGCCTGCCGACTGCAAGGCGGAATTCACCGACCATTCCAACGCGCCGGCGATTGCGCTCGATTGGAACATGAAGCCGCTCGCGGCCGCCAAGCGCGCGCTGACCGACGAGTGGGGCAGGGAAGCGCTGTTGATCGGCTCCGGCGCATCGATCCCGATCGTCGCCGATTTCAAGCGCACGCTCGGTCTCGATACCGTGCTGGTGGGCTTTGGCCTCGACGACGACAACATCCATTCGCCGAACGAAAAATACGACCTGAAGAGCTTTCACAAGGGCATCCGCTCCTGGGCGCGGATCCTGGCGGCGTTCGCGGAGGCGCCGAGCTGAGGTCTAAAACCAAGAACGCCGCGCGGGATTGGGCGGCGTTTGATTCCGGAAGCGTATGGCTGACGGCGGTCCTAGACGGAATCTGCGGATTTTTGATTCCGGGGGAGGGGTCTAGTGGGGTCAAGCTGGCAGTGGTGGCAAGGGAGAATACGGAACTCGTTGGTTCCGCTGATTGGGTTGTTGACGTTATCCGCCTGCTACGGAGGTCGACCGAACATGGTTTGGCCAAGTTCGCCTGTGCTTTGATGACGACGTCGGTTACTGCTACGTCAAGCAGAAATCGTAGGATGGGTAGAGCGCAGCGAAACCCATCACCTTGTTGCGGCGAGACGATGTCATGACCGACTACCGTCGCAACTTCATTACCGGGGGTAGTTTCTTCTTCACCGTCAACCCGGCCGATCGACGGTTGAGGTTATTGATCGAGCATGTCGATGAGCTGCGTCGCGCGTTTCGGCAGATTCGCCGACGCCATCCGTTCACGATCGATGCTATGGTCGTGCTGCCTGACCATCTCCATGCAGTCTGGACCCTGCCCGACGGAGATGCGGATTTTTCGACGCGCTGGCGGCAGATCAAATCGGCGTTTTCTCGCGGCCTGCCAGCCGTTGAGCCGATTTCACGCAGCCGCGTCGCCAGGGGCGAACGTGGAATCTGGCAGCGCCGCTATTGGGAGCACACCATTCGCGATGAGAACGATTTCATGCGTCACATGGATTACATCCATATCAACCCGGTGAAGCATGGTCTTGTGACGCGGGTTATGGACTGGCCGCACTCGTCGTTCCACCGCATGGTGAGGCTTGGAGTCTATCCTGAGGACTGGGCTGGCGACGCAGCAAGACTCGACGGGGATTTTGGCGAGCGGCTGCGATGCGCTGCGGGGTGATGGGTTTCACTGCGCTCTACCCATCCTACGAGGTTTCCCCAAACAAAAACGCCGCCCGGAATTGGGCGGCGTTTTGATTCGGTAGTGCAGAGGTCGTTGAACGAGATCCTACACCAAAACCGCAAAATTTCAATTCCGGTAGCTTGCGTCAATCCGGTCGAGCTTTCGCAATAGCGGCGGCCAGACCAGGTTGGTCGAGCGCAGTTCCGCGCGGTCGGGATTGCCGAATACCGCAGAATTCTTGTCGATCACTGATTGCTCGACCGGATAGGCGGCAGGGCCGAGCGTGCGGGTGCGCACCTGCATCGAGCAGGCCCGCTCCAGGTGGTACATCCGCTCGAACGCCGAGGCGACCGAGCGGCCGACCGTCAGCGTGCCATGGTTGCGCAGCAGCATGTGGTTCTTGTTGCCGAGATCCCTTTGCAGCCGCGGACGCTCGTCGTGGTCGAGCGCCACGCCTTCATAGTCGTGATAGGCGAGATCGTGGGTGACGAACTGCGCGGTCTGGTTCAAGGGCAGCAG
>Ga0137412_10005021_pt1 | contig 10578 bp, 6 predicted proteins | sample CZODoug2_1_16fun_FD_122160 | JGI IMG/M metagenome (GOLD analysis project Ga0137412, IMG submission 122160) | Vadose zone soil fungal communities from Angelo Coast Range Reserve, California, USA - CZODoug2_1_16fungal (Hybrid Assembly) | ecosystem: Environmental > Terrestrial > Soil > Vadose zone... | reverse complement strand
ATGCGCGTCTCGATCACTTTCAGGCGCACCACCCCCTGGGTCAATTCCTGCTCGGGAAGGATCACCTTGACCAGGGTGAAGCCGCGCTTGCGGTAAGCCTTTTCCAGTGCGCCGATGGCGCGCTCAATGTCTCCGACATTGCGCACCTTGCCCGCAAATCCGCCGACGGCCGACTGCACCGCGGCCTCGTTCAACAACGTGTTGCCTTCGACTGCGAATCGCGCAATGTCGAAGCTGCCGATCGCATCGCCGGGCTGGACCGCGGCGCGCGCCGGTGCAGCGAGGCAAATCAGCAGACAAAGCGTCGGCCACGAAGGAATATTTGCAATCATGAATGGGTGTCGTCCGCGGCATGCGTGCCGCTCGAGTCAGAATTACGAATTCTTTTTTTGTTCCGCGCTCATCGTGGATTCTTATACCGCGACCCTCGGATCTTGAAGCGTGAACGGATCGACATCCTGATTCACGAGAGGGATTTGTAGAGCTGAGCCTGAACTAGCAATAGGGGATTCACTCGCGAAGCGCGCGTGGGGCGTCGACACCACGATGCTGGCGCTTCGTCGCGCCTGGCACAGTCGTCTAGCGCGGCTGCGCCGCGATGACCGCCAAACCCTGCAGCACCAGATCCGGCACGATCTCGCCGTGCGCGCGCATCGTGCCCGTGATCATGCCGGCGTCGCCGCCGGTGATAAACAGTTTGGGCTTGCTGCCGGTGCTCTGTTCGATCACTTCGGCGGCCCGATCAGCCATGCCCGCCAACGCAAAGACCGCGCCGCGCGATACCGCACCGATGGTGTTGTTGGCCAGAACTCCGGCGAGCGAGGGCGTGCTGTGCAGGGCTGCCTTGGCGATGTCGCTGGTATTACTCATCAAGGCCTCACGCATCATGTGGATGCCGGGTGCGATGAGTCCGCCTAGATGCTGGCCGCTGGCATCCACGCTGTCGACCTTGACCGCGGTACCGGCGTCCACCACGCAGAGCGCGGAGCGTGCCTTGGTCCAGGCGCCGATCAAGGCCAGCCAGCGATCAGCGCCCAACAACGAGGGATCAAGATAGCCGTTCGTGAGCCCGTGATATTCCTGCGAGGCGGTCACGAATTCGATTTTGACGCGAAACACTTTCTTCGTGAGGCGGGTCAGTGTTTTTGCCATCACCGGCCCGGCGACGTTGGAAACCAGCACTCGACTTGGGCGTTGGCCCGACTCGAACAGGGCGGTGGTCCAGATACCGGGCTTCGCGTCTCGATGCACGACGGCCTGTTGATCGGACAGCCCGGTGCTCGTGAGCCAGGCCCACTTGAGGCGGGTATTTCCCACATCGATGACCAAAATCATGCGTAATTCAGTACCTTATATGCGCCGTCTACCACGCAAGCGCGCAAGGATAGCATCGTCGCGACTGGCCCTGGCCCCCATCTAAGGGTGGGTAGGTCCACGAATTTGGCGGTTATTTCGAGAATGTCGACATGCGCTTCGGAGCACGACGCGTGACCGTGAAAATACCGGCAATACCATCTCAAATCAGTGACTTACATTGAGCGCGTGGTTCTGCTGTCGGTGCTCAGCGCCGCGACCACGCTGTACGCCGCCTGCGATACCCGCTCGTCGATCTCCGCCGCATTCTGCAAATGCACCGGATACCGGATGTGCGCGTCGACTCCCGTTGCCGAGAAACTCAACTGCACCCGGGGCTGCGAGTCGCCGCTGGAATTCGAGGACGTAGCTTTTTGGATTTCCTTGGTTTGGCGCAGGATTTCCTCGCGGTCGTCCTTCAATACGTTGGTCACCGCCGCCGTCAGCTTCTTCTTGGTCGTGGCATAGTCGGCACCGACCGGGAGGCTCAGTGTAATTTCGCGCCACACGAAGTTGACGCCGTGGATTTGTTTGAACAGCCCGCTCGACACTTGAAAGACGATTGAGTTTGCATAGGCGACGACTCGTCCCGTCGGCCCCAGTGAACCGTGGCCGCCGAGCTCCATGAGATGCAATCTGACCAATCCCAAATCGATCACTTCACCCGTGACGTCGCCTATCTGCACGCGATCCCCGACGCGAATTCCGTATTTTCCGATCAAGAAGAAATAGCCGACGATGGAAACCAGGACGCTTTGCATGGCGACCGCGAGACCCGCGGTAATGAGACCGGCGAATGTCACGATCGATCCCAGCTCGCTGGCAAACGCAAACCCGACGATCAGGATCACCAAGCACCAGAGGGCGATCCGGCGCAGCAATAGAAATTGATAGCGGCGCCGCGAGTCCTGCACATAGCGCAATACCGCGCGCCGCCAACCTTCCGCGGCGATAAACACGATCGCCAACAGCACCGCGAGCACGCCTAAGCGCACGCCGAGCGTCTTGAGCGCGCTGGCGTATTGACTGTTGATGCCATCGCGCCAGTTGCCGATATTGCGGCGGTATTGGTTGAGCAGCACGCCGACTTTGCTCAACGGGATGAGCAGAGCCGAGGCCTCCTTGAACTGACTCGACAAGGCATCCAGCTGATCATGTACGCGGTTGAGCGTTGCGCTATCGGCCGTATCCGCCTGCGTCGCCAACTCATCTCCGCGGGCCGACAATTGCTTCAATTGCTCGATGAGCGGTGTGCGAAACCGCGCGAATGTGGTTTCCAGCGCCGTTGTACGCTGGTCGATGGCATCGACGGTGGCGGCCTTATCGGAAAGCCGTACCACATTCGCGGCCAAGTCCCAGAGGCCGAAGCGGGCCGCGGCGATTCCGCTGGGTCCGGTCAGCGCCGGCGCCGGAACCGAGGAGGCGGGAGTCGTGGGCGAGGCAGAGCCGGCCGGAGCGGCATTGGAGGATGCGGGATTGGAGGACGCGAGATTGGAGGACGCGGAACCCGCGTTTGCCGAGGGCACGGTCACGGCCATGGCGTCGATTTGCGCCTTGAGCGCGCCCGCGCTGACGCCGCTGGTGTCGCTCTGATTGGCGAATGAAGACATCGTGGCCAGAAGACTCTTTCTGGCATTGATCAGGTCGAGCTCACCTTGCAGTTCGGCGATCTTTGCCTGCAGTTCGATCTTCTGTTCCGGTCGCGCCGCCGCGAATTGATCTTGGTCGGAATCAAGTTCGGCCTGGACTTTGGTCCCTTGGACGGCAAATTTATTTTGCAGCTGGTTCAGTGTTTGCGACGAGGCCGAAGCGCCGGCATCCTTGGGATTGGGTTGCTTGGCGAGAATCTCCGTATTCGCTCTCGCTATTTCAAAGGCCAATCCGATGACTTTGTTCGCGGTTAGCCGGTTGTCGTAGAGGATCAATAAATCGCTCGGCTCCGTGGATGCTTGCTGCTGAATACCGAGCGTGCGATACCAGTCGATGGTTTGATCCAGCACTTGGATGACCTGCGGACCGGTCATGAGCGCGGCGGTGCCGGGCGCGACCGGGGGCACTTTGACCGCGGACGATTCGGCCGGGGACGATTCGGTCTTCGGCGCTTCGTGCGGGGGCTGCACCGGCGGGACGGCCGATTGGGCCGGTGCAGGTACCGGGGCGGTCAGCGCAAGGAGCAATGCCAGCGCCGCGCTTGCCCGCAAAAGATGAGGGGTTGACTTCGACATAGACCAATCCTACCTCTTTGTCGTCGAGGAGAGGCGCTGGCGTGGTTTCGGCGTGCACCGCGGGAATCAGCACGGCCGGCATAAAATGCCGGGGCACGGTAAACTGCGGCGCGGTTATCGAGCTACCTATAGTTTATCAAGTGGTGTTGTCCATGTTGTGGTGTTGTCTATGTTTGAGTTGAAGCAGGCGATTACCGACATAGCGGATTTTCCGCGTCCCGGGATTCTATTCCGCGATATTTCCCCGCTGCTGCGCCATCACTTCGACGCCGCCATCCAGGCCCTGGATGCACTGCTTTCGGAGGCGGAATGGAGCGAGATCGACGCCTTGGCGGGAATCGAGTCGCGCGGTTTCATCCTGGGTGCCGCCCTTGCAAACCGCCGCGGCAAGGGTTTTGTATTGGTTCGCAAGCAAGGCAAGCTGCCGCCGCCGGTGGTCGACGTGGCTTACGATCTCGAGTACGGATCCGGTGTTTTGGAAATGCAGCGCGGTCAGGGGCGCCTGGTGCTGATCGATGATGTGCTCGCGACCGGCGGCACCATGACCGCCGGCGCCGATCTATGTCAACTCGCAGGCTATCAACTGCACGCGCTGGTGGCGTTGATCGATTTGAACCTAGTCAGGAACTATTCCTGGCGGCAGCTGCGCCTGCGTGCGGCCATCAACTACCAGCCGTGACCTGATGCCCGAGTTGCCCAGTGCGCTGGTGGTCGTCGCCCTGCGGGAGGAATCCGCAGGGGTATTCGAGGCGGCGGGTATTCCGGTTTTGTATTGCGGCGTCGGCAAGGTCAATGCGGCCAGTGCGCTTGCGCGCGCGCTGACTCGCTATGCGCTGCAGGGTCGGGCAATGCCCCGGGTGATGAATTTCGGTTCGGCGGGAAGCCGTCGCTACCCCACCGGGACCCTGGTGGAGTGCCACGAGTTCGTGCAGCGCGACATGGATGTCAGCGGTCTGGGATTTGCCTTGGGCGTGACGCCGTATGACGAGGCGCCGTCCTGTTTGCGCTTCGAACCGGTGTTCACTCACTTGCCGTCCGCGGTCTGCGGCAGCGGTGATTCGTTTGCGACGTCGGTCACCGGCATGGACTGCGCGGTCGTCGACATGGAGGCCTATGCCCTCGCGAAAGTGTGCTGGTTTGAAAAGGCGCCGTTCGCCTGCGTCAAGTATGTGAGCGACGGCGCGGATCATGCGGCGGCGGAAGATTGGCAACGAAATCTGCACAAAGCGGCCGACGAATTTCTGCGTCTGTATCAGGACGCCGTGCGCTAGCCGCAGCGCCGGTTTCGCCGGCGATGGCCACACATTAACCATGGGCTTATCGAGATCCGCGTTGCTGGCCTGCCTGCTGATGTCGGCGTTGCCCGCGTCCGCCGGCGCGGCCGTTCGGGTGCTGGTCGGACCCACACCGATCCGGGACGGCGAGGCCAAGTCGGCCGGCGATATCACGGTGATCAACGAAAGAATGGCCTTCGCGCTCGCCGTCGTTTCGCCGGTTCCGTATGGGGTGCCGCGCGGCGCGATCGTTGATGTGGCGCCGGTGGTGAATGGCGCGATTGGCGGCGACTGCGTCGTCTTCGCGGACTTCATTCCCAATGATTGGTCGGCATGGCCCAATACCTTCCACCGCGTCGAGATTCTCGAGCGCGGCCCGAAGCGGGCCGTGGTCCGCACGGTGCGCGATTGGGGCAAGGTGACGATCACCACGGTCTATACGCTCGAGGCGCACGCTGATTCGGTCGCGATCCGCACGGTCATGAGCAATGGAGGTGCCGCTCTGTCCGGATTGCTGTCAGGCCTGACGCTGTGGCCGAAGGGGGGATACTTCTTCGGCGTTCCGGGATTGACGGGCGTGGTGCAAGGCAAGACTGACGGGGCTCTCGCCGACCGGGTGGTTGCCTATGACGAGCGATGGAGCGTCGCCCTGCATGCGCCGTATGCCGACCATATCGCCCACGGGTCTCTGGACATGTACCAATCACATGCGCTGGCAGCGGGCGAAAGCCGGGTCTTTGATGCATGGTTGCAGGTCGGCTCGAGAGGGGATCTGAAGCCCATCGTTGCGGCTGAGATTGCGCGCAAGCACCTCGCTTCCGGAACCGTTCGCGGCGTGGTCAGCGGAGGCGATGGCAAGGCGGTCGAGACGCCGGTCGTCGTGATCGAAAAGCAAGGCAAGCCTTACGCCTGGGTGTTGGGCCGGCATGGAGAGTACGAGCTGCTGCTTCCCGCCGGCGACTACGATCTCTATGCCACCGCCAAGAATTATTCGCAAAGCGAACGGATTTCGGTGCAAGTCGCGCCAGACGCGACCGTGGTTCGCGACTTCCGCGGTCTGCAGGTCCCGGGAAACATCCAATGGACCGTGGCGGATGCCCGCAGCGGCAAGCCGTTGGACGCTCGCATCAGCATCGTCGAAGGCCAGCAGCCGCTGGTGGAATTTCTCGGTCGGAAGACGTTTTTTACCGAGCTCGACCGCAAGGGACGGCTCGATGTGTCCATCGCTCCGGGCAAGTATGTTTTCACGGTCTCGGCGGGCGGGGGATTCCTGTCCGAGAAGCAGCAACTCGCGCTCGTGGTCGTGGCCGGCCGGGAGCAGACTGCCAATGTCGTCGTGACGCCGTTATTCGATCCGCCCGCGCGGCAATGGTATTCCGCGGACCTGCATCATCACGCCGATCAGGCGGAAGCGGTGACTCCGCCGGCGGATTTGGCGCGTTCGCAGTTGGCGGCCGGACTCGACCTCTTATTCGTCAGCGATCACGATTCAACCGTGAATCATGGCGCCTTGCAGGTCATCGCCGATCGCCGCGGCGTGGCGTTCATTCCGGGCATCGAACTCTCGGCCTCCTGGGGCCATTTCAACGCATATCCGTTGCTGCCCGGCCAGACACTGGCAATCGACACCGGGACGGCGACCATCGATGAGATCATCAAAGAAGGCCGGCGCCAAGGTGCTGCGGTAGTGCAGGTGAATCACCCGTTCATCCCCTATGGTTATTTCACCAGCGTCGGCAGCGGCGTCGCGCCGGGCGGATTCAATCCGGCCTTCGATCTCATCGAGATCAACGCCTCGGAGCCCGCCGACGACCTGAAAGTGCTGCACACCCTGTGGGACTTCTGGAATGCCGGACATCGCTATTACTTGTCGGCGGGAACCGATACGCACGATGTGTGGCGCGATGAGTCGGGAGCCGTGCGCACCTTCGCCCATCTCGACGGCGCAGTGACGGCCAAGGCATTCGCAGAGGCGCTGAAACAGGGCCACGGCTATGTGACTTTCGGACCGCTCGTTTATCCGTCGGTGATGTTCGGCGACGAGTTGAAGGTGAAGCCGGGCGAGACCTTTACCTTGGGCTTCGATCTGCAATCCGTCGCCGGTGTGAAACAGATCGAATTAATCAGCGCCGGGGCGGTGCTCAAAACCGAGTCGTTGCATGCAGTGTCGCAACAAGCTCACGTGGACTTTCCGCTGACCACCCGGAGCCGTACGTGGTATTCGCTCATCGTGGAAGACAATCTCGGTCACAAGGCCTATACGGACCCGATCTGGGTGGACGTGGTCGCAGCGCCGAATATGAGACCGGCGAACTCCGTCGGGGCACAGTGAACGACTGCGTGACTGGCGGCCAACGAGTGAGGCTACGCCGTCAGGCGCCCAGCGTACGAGCCAGTCGCTCGGCTTCTTGGCTGATCGGATGCGAGAGGCCCAGCGTGAAACGCAGATGCTCGCTTGCCCGTAGACATGCATCGCGGGCAGCGCCCGATGCGCCCCTCGCGCGGTAGCTTTTCGCGAGCGTCAACCACGCCCGGCCGGTGATGAACGAATGCGGCAAATCCCCCTGTGCTGCGCGCGCCACGGACAGGGCCTGCTCGGCGTGCGCCTGCGCGTCCTCGAATCGTCCTTCGGCGATTGCGATTTCGGCGCGGCTGATCGCCGTCTCAGCCATGATTCCGGTCTTCGCTTGCAGCCGCGCGTACTGCGCTTGAACCTGGGCGAACGCTTGGTCTGCCTCAGTCAGCCGCCCCTGGCTCTGCCATAGCATCGCCTGGGCAATGTGCAGCCACAGAGCCGGTGCGCCGTCCGGCGGGAGCGCCGACTGCTGCAGCATATCGCTACCGTCGTCCACGCGTTGCCGCGCCTGTTCCAGCCGGCCGAGCTTGACCGCAACGATCGCCTGGCCCGCCAGTGCATAGGCCTCATAACTCGGATTGTGGTCCTGACGCGCTAGCTGCTGCATGCGCTCGAAGGCGGCCATCGCTTCGCCGTAGCGGCTCAGCGCGCGCAATGCGTGAGCCCTGTTCGCATAGGAGGTCGCCGACTCCTCGCCCGTGGGCGAGCGCCGTACGGTGATCTTCATGCCCCGGTCGAGCTGTTCCAGCGCCGCGCGCGGATCGCCGGCGTTCCATAGCGCGATGGCCCAGTCGTTGTAGACGCTCACTGCGAGCGTGCTCTCGGAGCGGCCGGCCGTGGCGAGCAGTGCCGCAGCTGCGCGAAACCGGTCGTTCGCCAGCGCCGGGTGGCCGTTCAACATTTGCGCGTAGGCCTCGTCGGCCACCAAATGTGCCCGCCGCAGTAGCGAGCGGTTCCCGGCTCGCTCGAACTGGCGCAGTGCCTGCTCTGCGTAGCGCAGCGCGCCCTGCGCGTCGTTGAGCTGCAGCGCAGCCGTCGTGCGCCGTTGCAGGCAATACCAGGAGGCCGCCGGGTCGTCCGCCGCGGCGGCAATCACCTGGTCGAGTTCACGCAACGCCGCGTCGGTCTGCCCCAGCTCCACGCGGGCGGCCGCGCGCTGGCAGCGCAGCGTGCGTACCAGCGAGGGATCGGTATCCTTGGGTAGCTCGTCGAGCGTACGCGTCAGAAGTTGCTGCGCACGGGCGAATTGATCGGTGGTGATGAGCCAGTCTGACACCGTGTCGGCCGCCACGGCTCGTTCGGTGGAATTGCCGTTGTACTCGCGCTCGGCCATCACTTCGCTGCGTTGCACCAGTTTGTCCAATGTGAGCGCTTCATCAGCCCGCAGACCTTCGGTCAGTACCGTCAACGTGAAATCTGCGGACGCTTGGGACTGCTCCTGCTTCGCCCGCGCGATCGTGCTCTGACGCACCGCCTCGCGCGCCTGCAGACAGGCCACGCCGAGGCCGAATACCAGCGCCGCCAGCACCCCGGCGACGGCGGTGAGCGGCAGCGCGCGGCGCCGCAGGAATTTACCCGCCCGATACCATCGGCCATCCCGCCTGGCGAGCACTGGCTCTCCATCGAGGTGCCGCTGCAGGTCGGCGGCGAACGACTCGACGCTGACGTAGCGCTCGCGGGCGTGTTTCTTCAATGCCTTAGCGAGCACCGTGTCGATGTCGCCCCGCAGTTGGCGTGCGAGCCGAGGGGTGTGCGGCGCCCGGGCGCTGGCGAGCGGCACATCGGCGGCCAAGATGGCCTCCTCCAGAGCCGCCGCCGAAGGACGGTCCAGACGATAGGGCCGCTGTCCGACCAACAACTCATACAGCACGATGCCGAGCGAATAGACGTCGGTCGCGACGGTGATGGGATGGCCGCCAACTTGCTCGGGCGACGAGTAGTCGGGTGTGCCCAAGCGGCCCATGAGTTGGGTCAGATTGGCGGCTGCGGCCGGTTCGTTCTCGAGCAGTTTGGCCACACCGAAGTCGAGCAGCCGTACCTCTCCCTCGGGCGTGACGAGGATGTTGCTGGGTTTCAGATCACGGTGCACGATGAGGCGTGCGTGCGCATGCGACACCGCGTCCGCCACCTGCAGAAACAGCTGCAGGCGCTGCCGCACATCGAGTTTTTTATCGCTGCAGTAGATGTCGATCGGCCAACCAGTCACGCACTCCAGGGCCATCCAAGACCTGCCGTCGGCGGTGACGCCGGCATCGTACAGGCGCGCGATGCGCGGGTGCTCGAGTGAGCCAAGGATGTCGCGTTCGTGCGCCATGCGGCGCTCCAGGCCGAGTCCCCAACCGGCACGCGGCAGCTTCAGGGCAACCTGTCGGAGCAGCACACCGTCGGCGCGTTCGGCGAGCCACACGGTCGCCATGCCGCCGGCGCCCAGTTCTCGGAGGAGACGGTAGGGACCGACTTGGTCGCCGGGCTGGTCGGGCTGGTCGGGCTGGTCGTGGAGTGCGTCGAGGCCGCCGAGATCGGTCAGCGGAATGCCGATCGGCCGGCGCAAGAAGGTGTCGGTCTCCATCAATCTCACATGCGTTCTCCCCGGCCGCATGGCCGATGCCCGTTGTGTAGGTACCCACTTCCCCCAAAAAAGGTGCATTCGATCAACGGCATGTCCGGTTCGCCCGCTGAAATGCGTGGAAGGGGTAGGCGAGAGGCGATGTATGATCTCTGTGGAAACAACATGGTGACGATCGTATCGTATTCCGCGGCCGTCGTGCTGTTCAGCGCCGGCTTGCTGGTATCAAACATTCTCTGGTCTGGGGAGTGTTCATTTGGAAGGAGTTCGACGGCGCCCCGGCGGGGACGAGCCGTCTGCTCGCGGCGATGTTCCTATTCTATGTCATCGGCCTCGGAGTCCTGATTGCCTCAAAAGTCTGAGCCAAGCCCGCGCACGAAATCCATCGTGATCGTCGGCAGTTCGAACACGGACATGATCATCCGCGTACCGCGCATACCGCGTGCGGGGGAGACTCTGATCGGCGGCGAGTTCTTCACCGCCGCCGGGGGCAAAGGTGCGAATCAAGCGGTCGGTGCCGCACGCTCAGGCGGAAAAGTGACGCTCATCGCCCGTGTCGGCAGCGATACGATCGGCGCTCAGGCCGTCGCCGGCTTGCGGCGCGACGGCGTCGACGTGAGCCGCGTGTTCCGCGACAAGCTCGCCGCGTCGGGAGTGGCGCTCATCTTGGTCGCCAAAGACGGCGAGAACAGCATCGCGGTCGCGGGGGGTGCGAACGCGAACTTGTCTCCCGCCGACGTGAAGAAGGCAGCCGGAGTCATCCGGTCCGCCGCCTTGCTGGTGGCGCAGCTGGAAACGCCGCTG
>Ga0137412_10005020_pt1 | contig 10578 bp, 12 predicted proteins | sample CZODoug2_1_16fun_FD_122160 | JGI IMG/M metagenome (GOLD analysis project Ga0137412, IMG submission 122160) | Vadose zone soil fungal communities from Angelo Coast Range Reserve, California, USA - CZODoug2_1_16fungal (Hybrid Assembly) | ecosystem: Environmental > Terrestrial > Soil > Vadose zone... | reverse complement strand
CGAGGGCGCAACGTCCTCGCGCCCGGCGACCGGCTTCCTCTTCGACGGCGACGGTGTACGGGACGTGATCGCTGCCGCCACGCGCGCTATCGACGCTTTCATGCGTCCGCAACAATGGCGCACGCTTCAGCGCAATGCGATGGCACGTGATTACGGATGGAACCAGGCGGTAACGAAATATGTCCGGCTATACGGAGGTCTCACCGACGCACGTCCCGCCAAAGCACCGTTGCGCGCCCGCCGCGCACCGGTCGCGGTTCGGACCTTGCCGGTCATGGTGGCGGCCGGGGCTGATCGCCGCAAAGCGGAACAGGCACAATTCGTCGCACGCAGCGCCTGACGTTTCCACGCCACCCTTTTCGATGGTACGGTTACACGGTTGGCCGTCTGACCTGAACTCGCATGCCGGTCGCGAACCATTGGCTACGCTCAGGCTCCGACGTACACCAGGAAACGTGAAGGGCGCGGCACGCTACGTGCTGTGTCCTTCCAGCGACCCTGGCGCCGCACCGAACGGCGTATCGCCTGATGAAGGTACGCACCGCACTCGTCACCCCGGAATTGGTGCTTTGAAGACTGTCTGAGGCTCGTCTGCCGTAGCCGTTCTTGCGGTTTGGTTTATTGCCTGGTTGAGCGCGATCGCGTTTTCCCGCATCCACGCCATAGCAGGACGAACTGGAAAAGACGACCGATGGAACACCATCACATGCTTCAGGCGTACGCGCCAAGAATTTATTTCATCGACCCGCTTCTCGTCGGACCTTTGCCTGAATGGTCTGCACAATTCGAACATGCCGCCGCGCTGGGCTTCGATCACGTCCTGATCGGCGCGCCCTTCCAGCCGGGTAGCAACGGCCATCGACAGGCCGTCGCCGATCATCACAAACTGCACGCCGTATTCGACTCCAACGCACCCGCGAGCAACGGTTTGCGTCTGCTTGCAAGCCAGGCGAGCAAGCACGGCCTGACCTTGCTGGTCGATATCACACTCGACCAGGTCAGCGCCGAAGGCGGTTTGTTCCGGGATAACCGCCACTGGTTCCACGATCGGACATCAACACGAGCGGCTGTCCGTTGCCAGGCACCTGGATGCTCCCATTGACCGTACCGTCGGAAACGATGTTGTGGCCGTGAAGATGCTTGATGACGTGGCCTTCAAGGCGATAACCCATGCGGTCGCTGGCCGACGATATCTTCCATTCGCGGTCGAGGAATAACTCTTTGGCATCCCCGAACTCATCATCCTGCGGACCCATCACCACCCGGATCGGGCCGTCCACCAGGGGCGGAAGATCGATCCGGTTCTCCGCCGCGCCGCTTGCGGCCGCCGTCTGCAATTCGTCGCCGGCCTGCAGCGGGCGTGGATACGGGCTGCCGAGCCCCGCGCGCGCGTTCACTGCCAGGCTGCCGAACATCGGTTCACCCGCAATCCCGGCTTCGATCGCGAGGTAGCTGAACGAGCCGCCGCGGGCGAAACCCAGCGTCAGGGTTTCGCCGTCGGCTATGGTCGTGGATGTATTCGATGCAATCGCGCGTCCCGAGATGTCGGCGTTGCGCGAGGCGCCGGCGAGCGCGATGCGAACGGCACCCTCCCGCGCCGTGAATTTGGCGCCGAACGGGCCGATTTCAATTGCGGCGGCGAAGGCTGCGTTTCCGACCAGACTATTCGCCGTAGCGAGCGCGAACCGGTCCATCGCGCCGCTCGGCGTCAGGCCATAACGCTGGGCGCCGTAACGGCCGCCGTCCTGCACCGAGCTTGCCGGGCCAATGGCCGAAATAGCGAGTTTGCTCATGAGGTCATCAACTCGGCGACGATCTCGCCGGCTGCCGCGGCGCGATCCTGCTCGGCGAAAGTCTTGGCGTCGACCGCGGAGAACGTCACGGCATCGCCGGGTTCCAGCAGGAAAATCGGATCGCGATGCAGTTGGTAGGTTCGCACCGCGGTTCGCCCCAGCAGATGCCAGCCGCTCGGACCGGCGAGACATTGCACGCCGGTCTGCACGCCGCCAATCGAGACGGTGCCAGCCGGTGTCACTAGCCGCGGATTTTGCAGCCGCGGCATCTGCAGCGAGGCGTCAAGGCCGCTGAGATAGGACCAGCCCGGTGTAAAGCCGATCATGGCGACGCGGTAGTCGCCGGCGACATGCCGCGCGACGATGCTATCAGGCGTCGACTTGAGCATCCTGGCGACGGCTTCGAGATCGATGCCATGCTCGCCGCCGTAAGCCACGGGAATGCGCCAGCGCCGCATTTTCGTGACCGGCGGTACCGGCAACCGCGCGAGGGTGACGAGCTTTCCGGTCAGCGTGTCGAAGTCGATCTGGACCGGGTCATAATGCACCAGCAGGGACCGGTAGGTCGGCACGGTCTCGGTTACGCCGGTGATGGTCTCGCGTGCAAGGGTGCGATCGAGCGCCAGCACCCGCTGGTTCGCCATTTCATCGATGTTGCGGCTGAATTCAACCGTAATGGCGCTGTCGCCACTCGGCAACAGGCGGGGCGGGGATCGTGTCGCGGCCATAACCTCACAAACTCGTCGGCGGGTATCAAGCTCTAACCTGTTTTGCCGCGAAGTGGAATCCGCTTCACACAAATCGGCCAGCAAGTTCAATAAATTAATCTCTATACGTGTGATAAGACCCGGTGATCGCGCCATGCGATGCCGCGCCTTCAGCCGTGAGTTCCCGACACTTGACGCGATGCACTTGCCCCGCAAGATGCACCCGCCTGATCATCCGCAACCGGAGCTACGTTTTCGATGTCCCTGACCCCCGAAGCGATCAAGACCCTTTCGCACGTGTCCACCGCCACCATCACGACGGTTCTGCTCAAGAAGGGCCTGCGGAATGTCTGGCTGCGCGGCTCGCGCCCGCTGCGGCCGGGACAGAAGCGGCTGGTCGGACCGGCCTTTACGTTGCGTTTCGTGCCCGCGCGGGAGGATCTGGCCACCCCGGAATCATGGTCGTCGCCGATTTCGACCCGGACCGCGATCGAAGCCATGCCGGAGGGCTGCATCGCCGTGGTCGACGCCATGGGCGTCACCGACGCCGGTATTTTCGGCGATATTTTGTGCGCGCGCATGGTCAAGCGCGGGGTAGCTGCGCTGGTGACCGACGGCGTCGTGCGCGATCTCGAAGGGGTGCTCGGCACCGGTTTGCCGGTGTGGTGCGACGGCTTCGCGGCCCCACCCTCGGTCGCTGGACTGACATTCGTCGGCTGGGGTGAGCCGGTCGGCTGTGGCGGCGTCGCGATCTTCCCGGACGATATTATCGTCGCCGATCAGGACGGTGCCGTGGTCATTCCGAAAGCATTTCTCGACCTCATTCTGGCCGAGGGTGCGGAGCAGGAGCGGATGGAAGCCTGGATCGTTGAACAGGTGAACTCTGGCGCGGTGTTGCCGGGTCTCTATCCGATGAATGCCGAGACCAAGGCGCGCTACGCGGCTTCGAAGAAATAACCAGACCTCATCTCCGGATGAGGGCGTTGCGCTCACTCGAAAGGAGCGGCGTCTTTGCCGCATCTCGAAGGATGGGCCCTCTGGTTCGAGACGGCGTACCGGACAGCGCAAGTGCGCTGCCGGGAGAGCGCCTCCTCACCATGAGGGATTTCTTGCTCAAAAAGGAGGAACACGATGAACATCCATCTCGCAGGTTCGCGGCCGACACGGCTCGCGCCCAAAGAGTATTTTACCGGCACGGTCTGGCAGGACCCGATCATTGCAGCGGAAGCCCCGGCGCGGATCGTCTCGACCCGCGTATCCTTCGAGCCGGGTGCCCGGACAGCCTGGCATTCGCATCCGCTGGGCCAGACGCTGTATGTGATCTCGGGCGTCGGCCGGGTTCAGAGCCAGGGAGGGCCGATACGCGAGATCCGGCCGGGCGACGTTGTCTGGATACCGCCGGGCGAAAAGCACTGGCACGGCGGCTCGCCGACCAACGGTATGATCCACATCGCGATGCAGGAATCGCTGGACGGAAATTATGCGACCTGGATGGAGCAGGTGACCGACGCGGAATATGCCGCGAAAGTCGGCGTATAGTTGTCTCGCACGGGCCGGCTAGATACGCTGCGCGGTCCAGGTGCCGGAGCAAAGAGCGCCGCGCCAGGTACCAGATCCTGACGTGGCGCCGAGGTGACCCGACCCGACCGCGCGCTTGATTCCGCTTATCAGGGTCACACTGATGTTGCCGGCATCGGCGACACGGCCGGATGCTTTCATCAGCGGATTGCTCGATTCGACCTGGCCATTGTTGATTCCGATCGAGATGGTTGCTCCGCCGCCGCATGCGGTGTTCTCGGAGGCAATCTGCACATTCCATGCGCCGTCAAATGTCGCGGCCGCAACTGGCGTGGCGGCTAACATTCCCAGAAACACCAGGATGCGGCTGGCGAACAATGTTTTGCGAAAGTTTCCCATGGCGGGCTCCCTTGGTTCCGACGCAATCAACCTCTCAGATCGCTTCGACCGAGACTGTGATAGAAATCACATGAGACGATCAGGCCTTGGGCTAATGAATGATCGCGGGTAACATCAGCAAAACAACAGGCTGGGTTATCGCGTACGGGATCCCGGGGAATTTTCATGAAGCGAGCTTTTCTAGCAATCTTTTGCGGTGCCGCTCTCTTTGCAAGCTCCATTGCCTATGCTGCGGATACGGTATCCGACAAGGAAATGGCGGATCGCTATTCGCAGGCGGCGCAGTCGGGAGACAGCGACGCTCAGTTTTATCTTGCCGCGCTTTATTCGGCGGGCGTCGGGCGCCCGAGGTCCGATGCAGAAGCGTTTCGGTGGTTCTCACGTGCCGCTGATCAAGGCCATTCGCATGCCATGCTGGTTCTCAGCGGAATTTACGCCGTCGGGCGGGGCGTACCGCAAGACAACCTCAACGCCTATAAGTGGGCTTACATTGTTTCAGTCGGCACCCGGGTCGAGGAATTCCGGAACGGAAGTCGTCAGCTGATGGGTGTTCTGGAAGGCAGGATGACGCGCGAGGACATCGATCGGGCCAAGGCCGAAGCCGGCCGCTGGCATGCGGTACCGAGCCAAGCAAGGCCCGCCGTTGCTCCGGCTCCCACCGACAGCCTCACACGCGACAGCCAGTCGCCGCCGGCCTTGGCTGCTTCGAAATCATCGCCCGCGACCACCACCAGCAGTGCCGCCGATTCCAGCACTTCGCAAGGGCCGCGCATCTCTGGCGACAAGAAGAACGACATCGACGCGTTATTGGATCGCGTACCTTCCGGACTGCGCAAGCGGTTCGGTTTTTGAGATTGAGGAGAAGCCGATGTCTTCGCGCGGTCTTGTGTGGTCTGGATCGGTGCTTGCAGTGCTTGCTGCTGCAGTAGGTGGCGCCTATCTGATGTATCCGGACTACTTTCAGCCCCCGACGGTAACCACGGGAGTGGCCACCCTTGGGCCGGTTTCGGAGGCTGTCTATGGAACGGGAACGGTAGAGCCTGAGCGCTGGGCCAAGGTCGTACCGCTTCAACGGCGCCGGCTGGTCGAACTCTGCCGCTGCGAAGGCCAAGCCGTCAAAGTCGGTCAAGTTCTCGGCCGCCAGGACGACGCCGAAGAGGTCAGCGCGCTCCATGAACTGGAAATCAACAATGAGCAACTTGCGCGCGATCTGGATCGCGCCAAGCGCGATCGCGACAAGAGCGACGCTGCGAAGACCGAATATGAGCAACGCTCTACTCAATTCGAGCAATCCAAATCGCGGATTAGCGCCCAAAAAGCCCGCATCGATTCACTCGTGCTTCGCGCGCCATTGGATGGCATGGTGCTGCGTCGCGATGGCGAGGTCGGTGAGATCGTCGGGCCAACCGATGTACTGTTTTGGGTAGGCCCGCCGGCGCCCATGCAGGTGGTGGCTGAAATAAACGAGGAAGAAATCACCCGGATTGCCGTGGGGCAGAAGGCATTCCTGCGAACCGAGGCCTTTTCCGCGCAGGCTCTGCGGGCCACGGTCTCGCAAATCACGCCAAAGGGCGATCCCACGCGAAAGACCTTTCGTGTCTATCTGCTGTTGCCACGCGATACGCCATTGCGGATAGGAATGACGGTGGAAGTCAACATCATCCATCGCGAAAAGGCGGCGGCGGTTGTGGTGCCTGCCGAGGCGGTTGCCGCCAATGCGGTTCAGGTCGTCAGTAGCGGAAAAATTCGACGTGTCCCGGTCACGGTCGGGATTCGCGGCAGCCGTAACGTTGAGATCGTCGGCAACGTGTCGAAGGATGCGACCGTGCTGTCACCGGCGCGTGCCGATTTGGCTGATGGCACGCGGGTCCGCGTCGAAAACGTGGCGGCCAAGCCGGCAACGGACACTCCCGCAGATGTCACTCCGAGTCCCAGTCCTGCCCCTGATCGGGAACCCGCCGCCATCGTGACCAGCTCTGCCGATGCCGATAGTGCGGTTATATCCTCTGCCATATCGGCTCACGTCGATTCCGTTGTTAATGATGCACGCAGGAACGTCGGCAAATACAGGTAAAACCCATGGCAACGAACCTTGTGCTGAGCATTGCGTGGACTCATGTGAGCACCCGCGTCCGACAAACGCTGGTCGGCATGTTTGGCGTGGCGATGGGTGTTGGCTTCACCATCATGATGGCGGGCCTGATGCAGGGCTCGCAGATCGATTTTCTGCGGCAACTGGTCGATACCATGCCTCACGTCACGGTCGGTGATGAGCGTCGGTCGGTTCCCAGCCAGCCGGCGGACCAGGAATACGCCGCGGTTGGAATGTCCAACGTGGCAAACGTCAATCGGCGCCCCGGGATCAGATATCCGGACGCCATCATGGCCTCGCTGAGGTCGTGGTTGCCAGGCGACGTGGCGCCGTCAGTCAAGACCACGGCAATTGTGAATCACGGCGAAGCACGGGTTGGCGTCAGCCTGGTCGGCATCGATCCGCGGCTTGAAGTTCGCGTTTCCAAGCTCGCCACGCAGATGCGCGAGGGCCAGCTTACGGATCTGTCGAAAGCGGCCAACGGGATCATCATCGGCGAGGCGCTGGCACAGAAACTCGCCGTGAAAAATGGCAGTACGGTTCTGCTTGGAGGCGGTGAGGGGACCCAGATTTCGGCCACGGTGGTCGGAATCTTTCGGTCTGGAATCAAAAGCGTCGACGAAGGGCAAATCTATTCGCTGATGAATCTGGCCCAGACGCTCATGGGGCAGAACGGAGTTGTCAATCAGTTGCGGCTGCGGTTGAGCGATCCTCTGGTCGCACAGAAAGTGGCCACTCAAGTCGAGGCTCAGATCGGATACAAGTCGGTGTCGTGGCAGGAAGCCAACGCCGATCTGCTGGGCGCCTTCGCTACCCGTGATTTCATCGTGCTGACGGTGATGGGCGCCATGCTGCTGAGCTCATCATTTGCGACGTACAATATCATTTCCACCATCACTCATGAAAAGCGTCACGACATCGCGATCATGAAATCGCTGGGCATGCGAGAATACTCCGTGCGGCGAATTTTCATTATTGAGTCGATGATGATGGGAGCCGTCGGAATCCTGTTTGGATGGATTCTCGGATATCTGCTGTGCTACGGATGGTCTCAGATCACCATATTCAATGTGCTGACCGGAGCGACGACGCCGCTCGAGATCTACTATTCGCCGATGCACTATCTTGCCTCCGGCGGTATTGCCATTCTTTGCTGCGCGGTCGCAGCCTACTTTCCGGCACGCAAGGCGACGCGGGTGCATCCAGTCGAAATTATCCGGGGCGCGTCATGACCGAGGTGGCGCTGCAAACCGTGAACCTGGTCCGCCGCGTCCAGGGCGTCATTACTCACACTCTGGTCAATGGCATCGATTTATCGGTGGCGAAGGGTGAATTTCTCGCCATCACCGGCCCTTCGGGATCCGGGAAATCATCGCTGCTCTATTTGCTCGGACTGCTCGATGCGCCCACGGAAGGCGAGGTCATCATCTGCGGCCAGGCAACATCCAAATTATCGGAAACCGAGCGCGCCGACGTTCGGCTGACCAAGTGCGGCTTCGTGTTTCAGTTCCACTTCCTGCTTCCCGAGTTTACCGCGCTTGACAACGTGCTGCTGCCGATGCGCGCGCATGGCCAGATGTCCACCAAGGACATGAATGAGAGAGCGATGAGCCTGCTGATGTCGCTCGGTCTCGGCGAGCAGACCGGCAAGCGCCCCAACCAGCTTTCCGGCGGTCAGCGGCAACGCGTGGCGCTGGCGCGGGCGCTCGCCAACCGCCCCGAAATCATCGTCGCCGACGAGCCGACGGGAAATCTCGACACCGCTTCGACCCAGCAGGTATTCGGCATCTTGCGCGATATCGCCGACAACGGCCAGACCGTGGTGGTCGTTACCCATGATGCGGCACTGGCCGCGCGCGCCGACCGGCGCATCCATATCGTCGACGGCAAGATCCATGAAACAACGTTTGGCGGCCACAGGAAGCCCGAGATCGCCGTCGCGACCCCGGCGGTGGAATGCCCGTCGTGACGGCCTGCGGGACGTGACGGTCGAGAACCGTCGCAACGCCTCCATCTTTGCTTTGGCGGCGTTCGCGCCGCTTTTGCCTTCAATGGCCGACTCAAGGCCGGCTAGTCTTAGTCGCTGAACTCCACGAGCAGGCCTCGCTAGAGTGTGCGGCTTCAAGCAGGATATCTCGCCGTAGCTGTGCTCCCAACCAAAAATATCGAAAACAACCCCATGCAAAGTAGCAGGCAGTCGCCGGCACGGATGTGCTTTGGGCAAATACTTGACACGTCGGGCAAATCAGCGGCATTCCTTCATCATCGCACAATCCGTTAAACGCCCAGACATCGGCCAAAGGGTTGCCGATGGATCAGTTATACAAGTACGCGCCTAGTTCAGCCGGCTCCAGGTCTGGCCGCCGCAGAACATGCCGCCAAAGGCGCAGCCTTGAACCCGCAGGCTGTCCGAGCCCTTCAGCGCGATCGTCGAGTCATAGGTGCTGCCGGTATTCGGATCGTAAATTCGTCCGCTCCATTTGTCCTTTCCGGGCTTCATGTTGATCAGAACTTTTTCGCCGTTCTGGTTCGACTTCGCGTCCACGGAATATCCACAAAGATTGATGCCGCATGACTCGATCCGGACCTTGCCCTCTTTCTCTTCCGTCAGCCACACGCCGAGCGGCGAGTTTGCCGACTGGGCGGCCGTGGTCGCGGGGGCCTGCTGGCTCTGTGCCGGTGCCGACGACGGAGCCGTCGCAACGACGGGTGCCGGTTCCGGCCTCCTGGTGGCCGGGACAGCATCCGGCTGAACCTGCGGCGCAGGCGCGCTGGAGGGGGACTGTGTCGACGTAATGGTATCCGATGATGGCGGCGCAGCACGCGCCGTGGCCGTTGAAGGCTCGGGCGAAGGTCTCGCCGGCGCCGGGGCCTGTTCCGTCGCTACGGGGGCTGCGGGTGTTGCTTCGGGCGCCTGCGGTTCGGTCTTCGCTTCCTGCGGCGCCTGCTTGCGCGGACGGTCGCTGTCCTGATCGCTGCGCGAACGTTTTGTTCGCCGCCCAGTGTTCCCAGTGTTGTCGTAGACCCCGGGTATCGAAACCGTTCCACGGTCTGGATCGATGCGAATGGTGCGCCCGCCGTATTCGAATGTGTACTGAGCCTGTGCGGCGGTGCTCGCCAGCAGAAATGCGGCGATCGCAAACAGCTTTTTCATATTGACCTCCTGGACAGGCAGAATCTCAAGTCCCGACCCTGCACTTCAGCAGTTTTCCAGAACGTGACCTACATCACCCTCAAAGCATGAGTCGTGAATTTAGCGGTTCTGGTTCAATGGGTGTCGCCGGCAATCTAATTTAGGACCGTACAGGCGGTCAATTTTTTGCGAAAGCCGATGTTCCGGCGGTAATGGGATTCTCACCGGGTTCGGCTTTCGAGCCTGGCGCTGTAGCAGCTACATCTCGCCGGCGTCTTTGCGGACCAATTTCGCCGCGGCGCCTCGTCCGGCCATCTCGTTTTTGAGCTGCTCAAATCGTTGCCGCGCCTCGCGCTCGCGATCGTCGACGAACCGGATCGCGGCATCTCCCGTCAACGGCCCGCTGACAACAGGCGCGGAATTCTCGCCAATCGTTTCGTCGACAAAGTATTGGTTATGAGCCTCGCGGCGGACCGTCCATTTGAAACGGATCGCGGCAATGGGGCCGGGGCCGACCTTCTGATAACCACCGGCCTCCACCATTTCGGGGGCGACCGGCTTTTCCTCAACCGCGGGCTTTTCCGGCTCGCGATGGTGAGCCGTTTGATCGAAGATGCTCGCAATGGCCGCGAGCACGTTATCGGTCGGGTCGCTTCTACTCAAAATTTCGGCCTCCAGATACTACGCGATACGCAGGAAGCAGGAGCTCCGCTGTTGGCGCCGAGTTGCATTCCTCATCCTCGAATGCGGCTGAGTTTTGTCGATCTATGCGCAAATGGGCGGCAATCTGTCTTTCCACGGCCGCTCCTGTTCGAGTTGGGCCGCCAAACGGAACAACGTCGCCTCATCGCCAAAGCGCGCGGCGAACATCATGCCGAGCGGCAATCCGGCCGCATTCCATGCCAGCGGCATCGACATCGCGGGCTGGCCGGACAT
>Ga0137412_10005019_pt1 | contig 10580 bp, 8 predicted proteins | sample CZODoug2_1_16fun_FD_122160 | JGI IMG/M metagenome (GOLD analysis project Ga0137412, IMG submission 122160) | Vadose zone soil fungal communities from Angelo Coast Range Reserve, California, USA - CZODoug2_1_16fungal (Hybrid Assembly) | ecosystem: Environmental > Terrestrial > Soil > Vadose zone... | reverse complement strand
GCGAATACGAGAACGTGCGGCTCGAAATAGCTCGCCGCTATCGCGCCAACTACTGCTCCGAGTGCCGTCCCCACAAACCGTTGCCAGGAAACCGTAAGCGCTGCGCCCAACGACGACTGCGTAATCACCAGCGTCGTGATCGGCGCCCAGTACGCCTCGGGCAAGTGGAACAGCCGTGCCACTAACACCGAAACGAGAGCCGATACCGCAGTCCGCGACGAATGCAACAGGACCGGTAACCCCGTCCAGCTAGCTGGCTTGCCAATTTCGGCCGTCTCCGTCCGTGTTTCTATCAATCAACTCCTTTATTTTGATGATTATCCGGGGTCTGGGGGAACTTCCTTTGTCTCATTCAGGCTTTGGCGTACCGCGCGCTGTTCGGCCGCGATCCCCTCAGTCCGTAGAACAATATATAAAGGTAGCAGAGCACTGGTAGAAAGAATGCGTGATGAATACCAACATGGTCGGCAATTACGCCCTGGATCACCGGAAGGATGGCCCCTCCCACAATAGCCATCGTCAGCACCCCGGAGCCATTCCCAGTAAGCGGACCCAGCTCCGCCACTCCTAAGCTGAAAATGGTCGGAAACATAATCGAATTGAACAATCCCACCGCCAGGATGCTCCACATTGCCGTGTGGCCGCCCAGAAGCATGGAAGCACTCACCAGCGTTGCGGCGCAGATCGCGCACAAGCCCAGCAGGTTTCCAGGCTTAATCCGCCGGAGAAGCCCCGCGCCCAGAAATCGCCCGATCATGGCGCCAGCCCAGTAGAAGGAAACGAAACCGGCCGCGGTCTTGGCGGAGAAGCCGGCAACCTCCGGCAGGCCGAAAAAGTTCACGAGAAAACTTCCGATAGAAACCTCCGCACCCACATAGGCAAAAATCCCAACCGCGCCCAAGATCAGGTTGGGATGCTTCCAGATCGAATCGTTAACTCCCGGGCGATGCGCCGCGTGTTCGATCTTTGGCAATTTGAAGGTGCTGATCGCAATGGCCAGCAACACCAGCGCAACGCAGATCACCGTGTATGGCATCTTCACCGAGGCTGCTTCCTGCACGCGATACATGTGCAGCGCATGCGGCGACAGGTGGTGCAGCTCTTCCATCGCCATCGGGGCCGCGGCGAGGATTAGAAGCCCGCCGAGTTTTGGGGCGATAGTAGTACCCAACGAATTGAACGCTTGCGTCAAATCGAGCCGGCTCGATGCTGTTTCCGGTTTGCCCAGCACCACCACGTAGGGATTTGCCGACACCTGAAGGCCCGTAATTCCCGTAGCCAGAACGACGAGAGCCGTGAGAAACAGCGGGTATGAAGCAACCGATGCGGCAGGAACGAACAGAAATGCTCCAACCGCCATGGTCAATAACCCCACGACCATCGTTCTCTGGTAACCAATCCTGTTCACGACTTTTGACCACGGGATGGAAAATAAGAAGTAGGCCGAAAAAAATGCAAACTGCACCAGCATCACTCGCGTGTAACTCAGATCAAATATGGACTTCAGATGCGGCACCAGAATGTCATTCAAGCAGGTCAAAAATCCCCACATGAAGAACAGGGTGGTAACGATAGCCAGAGGGCGTGAGTAATTTTGGTTTGCCGAAGCAACCGCAATAGCCTCCGCTGGACTGGAGGTAGCAGCAAGTTCTCGAGTTGCCATGTTCACCTCAGATTCCAAAGATTTTCAGAGCCGCAGATTGAATCACTACCAGTGCTGTGTGAGCTTCCCGAAGTCGTGGTTGCTGCAAGACATTGGCTACCACCACGTTTCCGCCTGAACTCCGTAACTAAGCCCACTGGTTCTGTCCTGGAATGGGATTCCGCCCACGAACCCTCGGTATCCGTTGGACCAATTCGCGTAGGTCGCGAACAACCGCAGCACCGGACGGCTGAAGAATTGGCGGCCTGCACCGATTTGCGGTGCGATCGTAAACTTTCGCAGCCAGCCGCTGAATTGTGTGTTGCCGTTTTGCGTCGTGGCAAAACCTTCGGTGTGGTCAAACCCGCTCTCAAACGCCAGGGAAATATACTTGGTAAAAAACACCTCGGGTCGCACACCGAACGATGCCCAGTCGTTGAAGCCGTGACCCGGCAGGCCGTCGCGTTTTCGCTGGAAAATAAAAATCGGCATGATGGCGAAACGGTTGTTGGGTTGCACGAGCAGGTGTTCCGCGATCAGCAGTCTCTCGGAGCTCTTTGTGAAGGGATCAGGGTCATCGATCGACGTGCTGAAATTGCTCGCTGCGCCCTTGCCGTACTGGATGGAAAAGGCATGGTAGCCGCCGTGCCATTCCAGCCGCTGGTGGCGCAACCCGAAAGCATAGCCGTTCGCGGTCGGAATGACTGTGCCGCTCGGCGTGGTACCGCCTTTCGCGTTCGCAAAATCAAACCAAACGGCGTAAAGCCCAAAGGGCCCTTTGAGATCATAGAGCCGAACGTCGATATTCTTCTTCGCGTAGTTTCCATTCTGCGTAACGATGTCGGGCCTCGCTCCCGCGAGATACGCGATCGACATCTTGCCGATGCCGAGATTCCAATCCTCGACGCCAGCCCCGTAACCGCTCATGTCCAGAGGGTAGAAGTCATTGATCTCGATATGCTGGCGGCGATAGTAGCGTTCACCGGCCCAGAACTTCGCGTCCGGCTGGCTGTCCAGAATGTTGCCGGCACGCACAAACGCTTCGCGTAGCCGGAACTGATCGTTTCCCGTATTCCCCGCAAAATTTGCAAAGCTCGCATAGTTCCCTGTGTTCGCCTGAATCATCACTTCTGTTTTCATCCAGGCTTTGTCAGTTGCGTGCTCCGCGTTGAGCCAATTATTGACGAAAATGAATTCGCCGTACGTTTCCGCTTCGTTGCCCAGGCGATATTTCGCGTCAGCTCCAGGCGCTTGAAAGGCAACCTGTGAACCGCCCTTGCTGTTCAGGCCATACCCTGATCGGAAATAGCCGTGAAACTCAAAGGCCTTGAGCTGCTCCTGCAAATTCCCGATTTTTTTGTCTGCCTCTCTCAAAAGGTCATATGTGGGTTCCGAAGGAACTTGACCCTGGAACTTTGCCCCTACTTGATCCGACTCTCCCAGAAGCGCTTTTTGAGCTGCTTGCTCGGCAGCCAGCTCCACCGAAGAAACCGCCCCCTGTTTCGCTCTTTCACTGCTAGCTTTCTGCTCCTGGATTTGTTTTTCCAACGCGGAAATGCGTTGCTGCATCTCGCGCGTTGTTTGCTCGTACTGCTGCTTGAGCTGCTCTACTTGTTTCTGCAGATCGTCGGGTTGCTGTGCCGCGGAGGTTAACGCCACCATGGCAAACAGTGCCCCAAGCGAGAACACACGCTTCAGATGGTATGGACGGCCCATTTCATCTCGTCCACAACTTGCCGCCCTCTTCAAACCTTCGCCGCCCGGGCGTTCAACACGAACTTTTCGATCGCGTTGGCGAATCCTTCGTCTTCATTTGTGGACGTCACGTACGTGGCGGAGCCCTGCACTTCGGGACTTGCGTTTCCCATGGCAATGCTCACGCCGCTCTTCTTGAACATCAGAACGTCGTTCGGCATGTCGCCCATGGTCACTATTCCAGCGGCCGGAATATTGAGCAGCCTCGACATCGAGAGCACCACCTCACCCTTATTCGCTTGCGGATGGGTCACGTCCAGGTAGTACGGCTGTGAGCGCGCCGCGGATATATGCGTGCCGCCGGCTTCTTGGACATCCTTTTCGCATTTGGCTACGCGGTCGAGATCGTCACTTACCCCGACGATTTTCGCCACGCGGCCAAGGAGTCCGTCAAACGTTTTGACCACGGTCGGAGGAAATTTTACGGTCCACTGCTCGCGCGCGACGTGAGGCGCATTGGGGTCGCGCACGAACCATTCGGTGTCCGTGTAGAGCCAAACATCCAGGCCATGACTCTCGATAGCCTCGATTACCTTCTCCGGCACGCCGGTCGGCAGAAATTTTTGATCAACGACCGTCTTAAGATCAGGCTTGATCAACACTCCGCCATTGAAGGCGGCGAGAGGTAGCGTGAGTTTCAGTGCATCGATCAGCATGGCCATGCCGCGGGGCGGACGTCCGCTGGTAATGCTGAATTGAATCCCGGCTTCGTGGAGACGCTGGACGGCTTCGGCCGCACGCTTCGTCAGGACCTTTTCTTGCGTAACGAGCGTTCCGTCGACGTCTGCGATTACCATCTTGATTGGCTGGGTCGCTTTACCATTTTTTGATGCCATGTTTAACCTCGCTCTTAGTATTTCGTTCGCTGATCGCCGAGCCGAAGCCCGGTCCGCATGGAACCACCGTATCGCCAGCACTTTATTTCTACTCCTGACTGCAATCGAAACGAAAACCAGCCGTGACGAATACGTCGCGGACGATTACTGCTCTTGGTAGTTCCACAATAGGCCGCCGTCTACGAAGAAGGTTGACCCCGTGATGTAGTCGGATTCGTCGGAGGCTAAGAAGCTGGCTATGCCCGCTACGTCTTCTGGTTTGCCGAGCCTGCCGAGCGGAATATTTTCGAGCAACTCTTTTAGTTTCACCGGATCATTCAAGAGTTTCGTGTTGATCGGCGTTTCAATCGCACCGGGTGCTATCGAGTTGATGGTGATCTTGTTCGGCGCTAGTTCGATGGCGAGGTTTCGCGTCAGCATCTTGATTCCGCCTTTGCTCGCGCAATAGGAGGCAAAATGCGGGAATGGGAGTTCCTCGTGCACGGAGCTTATGTTGATGATTTTCCCGGGACGATTTGTTTGCCGGAGATGACGCACTACGGCCTGCGTTACAAAGAACATCCCTTTGAGGTTGACGTTGAGAACGGCGTCGAAATCCGTTTCCGTCACGTCCCAGAAATCCGCGCGTTTCTCCAGACCTGCGTTATTGACCAGGATATCGATCTTGCCGAGACTCCTGACAGCCTCCTCGATGAATTGTTGGCCATCGGAAATCTTGCCGATATCCGCTTGAAAGGCTGCGGCGCGGCGCTTTGTCGCAGACGTGATTCGCTCCACCACTTCATCCGCGCCCTGCTTATTCTTGCGATAGCAGATCGCCACATCCGCGCCCTCGCATGCGAGGCGCTCCGCGATAGCGCGGCCAATCCCTTGGTCGCCGCCGGTTACGACGGCTACTTTCCCCTTCAGCCGATTTTGCAACACTCCTCCTAACGGTTCTCTCCTGTGGAAAGGAACCCTCTCTAAACTTTCGTGTACTGCTTAACTCCTCAGGCGACCGTGACTTCAGGACTCAAATAGACGTCCTGAACCGTATTCAGCAACTGAATCCCTTCCTCTAGCGGTCGCTGAAATGCTTTGCGGCCCGAGATCAGCCCGGTGCCACCTGCCCGTTTGTTGATCACCGCCGTAACGACAGCCTCCTCAAAATCGTTCGCACCGGAAGCTCCGCCGCTGTTGATCATCCCCGCCCGCCCCATGAAGCAATTCGCGACCTGGTAGCGGCAAAGGTCGATGGGGTGATCGCTGGCAAGGTCGGTGTAAATGCGCTTGTCGAACTTGCCGTAGCTGGAATCGCCCATGTTGAGGGCCTGATAGCCGCCATTGTTCTCCGCAAGCTTTTGCTTGATGATGTCGGCCTCGATGGTGACACCCAGGTGATTTGCCTGGCCGGTTAGATCGGCCGAGAGGTGGTAGTCTTTGTCCTTCTTGAATGCGCTGTTGCGCATGTAGCACCACAGAATCGTGCCCATCCCCAGCTCATGCGCGTGCGCGAAGGCCCTGCTGACCTCGACAATTTGACGGTCGCTTTGATCCGAGCCGAAGTAGATGGTCGCCCCTACAGCAGCTGCGCCCATGTCGTACGCTACTTTCACCGTCGAGAAAAACACTTGATCGAACTTATTTGGGTAGGTCAGTAATTCGTTGTGATTTAATTTCATGATAAAGGGAATTTTGTGAGCGTACTTGCGAGCGACCGCGCCGAGGACCCCACACGTTGAGGCCACGGCGTTGCATCCCCCTTCGATGGCCAGCTTTACGATGTTTTCCGCGTCGAAGTAATCAGGGTTTTTTGCGAAGCTTGCCCCCGCGGAGTGCTCAATACCCTGGTCCACCGGCAATATCGATAGATAGCCGGTCTTGCCCAGCCGCCCATGTTCGTAGAGCCTTTGCAGGTTGGTCAGAACACGAATGTTCCGATCGGACCCGGCCCAAACGCGGTCGATAAAATCGGGGCCGGGAAGGTGCAGCCGCTCCTTGGGAATTTTGGGCGAATGAAATTCGAGTAAGGCCTGGGCTTTCGCACCCAAGCGGGTTTCAAGAGTAGTGCGCGCACTGGTAGCCATGGTTTTCTCCTAAACTGCTCCCTTCGCTTGCGGAACGAGCATGCTGGCCGCGGATGGATCCACGAGCCACAACACTTTGCCCTGTTTCGGCTGGATGATTTGTGCAGGAAGTTGCTCGGGCTCGTATGGTCCTTCGAGCACCGCCTTTAGCGCAGGCGCCTTTTCCTCGCCGTGCACCATGAAGATGACCCGCGCGGCATTGTTCAAGACCGGCGGCGTGAGGGTGATGCGATCTGTGTAGAGTTTGCCCACCCAGTTGCTGACCACCAGCCGGCGTTCTTCCTTCAATGCTTTTGTGCCAGGAAAAAGAGAAGCGGTGTGCCCCTCCGGACCCATTCCCAGGAGTACGAGATCGAAACGCGGCAACTGGCCGGCAGCCAATCCGAAACTCACGCGCAAATCGTCCTCGTATTCCACCGCTGCCTCCGCGGCATTTCGTTTCTCACCCTTGATGCGATGCACCTGCTTGGGATCAATCGGAGCTTTGGCGACCATCGCTTCCTTGGCCATGCGAAAGTTGCTCTCCGCGTGGTCGGGAGGTACGTGCCGTTCATCGCCAAAGAAAAACTGGATCTTGCTCCACGGTACTTTTGCCTGCAGCAGCGGGTTGCTGGCGAGTAAGCCGTACAGTGTTTTCGGTGTAGAACCCCCGGCGAGCGCGACGCTAAACGAACCCTTTTCGCTGATGCTTTCGCGTGCTGCCTGAAGAAATTCCGCTGCGGCCGTTTGCGCGATGCTATTGGCATCCGCCAAGATCCTGACCTCTTGATTGGTCGTCATGGTCTACTTCACTCCCGCGGTCGCCCGCGCCAGGGTTTCCGGAAGCTCACTGGGCGCGGACGGGGTGCGCTCTTCTCCGATCGTTCGCCATGTCCGGCCATCGCGGGCCAGCAATTCGTCAGCTTCTGCGGGCCCCCAGGTGTTTGCGGCGTAGTTGGGAAATCGTGCGGCTGGTGTTGCCTTCCAGGCGTCTAGAACAGGCTGAATCACCCTCCAACCGGCCTCGACCATGTCCGCGCGCTGGAATAAGGTGGCGTCCCCGATCATGCAGTCGTACAAAAGACGCTCATATCCCGTGCTGTGCGAACGGCCGAAGTCTCTCGCGTAATCAAACTCCATATTCACCAGGCCGAGTTGCATAACCGGCCCCGGCACCTTGGCGCCGAAGCGCAAGGAAATGCCTTCGTCCGGTTGAATGTGAATGACCAGCCGATTGGTTTGCAGATCGGCGATCTTGGTCTTCCGAAACAATACGAAGGGAGAACGTCGGAACTGAATGGCAATCTCCGTGGTGCGACGTGGCAGGCGCTTCCCAGTTCGCAAATAGAAAGGTACGCCGGCCCATCGCCAGTTGTCGATCTGTAGCTTCAAGGCAACATAGGTCTCGGTGTTGGATGTAGGAGAGACCTTGGGTTCGTTGCGGTAACCCAGCAATCGCTCCCCTTCCGCAACACTGTCGCCGTACTGTCCACGGACCGCTGTACTGTCTACGTCCTCTGGATTGGGAACCTGAACGGCGTGCAGGATTTCGGCCTGCTTGTCTCGCACCGCGTCGGCATCGAACGAGATGGGCGGCTCCATGGCTGTCAGAGAAAGCAGCTGAAAGAGATGGTTGGGAACCATGTCGCGCAAAGCACCAGCGGTCTCGTAAAAACCTCCCCGCTGTTCGACTCCGACGGTTTCGGCCGCTGTAATCTGCACGCTGTCGATGAAGTTGCGGTTCCACAACGGCTCCGCGATGGCATTCGCGAACCGGAAGACCATGAGGTTCTGCACGGTCTCCTTGCCCAGGTAGTGATCGATCCGATAGATCTGTTGTTCATCCAGAATTTTCTTGAGCTCGCGGTTTAGTTCTTTCGCGGAATCGAGGTCTCTTCCGAACGGCTTCTCCACAATGACCCTGGTCCACTTGCCCTCGACCTCCTGCGTGAGCCCGGCTTGGCCCAATTGCTTCGCCACAGGGGCGAAGAACTTGGGAGACACGGCCAGGTAGAAGAAGCGATTCCCTTGCGTGGCGTGAGTTTTTTCCACTGCTGCCATCTGCAGTTTTAGCTTTTCGTAAGCGGCGGAATCCTGGAAATCGCCCTGGACGTAGTAGATCCGCTCCAGGAACCAATCCCAGAGCTTGCTATCGACGGGCTCGGGCGCGAACTCTTTGATGTCCTTGCTGAGCTGCGCTCGGAAGGCTTCCGTTGTCAGGGAATCGAAGGAGAAGCCAATCACTGCGAACTGGGGAGAGAGGAGTCGGCCTTTGGCCAAATTGCACAGCGCCGGAATCAGCTTGCGTTTTGTCAGATCGCCGCTGGCGCCGAAAATCACCATGACGCAGGGGCTTGGCTGTTGTCCTTGTTCGTGCAAAGTTTCAGTCATATTCATCCGATCCGTATTGGATTTGCCATTTGCTCCGTCACTTGGCGGTCGCGGCTTTCTCGATGTGCCCGCCAAATTGAAACCGCATGGCCGATAGGAGCTTGTCTGCAAAATCGTCTTCGCCGCGAGAGACAAAACGCTGAAAGAGTGACGCGGTGAGGACAGGCGCCGGCGCTGTGGATTCGATGGCCGCGAGGATGGTCCAGCGCCCTTCGCCGGAATCCGATACTCTCCCCGAGAATTTTTCGAGCGACGGCTGTTCCAGCAAAGAAATGGCGGTCAAATCGAGCAGCCAACTGGCCACGACGCTGCCTCTCCGCCACACTTCAGTCACATCGGCAAGAGGAAAGTCGTACCGATAATTCTCCGGATTGCGGAGCGGCGTTGTCTCTGCATCCACTTCGCGAGTTCCGCTTCCCGCATTAGCGTGCTTCAGGATGTTGAGTCCCTCCGCATAGGCGGCCATCAAGGCGTACTCGATGCCGTTGTGCACCATTTTCACGAAGTGCCCGGCGCCCGATGGGCCGCAATGCAGGTAGCCCTCTTCCGCGGTTCCCGGGACTTTCTCCCGGCCCGGTGTGCGCGAAATATCACCGCGCCCCGGCGCAAGAGATTTGAAGATTGGATCGAGATGCTCGACGATTTGCTTCTCGCCACCGATCATCTGGCAATAGCCACGCTCGAGACCCCAGACACCACCGCTCGTCCCTACATCGACGTAGTGCAACGATTTCGCCTCGAGTTCTTTCGCGCGGCGGATGTCATCGATGTAGTACGAGTTACCGCCGTCGATCACGATGTCGCCGGGTTCGAGCTTTCCGGCCAGCTCCTGCAGCGTGGCGTCCACCACGGCGGCCGGCACCATCAGCCACACGGCGCGCGGCGTTTGCAGCTTCTTCACCATATCATCCAGCGAAGTGGCGGCAGTCGCGCCGTCGCGGGCGACTTGCTTTACAGACTCTGCACTGCGGTCGAAAGCCACACACTGGTGTCCGGCTCGTTGCAGCCGTCGCACCATGTTGGCTCCCATTCTTCCCAGCCCGATCATTCCGAGTTGCATCGATATTTCTCCTGTCTGCTCGTGCGCTTTCGAATGGCTTCCCGCTTTATGCGAGTGCCTGGTTAACCGCCGCTTGTAAGGTTGCGAGCCCTGCTTTCACGTCTTTGCCGAGATGCACGCGAAGGGCGCGTCTCCCGCGCTCCGCAAGTACTGCGAAATCGCCGCGGGCCTGCGCAGCCTTGACGACACCGAACGTATATTTCTGGTCGGGGACCGGAATATCGATGGCGTTGTCACAGGTGATCTGCAGGAAGACGCCGGTGTTGGGTCCGCCCTTGTAGGCTTGGCCCGTGGAGTGAAGAAAACGAGGGCCGAAACCAAGAACGGTGGCTAGCTTTTTCTTGTCGCGCACTGTGTGGCGGATTGTTTGCAGCGCAGATTCGTTTTCGGCGTTCATAGTGATGTAGCCGAGTAGAGCAAAGTAATCTCCCTGGCCTGCGCGGTTGAAGTGCGTTTGCAAGATTTTGGTGAGCGTTTTGCCGCTCTTCAGAGCGTCGGCATTTTTTGGATCGGCGTAGAGCTTCACGCCTTCTGCCTCGAAGAATGGTTCCTCGGCGGGCAACTTGCCGGTGGTTTCATATTCGCTGGTCAATTTACGCGTCGCGATTTTGCTAGCTTCGACGTCCGGCTGGTTGAAGGCGTTGATGCCGATGATCGAACCGGCCACGGCTGTCGCAATCTCCCAGCGGAAAAACTCTTCGCCGATGGCATAGGGATCTTGCACAGCGATCCGGACGACCGGCTGGCCTGCTTTCTCCAGCGCTTCGAAAGCGGCATCCTGCCCGTGATCGGGCGCGGATTCGAGCCGGAGATACGCGAATACGCGATCCGTGCCGTAATTTTCGGAAGTG
>Ga0137412_10005017_pt1 | contig 10584 bp, 8 predicted proteins | sample CZODoug2_1_16fun_FD_122160 | JGI IMG/M metagenome (GOLD analysis project Ga0137412, IMG submission 122160) | Vadose zone soil fungal communities from Angelo Coast Range Reserve, California, USA - CZODoug2_1_16fungal (Hybrid Assembly) | ecosystem: Environmental > Terrestrial > Soil > Vadose zone... | reverse complement strand
CGCGGTTGAATGGGTGCCGCATTATCCTCTCTCCCGCTCCACTCATTCTCTGCGACAATCCATTAAGTAAAACCACGCAGGGCGGCATGACCTCGTATCCATGCCACGAAAGGATGTGTGTGAAGGTTCTTGCAAGTGTCGGCATGGCGTCTCTCGTCGTCTCTATGGCCCACATCATCCCCGCTCGCGCCATCGCCCAGACTGACGCCGGACCTGTCCCCGACGTCGCGGCAATCCACCACCTCATCGACCAGTACGCCAAAGCTGTCGATACGGTTGATCTGAACCTACTCTCGCAAATCTGGTCTCACTCGCCCGAGGTCTCGTTTATCTATCCGCTGGGTGAAGAGCACGGCTTCGATGCCATCGAGCAGCGTGTCTTTCAGAACGTAATGGGCGGTATGTTCTCGGCACGCGATCTTGAGACGCATGGCGTGGCGGTCCACGTGAACGGCGACGCGGCATGGTCGGAATTCCACTGGGTTTTTCACGCGACGATCCGAAAGGACGGATCGGCCGTGACCACGCACGGCGTCGAAACCCAAATCTACCGGAAAGAAGCTCTGAAGTGGCGCCTGGTCCACGTTCACTACTCCGAAGATCGCCAGGCCGTCCCCTGAGCACCTGGCTGCAAATCCTGACTTGAGAGAGCCCGGTCGTGGAAACGTGCGTTACCCTGAAGCCGTCAACTGACTTTCGCCGCAGCCATGCCTAATGCGTCGGCACAATGCATCTTCCCTTGATTTTGATTGGTGGTAAATTGAGGTCTCGGTAATGCAGGGCCCGCACAAACTGGTTGGCCAGGTTGTTTTTTGTTGGTGTACAGTGGCGTACGTCGGCAAGTGCACTGCAAAGCAACACTGAGAGAAACCTTCGGTGTGCTCATAGTGATATTGCTCAAGTTTCATGCACCGTAGAGGCTGGACGTATGTGGCTGGTTGAGAAAATCGAGATTAGCGGCGGGTTTCTGCCCGGCTTGAGCGTCAACATACCCCGGGGCCTGACTTGCATCATTGGGCCACGAGGCAGCGGAAAATCGACGCTCGCCGAAGCATTGAGGTTTGCGGTTTGCGGCACCTCGACTGCACCAAAACACTGCGTTGACCTTATTCAGGCGAACCTTGCGGGTGGGGCTCTGGTGACGGTCACAGCCCAAGCGGAAGGTTCGAGTCGCTACACAATCAAAAGAGGCCTCAAGCAGCAACCGGTTCTTCTGACCGCAGATGGAAGGGCCATCAACACTGTGGATCTCGATCGAGGTACGTTTCTGCCGCTGGACGCCTACAGCAGCCTCGAAATTGAGGCGATAGCGGACGAGGTCCTTGGCCAGAAACGTAGAAATCTCCTGGACGAACTGTGTAGCGAGCGGATGCGCACAATTCATCTATCGCTAGCGGAGAGCGCGCGTGCGCTGGATGCGAATGCCGATGGCGTCAGGACAGCACAACGAACGATTCAAGACCTTACGGAGCAGACTGAAGAACTAGGTGACGTCCGTGCCCGTTTGAGCGCTCTTGCGCCGTCAGATCGTGAACCGACGGCAGATTTTGTACGACTTTCGCGCCAGCAACAGCTCAATCAGCGCGAAATCACGAAATTGGACACCGCTGATCGAGATCTTAGAACTCTAAGCCAAACTCTGGACCAACTACGAAGAGATGCACAGCTTGCGTTCAAGGCGCGTCTTGCGGAGCGGGAGTCCGCGCATGCAGATATACTCCACCGCTATGACGATCGACTGGCAGCGCTTTTAGGACCCGTTGAAGAACATGTACAGGCGATCAGCGATCAGATTCGCGAAGCCCAGGGTACCGTAGCCCAGGCCCGCCAAAGCATCGCCCAGGGGCACACGAATCTTGGCAGCGAGTTGGCGAAGTTAACGGCCCTCAATCAAGCTGCAAGCGAACACGCTCGAGTGCGTGCAGGGCTGGAGCAGCAAGTTGCCAAACTGCAGGCCCTGGAGGAACAGCGGTCAGAGCTGAATGTCGAGTTGAAGACACTGCTCGAGCGGCGGAAATCTCTCAAAACTGCTCACATTCTCATGCGGGACCAAATTTCAGCAATGCGCGAGGGGGTGGCATCCGAGCTCGAGCGCGAAGCAGGCGAGCGTGTACGCATCCGAATCATGCGAAACGCAGACCATCTGGCGTACCAGCAGATGCTTGTGGATGCATTGCGTGGTGCAAGGGTTCGGAATCACGACGAGATCGTCACGACATTAATGCAGCTTAGGCCGGAGCAAGTCGCGCAGCTGATTCAAATGAATGACTGCGACTCGTTCGAAGAGCTTACGGGTTTCGGAAGTGAGCGCTCTCGCAAGATACTGGATGCATTCCGCGAGAGCGTCGATCCGCTCGCTCTCGAGGTCATTGCTATCGAAGATCGAATTGGCATCGAGTTAAATGTTTCATCTTCAGGAAAGCCTAATTTTAAGGACGCGTCCGATCTTTCGCGAGGCCAGAAGTGCACAGCACTGCTACCAATCCTCTTAGCAAGAAGAGATAGCCCGCTGCTTATTGATCAGCCCGAGGACAACCTGGACAACCACTTTATTTTTGAGACAGTGGTGAACGCGGTGCAACGACTAAAGAAACGCCGGCAAATGATCTTCATCACTCACAATGCGAACATACCGGTATTGGCTGAAGCGGACCTTGTTCTGGTCATGAACTCGGATGGCCGGGTTGGCGTGGTCGAGAAGTCTGGAACAGTCGACCAATGCCGTGAACAAATCATCGACCTGCTCGAAGGCGGACGAGAGGCGTTCGAACTACGGTCGAAGCGCTATGCAACCACCTGAAATTCTCTGCGAGGAGCTCCGGCATCTCGTGGTGGAGGACCCACGTGAGGCCCGCAAGTTATTTCTGCAGCTTCTGGATTCCGGCGGTCCTGCACTCGACCACTTTCTCGGGCGCATCACTTCTCCGGCGGATGGCCGCCTTCGGCAACTTGTCGCGAACGCACTAAGAAACCCTCGAGACAGGGAACGTCTAGCCCCGCACCTGATTGCGTGGCAGGAAATTGAAACAGACGAGTTCACACGCCGCGCGATTGCGCGGGCTCTCGACGGTCTTGACGCCAGGTCGGCTGGGCCGACGGCTTTGGCACTGGAGGTGGCCCGGTTGACGACGGCCATCGGTCGAGAGATGGCACAGCGGGAGCGGCTGAATCGCGAGTTGGAAATCGCGAAGGAAGTGCAGGAGCACCTCTTTCCTCAGCGCCTTCCTTCCGTGCCGGACCTCGACTACTGCGGACGCTGCCGGCCGGCACGAGAGGTAGGCGGCGACTACTATGATTTTCTCGACCTGCCCGAAGGAAGGCTCGGAGTCGCCATCGGAGATGTTTCGGGCAAGGGCATTGGCGCGGCGCTGATGATGGCAAGCTTGGAAGCTTCACTGCGCAGCCTGGCTTCTGTGTGCGGTGACCTGGCGGAGCTGATGACGCGTGTCAACAGCCTGATCTACGAGGCATCCTCGGCAAGCCGCTACGCCACTCTTTTCTACGCCGAGTACGATCCTCGAAGCCGCCACCTTTCCTACGTCAACGCGGGTCACAACCCACCTGTGATCCTGCGCAAATCTGGTGGGGCTTGCCAGGTCTTGCGCCTGGAGGCCGGCGGCCCAGTGATCGGGGTCCTACGGCAGCCCTATCAGCAAGAATCGTTTCCTCTTGAACCTGGAGACTTGGTGGTACTGTTTACGGACGGTGTCTCTGAATCCATGAACACGCGCAACGAAGAGTGGGGGGAAGATAGCTTGATCGAGTTCGCCAAAATCTGCCACGGGCTGGCTGCTTTTGAAGTGATGACCCGAATCCTGGCCGCCGCAGAGGCCTTCGCCGGTGGCGCATCCCAGCACGACGATATGACTCTGGTTGTGTTTCGCATTCTTAGTGAAGACCCAATGTAGGGTCCTCAAATATGGCACTAGCCGCGGTTGAATAGGCGCCGCATTATCCTCTCTCCCGCTCCACTCATTCTCTGCGACAATCCATTAAGTAAAACCACGCAGGCGGCATGACCTCGTATCCATGCCACGAAAGGATGTGTGTGAAGGTTCTTGCAAGTGTCGGCATGGCGTCTCTCTTCGTCTCTCTCGCAGTCTCCCCCGCGTGGTCACAGAACAGCGATATGGTTCAGACGGGCAGCGATATTCCCGCCAAATGGCAGAAGCCCGAAACAGACTATGACTACGTCAAGCGAGAGATGATGATCCCGATGCGCGACGGGGTCAAGCTGCACACCATCATTGTCGTCCCCAAGGGCGCGCACAATCTCCCCATGCTGCTGGAGCGCACGCCCTACGACGCAAACTTCTTTACACCAACAGACAGTCCTCATCTCAAAGACGCCGTCTGGGCGGCCAATCGGGAATTTGTCGACGACGGCTACATCTTCGTCTATCAGGATATTCGTGGGAAGTACGGCTCCCAGGGCGACTATGTGATGACCCGTCCCCCGATGGGACCTCTGAACCCGACCAGGACAGACGACACCACCGACGCGTGGGACACCGTGGATGGGTTGAGCAAAAACGTTCCGGAATCCAATCAGCGTATCGGCATGATTGGTTCCTCCTACGATGGATGGACGGTAACCATGGCGCTACTGGGACCACACGCCGCGCTCAAGGTCGCTGCGCCCGAAAGCCCGATGATCGACGGCTGGATGGGCGACGACTGGTTTCACTACGGCGCATTTCGCCAGGTGAACCTTGACTACTTTACCGGGCAGTCGAGCAAGACAGGCAAAGGAGAACCGGTTCCGCGTTGGGGCGCGGATGATTATCAGAATTTTCTGGATGCCGGTTCAGCGGGCAACCTGGCGGATAAGAATGGCTTTCAGCAGCTCGGTTTTTGGAAACGCCTCTCGGCGCATCCCGCATACGATGCCTTCTGGCAAGGGCAGGCGCTCGATAAAATGGTGGCCGCCCATCCCTCCACGATTCCCACCATGTGGCTGCAGGGTTTGTGGGATCAGGAGGATATGTATGGAGCCATCCACACCTGGGAAGCGCTCAAAGGCAAAGGGATGGCGGCCAATAACTACCTGGTCATGGGGCCGTGGTATCACAGCCAGGTCAATGGTGCGGCGGCAAACCTGGGCCCGCTCAAGTGGAAGGGTGACACGGCTGCGGACTTCCGCAGAACTGTTCTCGTTCCATTCTTCGACACCTATCTCAAAGATCGCAAGCCGGCGGAACCAACCCCGCAGGTCCTTATTTATAACCCGGCGGAGAATCACTGGGACAGGTTCTCTGACTGGCCTGGCGCGACGGAACAGCATCTCACTCCAATTTATCTGCAGGGCGATGGCGGCCTGGACTTCCGGGAGGCGGCGGCAGGTGAGGATCGCTACGTTTCGGACCCGGACAAACCTGTGCCGTTTATGGAGGTTCCCTTACGGTTTGACGCTGCACCGCGGTGGAGCACGTGGCTTGTTCAGGATCAGCGCTTTGTCTCCACCCGTACGGATGTCCTCTCCTACCAGACTTCCCTGCTGACGGAGCCGGTGCTGGTGGAGGGAGCTCCCTTTGCGGATATCTTTGCCCGGACCACCGGCACAGACGCAGACTTTGTGGTCAAGATCATTGACGTATATCCGCCGAGAGTGGCGGAGCAGCCCGAGATGGGCGGCTATCAACTGCCCGTGAGCATGGATATTTTCCGTGGGCGTTATCGCAAAAGCTTCGCGGAGCCGAACGCCATCCCTGCGGGCGAAGTCCAGGAATATAGGTTCCGGCTACCCACGATGAACTACGTCTTCAAGCCTGGGCACCGGATCATGGTCCAGATCCAATCGAGCCTCTTCCCTCTCTATGACCGCAATCCGCAGAAGTATGTGCCCAACATCTTCTTCGCCCAACCACAGGACTATCAGAAGGCAACCATCTCGATCGAGCGTGGCTCTTCAGGCGCGAGCGGTGTGTTACTCCCGGTGGTACCCGCCACCACGGCCATTCAGTAACGGGTTGGTGTCTTTGCATTTGCATCGGTTGATGTCGAATCCGCTGGCTCAAGTCCACCGGGGTTACTCTGGGTAAGAATCTCCGTCAACTTGCTTTGATCGATCATCACTTTCCTAAGATCCTCGGCGTCCCCGGGGTCGGGTTGAACGCTGAGGCTCACTTTCAGGTCTCTCAGGGACGTGGCGGAGACCACGTGCTCATAGTCCGCGCGGAAGAAGTACTCTCCTCCAGCCCGGGTCTCGAATGAGACCTTGGGGCATATTTCGCCGGATTGGAGCGTCAGTTCGTGGTAGCCAGGGAGCAGGTAGAACGTCGCCATCCGGTGTGGGCTCAGGGATGCTACGTTCTGGCCATCGGCAAATAGCGAAACTCCCTTCAAAAGTCTACCTTCTCGGTAAACATGGACGGTGCCCACTTTGCTTGCATCGATGGTCTGCGCAAGGGCCACGGTCGAAACTAGAAACACTGCAGCGACAAATCGGGACGACATGATGGAATCCTTCTAGGCCGGCGGCTCGTGAGGCTTGAGAACCCCTCACATAAGTCATTTGCCTAGAGGGAGGAACGGCTTTTGGGCCGATTCTTCCATGCTCCCAATGTGCCATGAACGCGAACCCAGGTTCCACCAGCGTGGTATGGAAGCGAGCGTGGGAGGCGGAACTGAGGGGAGATACAGCAGAAACAGACCTCAATCGACCACTACGTGCCAAGCCTCGGAGGTCCGGCAGGCAGAGCCTCTGCGGGCTTGCCGGGATCACAGCATTTGTGCCTGCAGGTAGAGGACTCCGTTATAGGCGCCCGCCGGCAACTGAGGCAAATCTTTCAAGTTGATCTCCATGTTCAAGGTGTCTGTGCGCGAACCGGTCCCGCCGTTCAGAAAGAGTTCACAATACAACAGCAGGCTGGCGCCGGAACCGCTCACCGGATTGCTCTGCGTGAATGGTGTGTACTGCGACGGAGACCCGGTCAATACCTGGCCCAATACGGCGAATGAAGGTATGTTGACCACCGGAGAGCCGCTGCCGGAGAGCGCCGCGCCTGCCCCGGAAAAGAAACCGTAGAGGTTCAGCCTGGAGAGCCGGGTCAGCCCCGTCCATGTCGTGGTAACGCCCACCCCACTGGAGCTGGCAGCCACACCCTGCGGTACCAACCGGAAGGTTACAAATGCAGGAGCTGCGGTTACGCTTACCGAACCCCCGAGGGTGGCGCCCGGCGTGACCGCACTCCTGCCGACCCGGACCGCCTGTCCGCCCGCCTTGCCGGTTGAAACGCACAGCAGAAAGCAGAGCACTCCCACTATCTCTTTCATCTGCACTTTGTCGCTCCTGGGCCCGGTTCGCCGGACTCCATCCCTCCCTGCGTGGGCGTGATCCCTTGCTTAACGACGATCAGTATCTCCGGCGGCTGCGCATCTCGTGTTGCGGTCACGCTGGACGGAGCTGATTCCACTTCAAAGTTGCCGCCATTCAAGAATTTCTCCGTGAGCACTTGCAGCGTGTGGGTGTGCGGCTTCGGCTCCCGAAAAAAAAAGCGCCCATCGGAATCTGTATAGATGGCCGCCTTGTCTATGAGCAACGCCGCACCGTCCACCGGTTGGCCTTTGGTATCCACCACGCGGCCGCGCACCACGCTGTTCCCGATGGAATAATGCTGCAGCGAACCCCCACCGCTTGCGGCCTCGCGCGTTATGATCCCGGAAGCGTCTGCGGTATAGCGGAGGATGCCATCCGGGGCCACAAAGCTTCCACCGTGAAGGCTGAACCCGCGGAACAAATTAATCTGCAGATCGACAATCATCGCTTGCACAAATGGCGTCGAATTGCGCTGGGGAACATAATATGTCTCGTACTCCGCGCTCACCGATACCAGGTTCGAGAGAAATCCGCCGCCGAACGAGACCGAGGTCTGCCCGTGCGAGCGAGTGATCACTTCGGTCAGGTTCCATCGGGGGGTAAGCAGCTCAGAAAAATTGGAGATGAATGACCTGGCCTTGGGGGCGTTGTCCGGCCGGCTTTCCAGGTAGCTCGCCGAGGCGTGCACCCGGTGGGTGAGTTCCCTGCCCACAGAGTATGCGTCGGAGTTGTTCGAATTGCCGAGATAGGTGGAGTGATAGAGCGATGCCTGGATCCCGACTCCCTTAATATCCAGGGTGGCCGTGCTCTGATCAATGGAGCTGTGCACGTTCACTGGCGAAGAAACGCTCAAGGGTGTGAGAAAGTTTTGCCGTCCGCCACTGACACTGAAGTACTTCAATGGCTTCAAAGTGACCATCACGTTCTCACGGTCGGGTTCACTCTGTAGCGGCGCTTCCAACACCGTGCGGTGAAACTGGCTGCCCGCTTCGATGTAGGCGAACTGGACGGTGATCCATTTCCGCCGGAAATCGAGGCTGGCCGCACCGTAAGGTTGATTGGCGCCGATCCCGCCGGAGATCCCGAGCTTCAACCTGTCAGCCGGGTACCAGTCCAGGCCCTCGATCGCGGTGGTCTGACGAGAGAAGATCATCTTCGACGAGAGGGCAAGACCTGGTGCGAGGCGCTTGTCCAGAAAGAGAATGAATGCCGGGCTCTCCGCGCGAGCCCCTTCGAAGAGCGGGCTGTCGAACACCGTGGAGGTGGCTCCGGCAAAGGCAAACACACCGGTGCGCTTCCACGTCGTCATGACCCCGAGGCCCTGGGCAACGACATAGTGGCTGGCGTCGAAGATGTCGGTCGGCAGAACGAAGTGAATGAAATCGTCCCCCATGATCCAGGTCGATCGCCCCACCACTTTGGTCAAATTAGCGCCGCCGGCAAACCTCCCGGCCACTGTTCCTGCGCCCACGGAGCCGGTATACCCGGAGCCGCGGACTGACAGTGTCCCACCCTGCGCCTGGTAGAGACTGGAGGCGCCGCCATGCACTTGAAACACCTGCCCCATCGACCTGAGTGCGGTTGCCGCAATCAAACAGATCATGCACAGACTGGCTCGCCATACTCCGCCCGGCAGGACCAGCGCGTGAACTGGAATCATTTGCTGCTGGTAACGATGGGCGCCTTCAGAGTGAAGTGCTCGAAGTGGAGTTGCAGCGAATCAGGGGGCTGCTTCTCCTCCCAGCTGAACTCCAGGTGACGACGCCCCAAAGGCAACAGCGGAAATCCTGCAGTGGTCTCAGACGCATGAGGCCCGCTAATGCGCACCTCCTGCACCCGAACCAGGCTGGTGCCGTGATTCTCCACATCGCAGACAATGGTCTTGGTCCCACTGTTCCATGTGGCCGGGGGCAGATTGATTTCCTCTTTGTTCAGAGGATGCTTTTGGTAGAGATAAACGGTGTGGGGAAGCATGATGCGAACGTCGAGGCCCGGATTATGCCGTGCAGAGGAGAAGGTGGAATAGATAGTGAACCAGGCTGGTAGTTGATCGGCACGGGCCTTATAGAAGACGTAATAGGTTTGTCCAGGTTCGATGCGTGCGCTCATGGCGGACAAATCGACATGAATGTCGTGGTCGAGCGAACGGAACACGCCCTGGCCATCAGGCGTGATGCTAAAGCTTTTCGGTTCCAGCACAACAACCATGGGCGTGAGGGTGCCGTTGGTGAGGCCGAATTTCCCGTCCGCTTTCAGCTGGTATTCCGAGATGACCGGCTGCACTGTTTGCGCAAAGGCAGAACTTCCCAGCAGCATGCAGGCGCACGCAAGCAAACCTTCAAACGACAAAACCTTCTCCTCTCACGCAGATGAGAAGCGCGGTTTGCGGTGCAGCCGGTCTCTTATGGTTCCCCATTTGGGGGCCGGCTGCACCGCGATCACCGCTAGCGCCAATCTTTGGGCGAAAGACTACAGTGCTTGGGCTTGAATATTCAGCGTGCCCGTGTAGGTGCCTGAGGGCAACTGGGGCTGCCCTGCCAGGTTAATTTCCAGGTTCAGATTATCCGTCCGGTTCGCGGTTCGGTTGGTTGCCGTCAGCGACTGACTGAATAGTGTCAAGCCCGCTCCGGCCGGACCCAGGGGCGCAGTTTGGGTAAATGCGGTGAAGGTTGTTGGCGATCCCGTGGTCATCTGACCCAGCACTTCGGAAGCCGGGATATTCGTCGGCGTCGAGGCTCCGTTGGTCAGCGCGGCACTTGCGCTCGAAAAGAAGCCAACCAGCGTAACCGCCGTACGGCTCGCACTCAAAACCCAAGTGGTCGTAATCGCTACCGGGGATGAACCAGCTGCAGTCCCCCCGGATACCAGGGGAATGTTAACCGTGGCAGGCGTCGCCGCGACGGTAAGGGATTCACCCAGGGTGGCATTCAGAGCAACGCTGGCGGTATTGGAGTTCAATTGACAGACAGCCGCCGGCATCGTAAGAGCGAGCAGGGCAAGCATAGGAATGAGCCTGAATGGAAGTGCGTTCTTGCGACTGGGCATAGCGATCACTCCTCGACATCAGACACAAGGGTAACCTTGCATCTTCTGCCAGCGTTATCGACCGCGTCGCCGAAGACTTTAGATAGCTTTGGCAGGATCGCTGACTGTTCCCTTTCAAGGCTGGCTGGCGTAGGCCTGCACTTCCCGCACGATTTGTTTCTCTTCCTGAATTCTGGCTTTGCTCAGGTCATAGCTCTGCTGCAAATTCAACCAGAACTCCG
>Ga0137412_10005015_pt1 | contig 10584 bp, 13 predicted proteins | sample CZODoug2_1_16fun_FD_122160 | JGI IMG/M metagenome (GOLD analysis project Ga0137412, IMG submission 122160) | Vadose zone soil fungal communities from Angelo Coast Range Reserve, California, USA - CZODoug2_1_16fungal (Hybrid Assembly) | ecosystem: Environmental > Terrestrial > Soil > Vadose zone... | reverse complement strand
TCGAGCAGCCGATCAGGATCGGTTTTTCGAGCTCGAGCGCGGTCATGATGTCGAGAACCATGGTGGTGTATTGCGCTGACGTGAGTTGGTACTCCTCGTCGTGCCAGCCGGCCGGCGGCGAGGATTTTCCGTGCCAGGGCATGTCGAAGGCAATGACGCGATGACTTGCGGTGACGCGCGTATCGTTCATCAAGCCGCGATACTGCCGCCCGTCGCTGCCGGCGGTGTGCAGGCACAATAGCGGCCTGCCCTCGCCCGCCTCCTCGACATAGATGCGGTGCGGCCAGCCGAACAGATCGAGCTGCATGTAGCGGCCGGTGATCGGCTCGAACCTCGCGCTCATGCGGCAACTCCGGCGCGCAGTTTGGCCAGCGCTTCCTTGAAGTAGCGCAGGTTGGCCATGAAGATCTGCAGATTGCCTTCGGTCTTCAGCACCCGCCGCCGCACCAGCGCCAGCAGATCGTTTGAGCCGGGCGGCGGCCGCATGCTCCAGAACTTTTGCCATTCTTCTTCGGGCGCGCGCAAAGCAAAGGACGACGACGGCATCACGAACGGGCCCTTCGTCACTGAAACGATTTTGCCTTCGAAGATCGAGATCAACCAGGAGGTGGCGCCCACTTCGAGAAGAAAGGACGTCGTTAGGTAGCGCCCCCGCCGGACCAGGCCGGCATCGTCGTTGACCCGCTGCTTCAACGCCTCGATCATCCCCCTGCCCATCCCTCGCAAGACCGCTGCGTCCGCGGCAGTACGCGTCACATGATGGGTGGAACGGGCCCGGCGTCAATCGACGGCGGTTAGAGCCAGGCGCATACCAGCGCGACATTGGCGGCCGAGGCCACCAGCAACGCCAACGTAAGCGTCAGTTGCACGCGCCCGCAGGAAGTATGAAGCGTCGTTCTCATGGCTGCGACCATCGTTCTCGTCGCCGTGACCATCCGGCGATTCTACCCGGAGAGTCCCGGGGTTTCTTTTTTGCGCGATTCACCCCTTGTTAGGGACTCAGGGACTCCTGCCAAACGGGCCGAAACGGCCATTTCCGGCTCCTCACCCCTCCGTGATGCGGCGGCGGGTCACCCAAGCCGAAACCCCAACCCATTCCGGACGTTAAGGGTCTTTGAGGGAGCGAATCGATGCCCTACGCGCTGTTCAGTAACGAGGCCAAGCTGAGCAAGGCCTATCCGACCGAAGCCGACGTCTGGAAAATCGCCCAAAGGTCGGGCCTGGTGGTCGATGTCGTGTCGGAAGAGGAGACGGCGGCGCCGCGGCCCGTGCTGGACAATGACTACGAGATCAGGCCCTGCCGGGCCGACCCGAACGAGGATCCCGCGAAGAACAAGGCCGAGGCCGAGCGCGACGCCCGGCTGGAAGTGGAGCTGAATTCGTAATGGTCGACCCCGCGATCGCCAGCTCGAGAGAGAAGCGGCGCGGCGGCGTTACGGGGTCGCGGTCGCCAGCGACGCCTGTTCCGAGGCCAGCGTGACGCAGGTCTTCCTGCGATGCAGCCCGCGGATCGCCCCGGTCACCTTGAGCACCTTGCCGGCCGGACAGGAAGCATCCTGCACGAAGGCAATCTCATAGGGGGCAAGGATCAGGGGTTCGGACTTCAGAACGGTCTGGGCGAGGCACGGCAAGGCGGCCGCGGAGAAAATCAGCCCTAACGCAAAAGCACGCATGTTCGTTTGTCCGCCAGCCAGCCAGCGCATAATAGCGCATCGCGATCGAAGTTCCTTGGCCCGCGCCAAAATTATTTTTCAATCGCCTGCTGGAGCCACCGCCGATCGCTGTCGCCCCTTCCGGAATCAAAAAGGCCGGCTTGCGCCGGCCTTTCTTCGTAACGTGTTGCAGGATCCGCCTAAGTTTTTCTCAGTATTTTGCGGCAACCGGGCCGCCCCAGCCGAAGCGGTAGTTGATGCCGACCTTGGCGGTGTGCTCGTCGTTGCGGAAACGGGCGCCGACGATGTCGGCCGGCCCGGTCGCGAAGGTGGTGTTGCCGAAATTGTAATACTGGTACTCGGCCTTGGCGGACCAGTTCGGCGCGAACATGTATTCGAGGCCGGCACCGACGGTATAGCCGTTCTTGCTGTTTCCGGTGGTGGTGAAGGGCGCCGGCACGCCGGCCACGGCAGCCGCGATGTTGTTGCCGTCGCGCCAGGCATAACCGCCCTTGGCGTAGAGCAGCGCCGGACCCCAAGTATAGCCGAGCCGGCCGGTCACCGATCCGATCTGGTCGGCGACGTTGCCGGTGACCAGCGTCCCACCCGGGAACAGCACGCCGGTGTTGTTGTTGTTGCCGCCGCCCAGCCAGGAATACTGCGCTTCGGCGCCGATCACCCAATTGGGTGCGAACTGATAGTCGAAGCCGGCCTGCACGCCGCCGAGGAAGCGCGCGTCGCTGCCCTGCAGGCTGTTGTTGCCGGCAAAAGCGCCGCCGGCATGGCCGCCGATATAGAATCCCGTCCAGTTGTAGATCACGGCCGGCGCAGTATAGGCCGGCGCCTTGGTATAAGGCCGGGCGGGCATGTCGGCCGCGAAGGCCGGGCCCGCGAATGCGGCCAGAGCGGCTGCGCCGATCAGAATTTTCTTCATCGTGGATTCCCCGTTATTCGCGTGCGACCCTCTTCAAACAAGGTGGCCCCAATTAGGTTGCTTCGCGGCAGCGATCGTTCGTAACTGTGACCGCGAGACAACAAAGCCCTTTAGTTCCAATAGGAACTCATAAAGTTTTCGCAAGTCACGTCACGGTTTGCGCCCGTCAATTGGTCGATCGAGGTAAACGCCGGTTCAACGGCTCGCTGAAACGTGATCGGACATGGTGCTACGGCCGGACCGGATCGGGCATGGCGGGAGCCGGCCGCCCTAGCGCGTCAGCTTTTCCAGATCGGGAAACGGCGCGTAGAGCGCGCCGGCACAAGGCTCGCTGGCGTTTTCGACGACGCGGTCGAGCCGGCCGTCGACAAAGAGCACGGCGCGCTCACGCTGCTCGCGGTAGGAGCCGTCGGATTCCCGCGGGGTAAAGCGCACGCAGCTGACATAGCGCTGCCGGCCCCCGACCACCCGTTGCACCGGCTCCGCCATCAGCCCGTCATGAACCGCTGCCGGATTGTTCAGGTAGGTCTTCATGAACGCCAGGATTTCGCTGCGGTAGTTGTTCGGATAGGGCTGGTTGGCGACGCCGCGGTCGTCCGTGTAGCTGATGCTCCGGCCGTCATCGCTGCCGGCGCAGGCTGCAAGCAGGATCGGCAGCAGCAAAACTGCCGCATGCTTCGAAAATTTCCCCAAGATGGCGAACCCGATGATTGTCCCCGCGGGGAAACTAGCGACTCCCTGAGCAAATTGGAATTCGCATCTCCATCACCGGTAAACGCCGGCCCGCCGCCATTGGGGAAGCAATGGCGAACGGGCCGGATATCCGAAAGGACGGCGGTGGGGGCAATGTGGATTGGGCCGCGCGCCCCTCGGATCAGCTTCAGCCGCGCTTGGCCGGCTTGACGGGCTTGATCGCGACCTTCGCCGTGTGGTGCGTGTTCAGTGCGCTCTTGTTGTAATGGCGATGATGCCGGACGTGATGGCGATGCATTTTGGCATTCGCATTCATCACCTTCGATTTCGCCTGATCGGCCTTGATGACCGGAGGCTGGGTCGTCTTGGCCGCGGTGGTCTTGGCTGCCGGGGCCTGCGTGGTCTTGGCAGGCGCTTGCGCGGTCTTGGCCGGAGTCTTGGCCTGGGTCGCAGCAAGCGCGGGCGCGGCGAAAACGGAGGCTGCAAGCAGCGCTGCGGTAATGGTCTTGAGCATGTTTCGTCTCCTCTTTGACGGGGACCCGCGAGGCCGACCGGATGGACAGGCTCGCCGATCATGCAAGCAACCTTGCTTGAGCCGCACTGAACCGGCCCTGAAGCGGGGCTTCGGGCTTCGTTCATCTGGATGACTTTTTTGTCATCTTCGGCACTGAGCCAATTCACGCGAAAGTATGATGCCGAGGCGGGAATACCCTGACCTTGCGGATGTTCAAGTCGTCAGGCTTCGGTGTAGGATTGTTCCAACCGGAAAAATGCCCGGCGCCACTGACCTTATGACGCGACAGGAGAAATGCATGAATAAGTTCACGAGGTTTTTGACCCTGGGATTGTTCTCCGTGGCGCTGGCGGCAGCGCCTGTCGTCAGCAAGGTGTACGCCGCGCCGGACAACGATCCGCCGCCCTCCGACAGCAAGAAGGGCAAGAAGAAGTCGAGCGAACTGCGTCCCGGTTCCGAGCAAACCGCCTTCGCCAACAGCTATCGCGCGGCCTATGCGGCGATCTACGACCGCGGCGAGTACGCCTCCGCCATCGAGCAGTTGAAGGCGCTGCACCGCGACGACAGCGCGGCGGTCGCCAACCTGATCGGCTATTCCTACCGCAAGCTCGGCGACTACAAGGTCTCGCAGATCTGGTACGAGCGCGCGCTCAAGGCCGACCCGGACCACGTCAAGACCTGGCAGTATTACGGCCTGTGGCAGGTCGAGCAGGGCAACCGCGACCAGGCGCAATATCACCTCAACCGGATCGCCGCGCTCGCCGGCACCGGCAGCGAGGAATATCGCTCGCTCGCCGCCGCGCTGGAGAAGCCGCCGGGCACGGGCCTCGTCTACTGATCATCGCGATTGACGCGAACCGGCGCGGCCTCAAAGCCGCGCCGGTTTTTGTTTGGCCTCACTTCATCAGCGCCTGCACCTCTGACCGAAATGCCTGGCGGGCGGGATCGCGCGAATAAAACATGTGGCCGCCCGGATAGACCACGAGCTTGACGCGGTCAGGACTCGCATAGGCCGGCAACTGGTCGAGCACGATCCTGGTGGCGAAATAGGGCGTGGCGAGATCGAACAGCCCGTGGCCAACCAAAAGTTTCAGTTTCGGATCGAGCGCCAGCACTTGCCGCAGTTCGGAAACCGACTCGGTCGGGTTGCGGCCGCGGCCGAAATCCCAGGCCCGGCCTACCGCGTCGTTGAGCAGATGGTAGGAGCCGTCGGGCCGCCAGTTGAGCTTGCGCGTGGTGAGGTCGACGGCCGCGCTTGTCAGCGGCGCGGTCAGGGAATCGCCGGAGGGATCGCCGAAGTGGGAGGAACTCGAATCCGGATAGGGATCGAAGCCGGTCACTGACGCATCGTAGCGTCCGGTCACCTTGCCGTTGCGGCGGTCGAATTCCCGGCGGAATTCGCCGACGTCGAAACGGCCGGCGAGCCGTCGGCTCACCGCCTGATCGATGCCGGTCAATGCCGCGACCTTGTCGGCCAGGCGGTTGGTGGCGTCCGTGTCGGCCTGGCCCTTGACCAGATCAGCTAAGAATTCGCCGCGCGCGTAGCGCTCGACCTCGGCCAGGTCGTCGCGCGTCACCGGCCCTTTTGCCTCACGCGCAACCGCGGCCATGGTGGGAAGGCTCGCGACATATTGCAAAAGGCTCGAGCCGGAATAGTCGCGGAAGTCGAGCACCGGCGAGACCAGGATCATTCCCCTGACGCCTACGCCCTGCTGGGTCTGCAGATTGCGGACTATCTTCGGGCCGCGGATACCGCCATAGCTCTCGCCGGTGACGAATTTCGGCGACAGCAGGCGATCGTATTTTTCGAGCCAGCGGCGAATCACCAGCGCGAGCGCGCTGACGTCGCCGTCGACCGAGTAAAACCGCTTGCGCACGTCCTCGCCGGTCGCGACGAAGCGGCTGTAGCCGGTGCCGACCGGATCGATGAAGACGAGATCGCTGAAATCGAGCCAGGTTTCGGCATTGGGCAGCAGTTCGGGCGAAGCTGAAGCAACCGCGCCCTCGCCCGATATCGACAGCCGCCACGGCCCGGCATCGCCGAGTTGCAGCCAGGCCGAGGACGCGCCCGGTCCGCCGTTAAACAGGAACGTTACCGGCCGGTTGCGGCTGTCTGTTCCATCGAGCTGGTAGGAGGTGTAGGCGATATCGGCCTGCGGCTCGCCCTTGTCGTCGAACAGGCGGATCGAGCCCGCGGTCGCGGTGAAGGTAAGCGTCCGCCCTGGCAGGGCCAGCGTCTGCTTGGTGGTGGAATCCGGCGGCAGGCGATGCTGCTCGGTGGCCGGCGGCGGCGTCTGGGTATTGCCGCGGCCGCCCTTCTGGCCGGATGGCGGTTGGCCTGATGGAGGTCGCGCGGCCGGCGCCCCTGCTGCGGCAGGTTGCTTGTCCGTCGCCTGGTCCTGCTGCGGTTCGTCGGTGTCCTGGGCATGCGCAGCGTCTGCGATGGAAAGGACGAGCAGCGCGGCGACGAAACACGCACAACACCGCGCCGCGAAACGGATGGCCATCTCTGCTGTCTCCTTGCCGCGACCCGCCGGCGTCTCGCCCCGGCGACGTTCTAGCGCAAAATTGCGGTAGACTGGTTCAGTTCACGACAGGTTGACGATGGGAAGTGGGCGCGGACGGCCGGACGTGGGGGTTGAGCGGCTTTGTCTTGTCAGGAACTACGGGCGCCGATGTCGGGTTATGGCTGTCGGGACATAGCGTAATCCAACGCGAGGGAGATTTCTGATGCGCATTCAGGCGTTAGCCATTTTGATGGTCGCAGCGTATTCCGCAGTGCCGTCAGCTCGCGCCCAAACGTATGATCCGCGTTATCCGGTCTGTCTGCAAATCTATCAGGGCTGGAACGACTACTACTTCGAATGCGCTTACACCTCGCTGCCACAGTGCAATATGTCAGCTTCAGGCCGCGCCGCACAGTGCATCGTCAACCCGTACTACGCAGGTTCAAAAGCGCGAGGGGATCGACGGCGTAGCCAAGGCTATCGCCCGCCGCAGTGACGCCGTAACCACACTTGCGGAGATCGTCCGGCAGTATTGAGCCCGGCAGGCAATCCGTCATCACATCGGGCGCCCGGAATGCCAATAATCCAGCCGTTCCGGCGCTTGTCCGCAGCTGGTCAAGCATGGCGTCCGTGGCGGCGCTGGCCCCGCAGCGTCGATATCCAGAACAGCAGGATCACGCGTGCGATGCCTGCATCGATGGTCGAGAGGGTACTCCTGACCGCTGCCAGAAAACTGCTGATCATCGTTATCCCCGTTGGGTGACTTTGGTTTGCCGATGTTGGAAAGGCTAGTTGAAGCCGTCCGGCGCGACCGTGACGGGCGTCACGCGCCTACCCGCTGGCCGGGTATGGCTGTCCCCGACCGCAGTTAAGTGATATTCGTCACATCCGCCGGCGCAGCCGGTCAGCTAGTCCAATGAGGGACCTGCTGGCAGGTTTGCAACCAGGTTCCGGGATCAAGGAAGCCTTTGCTATTTGACAGGGGTCCAAATGAAACGCGCGTTTGCTGCATGTGCCGGTTTCTTGATGCTGGTAGCGCCCGCGGCCGCCGAATCGCCGGTTGCCGTCATCGAAGAGGTGCAAGGCAAGGTTACCGGCGCTGAATTCATGGACTATGTGACGCCGAAAACCGTCATCAAGCTCGGAGCCAACAGCTCGGTGATCATCAGCTACATGAAATCCTGCCGGCGCGAGAAGATCAGCGGCCTCGGCACAGTGATCGTCGGCACCGATGAGAGCTTCGTTCAATTCGCCGACGTCAAGAGCGAAAAGACCGAATGCGATTCCAGCCAATCAAATGCGACGACGAAAGAGACCAGCGAGGTTGCCGCCACCGTGCTGCGCAGCGTCGGAAAGAGTGCTTCATCGACGATAAAGCCCCAGCTCACGCTGTACGGCACCTCGCCGATCGTGGAAGCCAGGGGGCGCGGCACGCTCGTGATGGAGCGGCTCGACGTCAAGGGCGAGCGTCAGCAGATCGAACTCAATGGCAGCCAGCCCAAGGGCAAGTTCTACGACTTCGCGAGCGTAAACCGGGCGTTGGCGCCCGGCGGCATTTATTCGGCGACGTTCGGTTCGGGAAAGATCGTGTTCCGCATCGATTCGCAGGCGAAGCCAGGCGCGACACCGATCGTCGGACGCCTGATCCGCCTCGAATAGCCTTGTCCGGTCTCTCCCCTTGAACATCGGGCGCACCGCGCGCGACGTGACGGCGATCCTGGCCATCGCGCTGATTTGCGCCGGCATCGCGGTATCCCCTGCCCTCGAGCGTATCCATGGTCTCTCCATCGACCTCCTCACCGCGCTGCGCTGGGAGATGTTCGGACGGCGGCATGATCCCACCGCTTCGCCGGCGGTGGTCGTGGCGATCGACGAGGAAAGCTATCGGACCGCCCCTTTCAAGGGGTCGCCTACGCTGACCTGGACCGGCGAGTTCGGCCGCGTGCTGGGGGCAGTCCTCGAAGGCGGCGCCAAGGTCGTCGGCTTCGACATCGTGATCCCCACCTCGATCGAGCAGTCCGAGATTCCGTTCGGCGAAGGCATGCTTGGCGACAAGGTCCGCGGCTTCGACCGCGATTTTCTGCGCGCGCTGTCGACCGGGGCTGCGTCCGGAAAGGTGGTGCTGGGCGAAGTGCTGGGCGGCGACCGGCCATCGCAAGGCCAGCGGATTGCAGTTCGCCAGCAGCAGAATATCCGGCCCCTCAACACCTTTACCGACAGCGACGACACGGTGCGCCGCGTGCCGCTGACGTTTACGGTCAATGGCACGCGGCTGCCGGGCATGGCGCTGGAGCTTGCCTCGCGCGCGCTCAATGCCGCGCCCGAATTCGGATCCGATGGAACGATCGCGCTCGCCGGCTACAAGATTCCGGCCAAGGTGCCGAACACGATGACCGTCAACTTCGAGGGCGGCTCGGACGATATCCCGACCTTTTCCTTTGCCGATCTGCGCTCTTGCGCGCTGAAGAACGACAAGGATTATTTCAAGCGCGCCTTCGACGGAAAGGTCGTCATCCTCGGCACGGTACTGGATGGCGAGGATCGCCGGTTGACGTCCAAGCGATTTGCGACCGGGATCGAGGGGGCGCGCGCGGCGCACTGCACTTCGGATGACAAGCCGGTCACCGCTTCCTTCCGGCGCAGTTCGATCGCCGGCGTCTATATCCATGCGACCGCCGTCAACAATCTGGTCCAACGCGATGCGGCGATCGAACTCGGCAAGCTGCCGAGCTTTCTGATCGCCGCGCTGGTTGCGGTGTTGGCGGCTGTGGCCGCGTTTCTGTTCCGGCCGCTCGGCGCGGTCGCCGCCTATGCCGTTTTGACCGCCGTCGGCCTCGTCGACGCCATCGTCGCGTTCCAGCATGAACTGGTCGTGGTGCCGATCATCGAGCCGTTCCTGGCGGGGCTCGCCGCGCTCACCGCCACGGTCGGCTATCGCTTCATCGTTGCCGACAAGGATCGCCGGCTGTTGCAGAAGAGTTTTGGGCTCTACCTTGCTCCCGATGTCATCAACGGCATGCTGAGGTCGAACAAGCTGCCCGAGCTTGGCGGCGAAACCCGTAACGTGACGGTATTCTTCTCCGACATTGAAGGCTTTTCGCTGATCGCGGAGAAAATGTCGCCTGACGGCCTGATGTCGCTGATGAACGAGTATCTGTCCGAGATGACCGATATCATCGAAGGCCACGGCGGATATGTCGACAAATATATCGGCGACTCCATCGTCGCGGTGTTCGGCGCGCCGGCCGACGATCACGACCATGCCGCCAATGCGGCTCGCGCCGCGCTCGACTGCTGCCGGCGTCTTGCGGAACTCAACCGGGATTCCGCCACGTTCCGCGAATGCAAGCTGGCGCAGCGCATCGGAATCAATTCCGGCGAGGCGCTGGTCGGGAATTTTGGATCGCGCCGGCGTTTCAATTATTCCGTCATGAGCGACGCGGTGAACCTCGCCTCGCGGCTCGAGGGTGCCAACAAGTTTTACGGCACGACCATTATCGCCTCCGAAGCAACGGTCGCGCTGGCTGGCGACACCTTCGCCTGGCGCGAGCTGGACGCCGTCCGCGTCAAGGGAAGGACCCAGGCGCTGAAGATCTACGAATTGGTGGCCACCGCGGCGCAACTGACGGCTTCACAGCAAGCTCCCCTCGCCGAGTACGCCAGGGGACTGGCTCATTGGCGCGCCGGGGAATTCGACGTTGCCGCCAGGTGTTTTGAGCGCACGGCCAAAGAAGACCGGCCGGCATCGATCTTCCTCGATCGTGCGAAGGAGCAGCTTGGCAAGGCGCCGGGCGGCGACTGGGATCCGATCCGGAAGCTGCAGGAGAAGTAGCAACCCAGGTATTGAGAAGTTTCTGCCAAATGCTCGATTTCGCGGGCGGTCGCTATTGGCGGCCACCCGGTTTCGTTTACCTTTTCGGAAAGCACGCCCTGGTCATCTCGACAAGGATGGCCAAGGTGTATAGACGACCCCGGGCGCCTCTATAGCGCCTGATTACGAGTACGAAAGTCCATGGCCAAGCGATACGAGACCATCGCCTTCGTCGCGAGCGCGGGCGCGGAGGCGCAGGCTGCGCTGAAGCAGCTCGTCGATCTCTACGGCAATCACAAACCGGCCGATGCCGACGTGGTCGTGGCGCTCGGCGGCGACGGGTTGATGCTGCAGACGCTGCACGCTCACATGCGCACCGGCAAGCCGATCTACGGCATGCATCGCGGCACCGTCGGCTTCCTGATGAACGAATTCAGCGCGCACGACCTGCATGCCCGGCTCGAGGCCGCGCG
>Ga0137412_10005013_pt1 | contig 10586 bp, 12 predicted proteins | sample CZODoug2_1_16fun_FD_122160 | JGI IMG/M metagenome (GOLD analysis project Ga0137412, IMG submission 122160) | Vadose zone soil fungal communities from Angelo Coast Range Reserve, California, USA - CZODoug2_1_16fungal (Hybrid Assembly) | ecosystem: Environmental > Terrestrial > Soil > Vadose zone... | reverse complement strand
CTGACGCAGCATGGCCATCGCCCGCTTATGGTTTCGACCGACGTCTATCGTCCCGCCGCTCGCGAACAGCTTGCCCAAGTCGCCAAAGCGATCGGGACCGCCGTCTGGCCCGGCGCAGGCACTGATAAGCCGCTTGAAATTGTTCGCGGCGCCATCAAAGAAGCGAAACTTTCCGCGTCGGACGTGATCCTGGTCGACACTGCCGGCCGCCTTCACATTGACGACGAGCTCATGAACGAGCTCTCGACTCTCAAGAAAGAGTTGCAGCCGAGCGAAATCCTGTTTATCGCGGATGCGATGATTGGCCAGGACGCCGTTCGTTCCGCCGGAGAATTTCACAAACGGCTCGGCCTAACCGGCGTGATTCTCACCAAGCTCGACGGCGACGCGCGCGGCGGTGCGGCGCTTTCCATCAGCAAAGTAAGCGGAGCACCCGTTAAATTCGTCGGGCTGGGTGAAAAGTACGACGCATTAGAAGCTTTCTATCCAGAGCGCATCGTTTCCCGCGTCTTAGGAATGGGCGACATTCTTTCGCTCATTGAACGAGCCGAACAGGCCGTCGACAAAAAAGCCGCGATCGAACTCGAACGCAAGCTGCGCAAGTCTGAATTTACACTGGAAGATTTTCGCGATCAGCTGCGGCAAATTCGCAAAATGGGTCCGCTCGACCAGATCATGGACATGCTGCCCAAGATGGGCCCGCTGCAGAACCTGCCGAAAGACGCCAAAGTTGACGAAGGAAAACTCACGCAGGTCGAAGCGATCATCAATTCGATGACGAACCAGGAACGCAACGACCACAACGTCATCGACGGCAAACGTCGTAAGCGCATCGCAAAAGGAAGCGGGACGTCCGTGCAGGACGTCAACCAGGTCCTCAAACAATACATGCAAATGCGCACCATGATGAAACAGTACGGCACTATGGCCGCGCGCGCCAAAATGAAAGGCCTCGGCAAACTGGCCGGCCTCTCGTAAACCATTCTATTTAAGCAGTTTACGGCCGACTTGATCTCGGCGAAGCTGTATTATAATATGTATGGGTATAGGTGACCCATGAAACTTAAGCTCAGAGCAGTTGGCACTTCCACAGGGCTTGTACTTCCAAAAGAAACTCTGCAGCGCCTGAAGGTCAAGCGCGGAGACGTCCTTTTCGCCGTCGAAACACCCAATGGCTACCTCCTTACTCCCTATGATCCAGAATTGGAGCGCCAGCTTGCTGTTGGGCGTGAAGTCATGAAAGAACATAGAGATACGCTCAGAGCTTTGGCAAAGTGAAAGAACCCGTTTGGCTGGATCGGCGTGCCGTTATTGCGTTCCATTCAGAAAGTCTCGCAGAGCACGGAGGTACCTCTGGAATTCGCGATGAAGGTCTGCTCGATTCTGCCTTGGCTCGCCCCAAAAACCAATTCGCCTACGCGCCGGAATTCGACATCGCAAAACTCGCTGCGGCATATGGCTTTGGCTTGGCGAAGAATCACCCTTTTGTTGACGGAAACAAAAGAATCGCCTTCATCGCCACAGCGACATTTTTGCGCCTGAACGGATATCGATTGAATTCCAGCCGGATGGACGAAATTCAAACCATGCTTGCGGTAGCTGCGGGTGAACTATCGGAAGATGCGTTCGCCGTTTGGATACGTCTCCATACTGAACCGAGACACTAAATAAAGTTACTTTCTCTTCTCGAAGTAAAGATCCGAAACACGCGTCGCTAATGCACCTGGATCCAAATCTGTCCTATTGCACAAAACAATCACAGTTAAGCCATCTTTTGTAAACCGCTGAATCGCCGTCTTGAACCCCATCGTGTCGCCGTAGTGCCACATGCGTTCGTGCCCTTTGTACGGGTCGAGAAACCATCCAAAGCCGTATTCCACCGGCACTCCATGCAGCGCAGCGGGAGCATCATCTGGTAAGACAGCAGTTTTCACGCCGCCAAACTTCGCAGGCTCCAGCGCCGGTTTCATTTCTTCCGCGCTCAAGAGCGTGTAATTTCGCAGCGCGTCATCCCATTTTGACAAGTCGTCGACGTTCGAATACACGCCCCCATCTCCCAAAGTTGCGGAGGTTGAGCTTTGATCCGTCTCCTTGAAGCTATTTGCATCTTTCGTGTGGCCGTACGCGCGGCTCGGCACCGCATTCTTTCCCTTTTTATAGACCATCGTGTCCGCCATCTTCAGCGGCGCAAAAATTCGCTCATCTAGGAAATCGCCGAACGATTTGCCCGAAACCTGCGCCACAATCACTCCCAGCAAAACGTATCCCGAATTGCTGTATTCCCACTTCGTCCCGGGCGCGAACTTGCCTTTCGTCGCGCTTTCCAGCAGCATCAGCACTTCCGCATCCTGTATCTGTTTTTCCGGGCTCCAGACCGTTCCTTTTGCTTTCTCCGCCGCATCCATCAAGTCTTCGTAGTCCGGCAACCCTCCCGTGTGGTTCAAAAGTTGCCGCACCGTGATTTTCTTTCCGTACTCCGGAAACTCTGCAAAAATCTCGCCGATCGTCGTTTCATACCGAAGCGCCCCATCGTGAACGAGCAGCATGATCGCCATTGCCGTAAATTGCTTCGTCACCGACGCCAGCCGGAAATTGGTCTTCGTGTCGATTTTCGACCCCGTTCGCCGTTCCTTTACCCCGTACCCTCGCTCAAACACCACTCGGCCGTCTTTCTTCACGAGTACGGCCAGGCCCGGTTCGTCCGGCTTCGCAACACTCGAAAATATCTCTGCAACGCCCTCGCTTCCCGCTTTCTGCGGTTGTGCCGGTAGCCCTGTCGCAACCAAACCGCACCATCCAACGACCATCGCCAGCCTCGCCGTTCGCCTCATGCCGTCTCCTCGTGCGCCGCAGTATATCCTTGCGCCGCACAGTCTTGCATTGCTCGAAATGCCCCTGCCCTGTACAATTGGTAGGTTCAGGAGGAATGTTTTCGTGTTGATGATCCGTCTGTCTCGTATTGGCAAGAAAAAGAAGCCGTTTTACCGCGTCGTGGTAATTGAAAAAACTCGCCCGCGCGATGGCCGCGTTGTGGATGCGGTGGGTACCTATGACCCGCTCAAGAAACCGGCAGAGATTAAGCTGGATGCTGACCGCGTGAAGCATTGGCTCAGCAAGGGCGCCCAGCCGAGCGATACCGTTCGCAGCTTTATCAAATTGCAGAAAATCGCCTAGCCGTTACGTTCAGGCCTCTCCCTGGTCGCGTAAGCTGTTTCTCGCGGAGGTGCCACATGAAAGAACTGGTGGAATCGATCGCCAGGGCTCTTGTGGACCATCCCGACGATGTACATGTGACGGTTATTGAAGGACCGCAGGGCGCAGTCCTCGAACTTCGAGTCCACGCGGAAGATCGCGGCAAAGTAATCGGTCGGCAAGGCCGTACCGCGAAAGCGATTCGCACACTGCTAGGTGCCGGCGGCATGAAACTCCGTAAACGCTACACGCTCGAAATCCGCGAAGATTGAACTATCCATACCGGCCTTTTTTGAATGACCGATCCCACCAAGCCAAAATTCGTCACCGTCGCACGCATCCTTCGCCCACGCGGCAATAAAGGCGAAGTCGCCGCCGAACTTCTCACCGATTTTCCCGATCGTCTCAAGACGCTCCGCGAACTCCTCCTCGCCGATGGCAAATCTGCCCCGCGTACCATCCTGCTGAAAACATTTTGGGCCGATCGCAATCACGCTGGCTTCGGCGTCTTTCACTTTGAAGGCATCGGTTCCATCAACGACGCGGAAAAACTGCGGGGCCTCGAAATCCAAATCCCTTTCGAGCAGCGCGTCACGCTTCCCGCGGGGAAATACTTTGTCACCGACCTCATCGGTTGCGCTGTCTTTGAACTTCAAGCCGTTCCACCGATTGTTTCCTCGTCGCCGTGCTCGCTTTCCGAAGTCCCCGCCCTTCTCGGCACCGTCCGCGACGTTTTCTTTCCCGGCGAATCTCAGCCCGGCACGCCGCTACTAGCCGTGGACACTCCCTCCGGTGAACTCCTGATTCCCCTTGCCGAAGACATCTGCACTCGCATTGACACCGCCGCTCGCCGCATCGAAGTCCTTTTGCCCGCGGGCCTTCGCGATTCGGACAAAGCCGAATAATCGATTGAATTTGCTGTGCAAGCCGAGGCTACTTAACCTCGATCGTTGTCACGCTTAACGCCGGTAGGCTCACTTGGAACGATGTTCCGCTCACCGCTTGCGTCCCAACCGGAACCGGGTGGATCGGATTCTGTCCTGTCGCAGAAGCCGCCGTAATTTGGTACAGACTGGCAGTTCCCGACAGCGTCACGCCGTCGATTGCGGTCATCTGCGAAGAAGTCGAACGATTGATCGCCACAAAAACGTAGTGTCCCGCCGTCGCGCTATCCGCGCTCGCGTACACCATCACATTCGCCACGTTGCTCGACGTCGCTTGGAGCGACGTATCGCCAAACACAGCGTTCGCTCCGTCAAATCCGCGGTACGCGCGGAATCCTGCCATCGTGTAGTCATAAGTCCCGCCGGGTGGCCAGAAATTTGCCGCGAAGATTCCTTGGCTTCCGAAAATTCCGAGATCGTCTGCTTCGGCGATAGTACCTGCGATGTGGTTGAATCCGCCGTTCTCGTACTCCGTGATGGCGATCTTCATGCCAGGATTCTCAGCGTCAATCTTTGCTTGGAGTCGCCCGAGGATGTAGATCGGCCCACCGATCACGTCGTTGGCGATCCAGGAATTCTCTTTGTACGTCGTGTCCCACAAACTCCGCGGGCTTTGCGCAATCGCCTGCACCTGCGCGTCGGTGAGGTTCGACGCAGTCAAATTTGTGACTCGCGTAGTGCCGTCAGTCGCTTCCGAGTACCAGTGGAAATCGTAAACATCCACAACGGGTTTTCCGTATGTCGCGGAAGCGGCCTTGATCCCCGTCATGTATTTGTCGGCGAACCAGTTCGTTCCGCTCGGCGTAGGACTTAGCGTTGCATCGCCTTGCCAGCCGTAGATTCCGTTGAACCCGTAGTTGACCGGACCGAAGATCGTCACAGCTGGAAACTGGTCCTTCAAGGCCTGCGCGAGCGCTACGGTCTTCGAGATGAAGGTGGCCGAAGGAAGATTGTTGGCCTTCTGGCTGTTAACCGTAGCGGAACCTTGTATCTCTTCGTGCGTCGAGTACCAAATATCCGGCTCATTGTCCAAGCTGGCAAAAGTTGGGTGCGCCGGATTAGCACCAAAAATATTCTTGCCCGGGAATTTCTGGTCGAGTGTCCACACAAACTCGTCCATATACACGTTGCCGTCGGTCGAAGCCGGCGGAGGTGTCAGGGTAAAAGCCGCGCCCTTCTTGTTTACCACGGGCCGGAAATAGGTCAGATCCGGAAATGGCGGGGGCACCTTCACCACGGACGTGTCTTTTGAAACGTATCCTTGCAATTGCAGCGTCACGAGGCTCGCGAGCCCTGCCGTCTGATCCGCAGCGATTGCCATTCGCACCGCCTCTGCTGGAATCCCCGCATTGCAGGTTCCGTTACACAGATAGTCGTCATTCTCGTAAAAATAATCGTTACCCGCGTTCGATCCATTGTTAATCCAGTTGTACGCCGTCCAACGATTTCCACCTGCACGATCCAGTGTCAACAGCGCCGGAGCGTTTGTGTTCCCTTCATAAAAATTCGTTCCATAAATGTACGGAGAGATGGCGCGAGTCTTCGTCGGATCGACCGTAATGGTCACATTGACCGCTGCCGGAACCGTTGGCGTCGCGTTTACTTCTGCGGAATCTGCGCTCGTTCCGTAAGAGTTGTATGCGGCAACGACGTAGAAGTATTTCGTTCCGTTTGTAACCGTAGTGTCGTTATAGCTCGTTCCGGCTTGCGCGGCGATCTGTGTTTCCGCACCGCTCGTTGTCGAACGCTTGATGTAGTAACCGGTCGCGCCGGTACTCGCTGTCCACGCCAGACTCACGGTCGCGTTGCCAGGCGTCGCCACCAAGCCCGTTGGCGCGGACGGCGCGGAACCGCCGCCACCGCCCGTGCCGCCGCCTCCGTATCCCCCGCACGCGGTGCAATAGGGGAGCAGAGCGCTTACCAGCAGAATATTCGTCGTTTTCAGGAAATTCCGGCAGTTCATACAATTTCGCCCCTGTAAACTTGGCTTGAAATTCAGAATCCGCAGCCGGCCGGGGAAGCGCGGAATTTGGGAGAGATTATCGTTATTCTTTCAGGAATTCGCAATTGCCCAGTGGAACAGTTCTCTGCCACTGTCCTCCAATCTCCCTTAGCTCGAAGAAATGCGGCGTGCAGTCTGCGGCCCTGCTCCGCTAAACTTCTCGGCGATGCGCTTTGACCTCATCACCATCTTTCCCGAATTCTTCGCCGGCCCCTTGAATCATGGAATCGTTCGCCGCGCCGCCGAAGCCGGCATTGTGCAGATTCACGTCCAGGACTTGCGCGAGTTCACGAAGGACCGTCATCGCACGGTCGACGACCGCCCGTTCGGCGGCGGCGAAGGCATGGTCCTCAAGCCCGAACCGTTTTTCCAGGCCGTTGAATCGTTACTCGGCCATTCCGTCGGTGACGCCTCGCAAAAAAATCCGTTACTGGAAAAAACTTCGATCATTCTGCTGTCTGCCGCCGGAAAACGTTTCACGCAAGAAACTGCTCGCCGCCTCGCGCAACAAGATCGCATGATTCTCATCTGCGGTCGCTACGAAGGCGTGGACGAACGTGTCGCTGAATATCTAGCCACCGACGAAATTTCCATCGGCGATTTCGTCTTGAGTGGCGGTGAACTGCCCGCCGCCCTCATCGTCGATGCCGTCACTCGCCTTCTCCCTGGCGCGCTCGGCAACGAAGCCTCTTCCCAAAACGAATCTTTCTCCGCGCCGTCTGGGCAGACCCACGAATTTTCCGTCTTCACTGGTCACCGGCCACTGGCCACTGGCAACTCTCTTCTCGATTTTCCCCACTACACGCGCCCCGCCGATTTTCGCGGGTGGACCGTTCCCGAAGTCCTCATCGGTGGCAATCATGCAGAAGTCGCCAAATGGCGCCGCCAGCAAGCTCTCGAAAAGACCCGCCGCAACCGCCCCGACCTGCTCCCTTCGGAATAAATCAAGGGATATACTGGTCATCTCTTTTCACAAGGAAAAGCATCCAATCAGGTTCAGGTCGCCACTAGGGGATTTATGGCAGGCAATTCAACAGCAGGTTCACTCAAAAAGCCGATCGCGATTTACTACGAACAGCAAAGCTGGTTCGTCCCGCTTTTCAATCAACTCGATGCGCGCGGCGCAAACTGGCTCCGCGTTGACGCGCGCAATCACCAATACGATCCCGGAGCACCCACCGAATATTCTCTCCTCTTCAACCGTATGAGCCCTTCCGCCTGGCAACGCGGCAATGGCCACGGAATCTTTTACACTTTGAACTATCTAAAGCATCTGGAAGAAAAAGGCGTTCGCGTCGTCAACGGTTCGCGAGCCTTCGCCCACGAAATTTCCAAAGCGATTCAGCTCAGCAATCTTGATTCTCTAGGTCTCGATTATCCGAAGGCCCGCGTCATCAACCAGCTCTCGCAAGTTATGGGCGCCGCCGAAACCATCGGCTATCCGCTCGTCGTGAAGCCCAACATCGGCGGCAGCGGCGCAGGCATCGAACGCTTCGATTCGCCGGACCAGCTCAAAAAAGCCGTCGAAGAAAATCGCCTCAGCTTTGGTATGGACCAGACCGCTCTTGTCCAGGAATGTTTCACTCCGCGCGACGGCATCATCACGCGCGTCGAAGTGCTCGGCGGAAAATATCTTTATGCCATCCGCATCCGCACCTCTGGAAAAACCTATAACCTCTGCCCGGGCGATATCTGCCAAAGCACCGCGGGCGAAGAACTCGAACGCCGCCCCGGCTGTCCCGTTGACGCCGTGAAAAACGGCCTCGCCGTCGAAGCCTACGAACCGCCCCGCGAAGTCATCTCCGCCGTCGAGCGCATCATGCGTCTCGCCGGAGTCGAAGTCGGCGGCGTCGAATACGTTATCGACGACGCGACCGGCCGTCTTCTCTATTACGACGTCAACGCACTCTCCAATTTCGTGGCCGATCCCGAGCGCATCATCGGCTTCAATCCCTATGGCCGCCTCGCCGATTTCCTTATCGCCGAAGCCCACGCCAACGAACAAAAGTCCACGCCATCTAGTCTCGCCGGAGCCGCACGATGAGATTCGGCTACTGGCTTCCCGTGTTCGGCGGCTGGCTCCGCAACGTCGCAGACGAAAATATGGAAGCGTCGTGGTCATATGTAAAACGTCTCGCGCAGCGCAGCGAACAGATCGGCTTCGACGTGACGCTCATTGCCGAACTAAATCTCAACGACATTAAAGGTGTCGACGCGCCGTCGCTCGACGCATGGTCTACCGCCGCCGCGCTCGCCGCCGTCACCGAACGGATCGAGCTCATGGTCGCCGTCCGCCCCACATTTCACCAGCCCGCTCTTCTCGCCAAGCAAGCCGCGAACATCGATCACATCAGCAACGGTCGCCTCACACTCAACGTCGTCTCCTCCTGGTGGGCCTCCGAAGCGCACAAGTACGGCGTCGGTTTCGAACAACACGACGACCGTTACGCCCGCACCAGCGAATGGCTCGATGTAATCGACGGCGTCTGGAAACAAGACAATTTCTCATTCTCAGGAAAGTATTACCGCGTCGAAGACAACGTCCTCCAGCCAAAACCAGTTTCGAAACCGCGGCCAATTCTTTACGCCGGCGGTGAATCTCCCGCTGCGAAAGAACTCATCGCCGCAAAATGCGATGCCTATCTCATGCACGGCGATCCGCCAGAACGCATCGCGGAAAAAATCGCCGACCTTCGCCAGCGCCGCGCGCAGCACAATTCCGTCCCGCTGAAATTCGGCGTAGCGGGCTACGCTATCGTCCGCGAAACCGAAAAAGAGGCACAGGACGAAGTCCGCCGCATTACCGACGTCCAACAATCTGCCGCTGGCTACGCCAACTACCAACAATGGCTCGCCGGCACGCAACTCGAGCAGCGCGTCTCCTTCGAAGACTACTCCGTCTCCAATCGCGGTCTCCGCTCCGGCCTCGTCGGCACCGCCGAACAAGTCTCCGAGCGCCTCCACGAATTCGACAAGGCCGGCACCGACCTCGTCCTCCTCCAATTCAGCCCCCAACTCGAAGAAATGGAACGCTTTGCGTCATCCGTCATCGGCCGCAAATTTCAGTCGGTCTCGTTTTAGCAGGCAAACTGTGGAATTAGCGGCGAGAATTTACGACTGTTTTCGCGTAACCGGTCGCGGTGCATTTCTGATGTTCGAATTCGCCTCGGATACAGCGAAGCTCCGAGTAGGAGACAAAATACAGCTCAGGACGCCGACCGGCGAAGTAGCGGACGCTATAATTAAAGGAATAGAACAGATAAAGCCACTAAAGCGTGTCCGGCTCTATAATGTCGCACTCAGTCTCGAGCATCCCCTTCACGACGAGCTTTTTGAGAAAAACACAGAGATCTGGGTCGCCGGTGAGGGTGAATCGGGCTCGAAGACTGGCTGAAACTGCCCCAAATCCGGCTAGGCAATCCCCCCGTTTTCCCGTATAATTACAGTTTGTCTGAGAAGAGCTGGCCCCGCCTGAGTGGGTCTGCAGGGAATAACGAACATGAATCTGGTCATCCGTAAACTCCATGAAGCGCAACTGCGCAAAGATTTGCCGGAATTTCGTCCGGGAGACACCGTCAAAGTGAACGTGCGCCTGCAAGAAGGCGAAGGCGAAAAGGTCAAGGAACGTATCCAGACTTTTGAAGGTGTGGTGATTTCCAAGAAGGGCCGCGCATCCAGCGCGACCTTCACCGTGCGCCGGGTCAGCTTCGGCACCGGCGTGGAGCGCATTTTTCCGCTGCATTCGCCGTCGATCTCTTCGATTGAAGTAACCGGCAAAGGCAATGTGCGCCGCGCACGTTTGTACTACCTGCGTAATTTGAAGGGCAAGGCTGCCCGCATCAAACGCGCCAGCCGAGTGCAGGAACAAGCCGCCGCGGCCGCTGGCGATAGCGCAGCAAAATCGTAGCAATTACTTGTAGCAACCACTTAACGATAGACGGCAAAAAGTTTTTTGCGGACTGGTGTACTCAGCTTTATGCTATACTCGTATAGCGAGGTCCCTTATGCTGGCCATCCGACTCCCCGTACCCATTGAAGAACGTCTCGAAAAGTTAGCCAAGCGCACCGGACGCACCAAGACTTTCTACGTTCGCGAAGCCATTTTGGCCCACCTTGACGAACTCGAAGATATCTATCTTGCCGAGCGTTCACTGGCGAGAATCCGCCGAGGCGAAGAGCAGACCATTCCGCTGCAAGACGCCCTGAGACGCCATGGCGTGGAAGATTGAGCTTTCCTCCCAAGCCGATCGTGAACTTCGCAAGTTGGACCCGCCGGAAACCAAGCGCATCTTGAAATTCCTGGACCAACGAATCGCGCCGTTAGAAAACCCACGCGCTATTGGTCAAGCCTTGCACGGCTCCCGCCTGGGCGAATTTTGGAAATATCGGGTCGGCGACTTCAGGCTCATCTGCAAAATTGAAGACGACAGGCTGCTGGTCTTGGTGCT
>Ga0137412_10005012_pt1 | contig 10587 bp, 10 predicted proteins | sample CZODoug2_1_16fun_FD_122160 | JGI IMG/M metagenome (GOLD analysis project Ga0137412, IMG submission 122160) | Vadose zone soil fungal communities from Angelo Coast Range Reserve, California, USA - CZODoug2_1_16fungal (Hybrid Assembly) | ecosystem: Environmental > Terrestrial > Soil > Vadose zone... | reverse complement strand
CATGGAAGAAGTCACGGTGGGGCAAAAGAAACAACCCCTCCGTCAAGAACTGGTTTTACCCCCCGGCACGCACCGTTTGGAGCTTAAGTTCGATTCCATAGAACTTGCGTCGCCGGAAAGGACCCGTTTCCAATACCGGCTGGACGGGGTTGATGCGGACTGGCTGAATGCCGACGCAACCCGCACCGCGGTATACACGAGCATCCCGGTGGGCGCCCATTCGTTCCATATTCGCGCATGCAACGGCGACGGAGTGTGGGATCGCGCAGGTATAGTCTACAACGTGAGTCAACGACCGTACTACTACGAAACAAACTGGTTTCGACTCCTCGCGTTCCTGATGGTTGCTTCACTTATCACAGCCATCTATTTTCTCCGGGTCAGGCGGATTGCGGGACAGATTCAGAGTCGTTTTGAAGAACGTCTGGGGGAACGCACGCGCATCGCCCGGGAGCTGCATGACACGCTATTGCAGAGCTTTCATGGTCTGATCTTCCGTTTTCAAGCAGCCGATAACCTGCTCCCGGCGCGTCCGACCGAAGCCAAGCAAACACTCGAGAGCGCTCTCGATGACGCCGCTCAAGCGATCACCGAGGCACGGGACGCGGTCCACGAGTTGCGCTCGTCCACAGGCGTCACCAACGATCTGGCGGCGGCGGTTACAGCCCTGGGTGCGGAACTCGCAGCACATCATGCAACCTCTTCCCCGAGCCAAGACTCACCCTCTTTCCTGGTGGAGGTGGAAGGTACGCCACAAGACCTGCACCCGATCCTGCGGGATGAGATCTACCGGATTGCAGGGGAAGCGCTGCGCAATGCTTTCAGCCATGCACGAGCGCGGCGGATCGAAGTGGAGATCCGGTATGACGACCTGGAGCTTCGGGTGCGGATAAGGGATGATGGAAGCGGCATGGACCCGAGCGTCCTTAGTCACGAAGGGCGCGCCGGACACTGGGGTTTGCCCGGGATGCGTGAACGTGCGAAACGAATAGGGGCACGATTGGATATCTGGAGCGAAGCCGAAGCAGGCACAGAGGTTGAGCTGACTATTCCTGCGTCGGTTGCTTACGGAACACGTCGTGGTCGTCCTGGATTCAGGCTATTCCGTAAGAGGGCGGCGAACGCATGAGCCGCGAACCCGACCCTTTGAGGCGCCCGATCCGAATACTCACTGTTGACGACCATCCGCTTCTACGCGAAGGAATCGCGGCGCTGGTCAACGCTGAATCCGATATGACGCTGGTTGCGGAAGCCTGCAACGGACAGGAAGCGATCGAAAAGTTCCGAACGGACCGGCCGGATGTAACTTTGATGGATCTTCAGATGCCGGCTCTGAACGGCATTGAAGCGATGATCGGCATTCGAAGCGAATTCCCCAATGCGCGAATCATTGTTCTGACGACGTATACCGGCGACGTCCAGGTCTTGCGCGCTCTGAAAGCCGGTGCGCGTGCCTATGTATTGAAAGGCGAGGTGCATAGAGACCTTCTGGACACAATCCGTGCCGTCCATGCCGGCCAAAAGCGCATACCGCCCGAGGTCGCCGCTCAACTGGCTGACCATGCCACGGAGGACAAGCTGACCACACGCGAGCTCGATGTGCTCAGGTTGATTGCGGCCGGCAACGCGAATAAGGAGATTGCGTGCCAGCTTTCAATTTCAGAGGAGACCGTCAAGAGCCACGTCACGAGCATACTCTCCAAGCTCGGCGCCAACGACCGGACCCACGCCGTCACGATTGCGCTGAGGCGCGGAATTATCGACCTGTAGTTCCGCTGAAGCAGATCCCCTGAAAGTGGGATGTCCCGACCGCTCTTTCGCGGGTTTCGACTGCGTTGCGAAATCTCTTACCCTTTAGAAGGCATATTTTGCAACGGCTATTCTCGACATTCGCTGATGGTTGGCCCGGTATAGGACTTCTGCTTCTTCGGCTGCTTACAGCCGTTGCGCTGATCCAGTTCGGGATCGCCAGTGTGCTCGAAGGCCCTCCGTTGACGATCATCGCCCTGCAAATCATCGGAGTCGGCGCCGGGATACTTCTCCTCGCCGGTTTGTGGACCCCGGTGGCGGGAGCGCTCGCGGCCATCGTCAAGGTGTGGATCGCTTTCTCACAGTTCTTTGTGCGCACAGGCGATCCATGGATTGCGATTACGCAGGCGGTCCTTGGCGCCATTTTGGCAATGGTCGGGCCCGGCGCCTGGTCCGTCGATGCCCGGCTGTATGGCAGGAAGCGCATCGATATTCCGGAATTGTAGGGGGTATTTCTATCTCCCCCTAAAGTCGTACCATCCATTCTCACTATTCAGGGAACGCGCCATCCGACCATCTGGGGTTGTCCGCAGGGCGAAGTTGGATTCACAATCGCCGCCAAGAACCAAAGGCCTGGCAAACAAAGATGGAAATGGAATTGTCCAGCAGATATCCGCGAGTGGACCTCGCGAAAACACAACACCAGGCCCAACGAATCGTGGGGGCGACGAACGTAGCTTGGAGAAAAGCAGTTCTTTCGGGGGATCAAAATGATGTCGGGGTTGACTACACCGAGCGCGAACATCAGGCCGAAATGCTCACACGTCCGACACCGTACGAACCGCGCAAGTCGGGCGTTCATTCGAGTGAACTCTGCCTCGATGGCTCGCGAAATACTGAACTGTCAAAGGATTGAGCAAAGACATCCCGATCGAGGCCGATTCGTTCAAGACGGCTCTCAACCCTTCCAGCAACATGCACGCATGCTTTCGGACCGTACCCAATCGGGAAACGCCGTAGAACATACTCATTCGTCGCGGGTCTCTGTGAGGCTCGTCGAAAGCATTTTGTACCACTCTTCGCCAATTGGCGAAACCTCGCCATTCTCTTATCCATCAAAGACTGATTTTCCAGCAACTTACGGTTGGAGCCGCAATTGCCTTCTAGTGTCGAGAATCTCGTTCCAAAAGAGGATCGATGCTGAAGATCACGAGAGCGGCGAACGGCGAAGTTGTCTTTAGGTTGAGCGGTCGAATGGACGCGGAAAATGTAGGCGAAATGAAAACCCTGTTTGGATCGGAAGCGAAAGGTCGCCGCATCGCCCTGGACTTGAAAGATCTAACCCTCGTGGATCGAGAGGCTGTCCGGTTTCTGGACAGCTGCGAAACCGACAGCATCAAGATCAGGAATTGCCCAGCATACATTCGCGAGTGGATCACGAGGGAACGAGCGGGAGATTGAAATTGATGTCGTATCCAAGCGTTTCTGGATGACGACATTGAAGGAGATGTTATGGCAACAGCAACGCAATGGGGCCACGTGAAGGTGCTGGACACGGCAAAGCGGAGTTCTGCGTCCTGCCATTTCGAGGATGCGCTACGTCACAAGATTGTCGGGCAGGAAGAGGCTGTACAAGCACTAGCCGACATTTATCAGGTGTTCTGCGCCGGCCTGCACTCTCCCGCGCACCCAATCGGAAACCTTCTGTTTCTAGGGCCGACCGGCTCAGGCAAGACGCGCATTGTGGAAGCCGCCGCCGAAATTCTGTTCGGAGACAGCCGTGCGATGCTCAAAGTGGATTGCGCGGAGTTTCAGCATTCGCACGAGATCGCCAAATTGATTGGGTCACCGCCGGGCTACTTGGGCCATCGCGAAACGCACCCACTGATCACTCAGGAAGCGCTGGCCAAGAGCCATACCGAACACCTGAAGCTAAGTTTCCTGTTGTTTGACGAGATCGAAAAAGCCAGCGACTCGCTCTGGCAACTATTGCTGGGAATTCTGGACAAGGCGACCTTGACGTTAGGCGACAACCGGCGGGTCGACCTCTCGCAAACCATGATTTTCATGACCTCGAATCTTGGCGGCGCTGAGATCACCGAGTTGATGACCGGAGGGATGGGATTCGTTCAACCCATCGACAAGCCCGTGCACCGACTGGATGAAAAGGTGGAACGCGCCGCGATCGAAGCAGCGCGCCGCAAGTTCTCTCCGGAGTTCATCAACCGGCTCGATAAACTGGTCGTATTTCACCCATTGAAGCGGGATGAACTGGATGAAGTACTGGAAATCGAACTCGGGCAGGTGCAGAAGCGCGTGTTGGATTCGACAACGCGACCTTTCTTGTTCCGAGTAACGAAGGAAGGACGACAGTTCCTGCTCGAAGAGGGGACCGATCAGCGGTACGGGGCGCGCCACTTGAAACGTGCCATCGAACGTTATCTCGTCTGCCCACTTTCCAGGCTGCTGGCCACGGCACAAGTGCGCTCGGGTGATGTGCTTCTCGTTGATCGTCATCCAGGGGATAAAGGGTTGGCATTCCTGAAGGATACGGAAAAGCGTTCTTCTTACGTGCCATTTGCAGCTTCCAACTTGAGTTGCCTTACCGCCGCAGAAGCCTGAGGTCAAGCGAATGTCGAGTCCTCGGTCCCAAGAGCTTATGAACAAGAATTCGCAACACGAATTCCGATTTACGAGCCAGGACGGCTTACAAATCGCATGCAGCCGCTGGCAGAGCCGGGGTATCAAGCGCTATTGCAAAGCTGGCGTGCGCACTATCTCCAATGATTTCTCCGAAAGTGGACGGCACGAAATGCTCAATGAACTCAATCGTGGCGAGGTTCGAACGAACATTATGGTTTGGCTCTCATCCGTTTTGCACGATCAATCTCGTAATCGGGAGGCTCCATGGCTGCGATAGCACCTGCACCGTCGACTACCGTGACGGCGTCGGCTCCGTCACACACGACTGACCCCGAGCGCCCACCTGCGCCCACTGCCAAGCCGAAGTGGCTCAGCTATCTCACGCCCATAGCTGTCCTCCTCCTCGCTGCCGCGTTGATCATCACCCTCACCCGAAATTGGAACGCCTGGGAGGGCGGGCGAATCGACCAGGTAACAGATGATGCCTACGTAAGGGGAGATCTCACTCCGCTGAGCACCAAGGTTCCCGGCATCGTTAGCTCGGTACACGTCTCGGACTATCAGCAAGTGCACAAAGGGGACCTGCTCGTCGAACTGGAAAACAAAGATTACCAGGCGCAGGTTGATCAGGCGAATGCGGCCGTCGCGGCGGCACGGGCCGCCATAAACAACAATCTTCGCCAACGCGAATTGCAAGATGCCAAGATTGCGAAAGCGCTGGAGGGAATCGATTTGGCCAAGGCCGAGATTGTTGCAGCTCAGGCCGGCAAGGAAGCTGTACAAGCTGGCCTTACCCGTGCCCACTCGGAACGCAACCGCCAGCAAGCCCTCTTTGAGAGTCATTCTACTACTCAGCAAAAGCTCGAAGCCGCCGTCGCTGACGCGGAGAGCCTCACGGCTCAAATGGCAAGCCGCGATGCCGATATCGCTCAGACCAGAACCGGCTTGCGCAGCAGTGAGCTGTCAGCCGAAGCCGAGCGCCTCGGAAAAGCCGTTTTGCTATCCCAGGAAATGCAACTTCAGGCAGACCTGCGCGCCAAGCAGGCGGGCCTGACTGCGGCTTTGGTGAACCTGGGCTATACCAAAATCTTCTCGCCGGGAGAAGGCACAGTTGGCGAGCGCCAAGTTCGTCCTGGTCAACTGGTATCTCCCGGAACGCAGGTGATCGCATTCGTGAGCACCATCAAATGGGTGCAGGCGAACTATCGTGAAACCCAACTGACCAACGTGAAAGTTGGCGACCCCGCAGAAATTCGCATCGACAAATACCCCGGCCAAACCATTCACGGCAAGGTTATCGACATTGCTCCGGCCAGCGGATCGCAGTTTGCGTTGCTGCCGCCGGACAATGCTACCGGCAACTTCACTAAGGTCGTGCAGCGCATTCCGGTAAAGATCGCGCTGGATGATGCCAACCTGGCCGCCAAACTCCAACCCGGCCTTTCTGCACTTGCCACCGTCCGCACGAGACGATAACCGGACCATTATGGCGTCTCCAGCGATCACAACCCGACCACCTACGCCCGCGGAGATTGCGCGTGCCACAGCGGCAGCAATCCCATCGGCAATCTCAACCCGACCTCTCGTGGGAATATTGGGCGTGATCATCGGAGCCGGCCTCGTCACACTTACCGGTCGCATGCTTAGCTTGGGACTAGCGGACCTGAAAGGTCATCTGGGCATCAGCTATGATGCCGGTGCCTGGCTCGACAGCGCTTACAACGCTTCGGTTATGTTTATCGGCCCATTTAGTGTGTACGTCGGAGGTTTACTCGGACCACGCCGCGTCCTTCTGTTTGCAGCAGGCATTTTTGCTGCAACCTGCGTCTTCTTGCCCTTCATACACAGCTTTAGCCTTCTAGTTGCCGCACTGATTGTCGCCGGGCTGACCTCAGGCACCTTTTATCCGCTCACGTTAACCTTTGCCCTTCGTATCGCCCCCGTGCGATTTCTACCCTTTGTAGTCGCATTCTATGCAACGTTCATCGATGGTGCAGTCAATGTCGCGCCATCACTTTATGGCTGGTATCGCGACCAACTTTCTTGGCACTGGATGTTCTGGGGCTCCGCTCTCATCGCGCCGGTGATGATGATCTGTATCTATTTCGGGATACCGCCGGCTCCTGCTCGAAAGAAGGGCAGTTCTGCGCCTAGCTTTGTCGGGTTCCTTTACCTGAGTGCCGGATTGGCTCTCATGCTTGCAGCCCTCCAGCAAGGCCAGCGGCTCGACTGGTGGCGCTCCGGCGTATTCAACGCGTTGTTTTGGTCCGGCGCGTTCTTCACGCTATCCGCGCTTGTACGACGACTACTCGGTCCCAACCCCCTTGTCGCGCTCCCTTTTCTATGGCAATGGAATACTGTCCTGTTTGGAAGTCTGCTCTTCTGGTTTCGGTTTACTCTCACCTTCACTATCATCCTGATTCCGCAGTCGCTGGCTATCCATGGTTTCGAGGCCGATCAGATCGGGCGCGCAATCATCTGGAGCGCGATACCGCTCCTGCCGGTCGCGTTGATAGGAGGGCTTCTACTGCGTAGCGGAGTGGATCCTCGGCTGGTTTTCGCTGCTGGGCTGGCATGCACAGCCCTCGCGGCTGTTTTCTGCGCCCAATACTCCAGTGCGTGGGCCGCAGAAAACTATTATCGCACCGAGCTGCTGACCGGCGTCGGCCAGTCGTTCGCTCTCATAGGACTGGTGGGAGGCATTGTCCTGCAGGGCGTTTTCACTGGTGGGTTGTCGAAACCTCAGTGGATCCTGACATTCTCTGCGTTCTTTCATACCGTTAGATTGTTTGGAGGAACTGCAGGAGCCATATACATGAGCCATTTTCTCGCCGACCGCGAGAAGCTGCACTCGAATCTCTTGGGTCTGCACGTCAGCAGCGGCAACTGGATTACAGACTCAAATATTCATGCGCTGACCGCGGGACTCTTTGGGAAGTCCTCCGGGCTCCCATCGGCTGCGGCGCGTGCGGCCGATCTCATCGTCTCCCGGCTGCGCCTTCAGGCTTATTCGTTGAGCCTCATTGACGGATTTCTGTTGATCGCCTGGAGTTGTGCCATCGCCCTGGTTCTCGTGGGACTGCTGCGCAAGTCGCCCATGAGCTACGACGGTCTCGCTGACGTTCAGCAACAATTACCTCGGGAGGAAAAATCATGATCGCACGCCAGACTTATCGCCTTGGATCAAGGCCCATTAAGCATACGTCGACTCCCCAGCGCATCCTCCGATTCACTGCAGCCACCGGAGCGCTTTTCCTCTGTGCCATCTCATCTCTAGCAAACGAAGCGCGTCATCTCAGCCTCACGGAAGCGGTTCACCTTGCACTCCAGCAGAACCGCACCCTCAAGATCGCTCGCTTCAAGGTCCAGGAAAACGAGTACCGCAAAGTAGCTGCCCGTTCTGATTACTTCCCGACCATAACCAACCAATCGAACGTACTGCACATCACCGAACTGCAGAACCTCTCCATCCCGGCTGGAGCTTTTGGTGCCGCGGCAGGTGTGCCCATTCCCAACAGCAGCACGCTACTCCCTCAAGGCAAAAAGACTCTTTTTTCGAGCGGCACCATGATCGCCCAGCCCTTGACCCAACTGCTGCGTATCCGCCAAGAAAATCGTGTTGCCGCTGCGGAGGCCGCCACTTCCCGCGACGATCTGAAGAACGCCGAAAATGAAGTCGCTCTGGAAGTTCATTCCCTCTATTACGCCATCCTTGTCGTGCAGCTCCAGAAGAAGGCCGCGGAGCAGCAAACCTCCTTCGCTACCGAAAATCTGCGTGACAACGAGAATGGCGTTCGCAATGGTAGCGCCTTGCAGGTCGCGGCCATCCAGACTCGCGCGGAACTCCTTCAGGGCCAGCAATCCGTCCTCACCGCCGAACTCCAGATCGACGATTACAGCACCGAAATGAATGATCTTCTTGGCCTTCCCCTCGACACAAAATTAGAGCTCGACCCGGAAGTCGAAGCCAATTTCGAGACCTTGCCAAAATCCGAATACGTGAAAGAGGCCTGGGAAGAAAATCCCGAAATCCGCGCCGCCTCGGAAGCGGTCGAGAAAGCACGCGCCGGCGTGGCAGGCGCAAAGACCGCATACATTCCCGACATCACCGCCTACGCGCGCCACAGCTACCAAGACGGCGTGCCCTTCTTGGTTCGCAACTTCGGCGAATTCGGCATTCACCTGAACTACACACTCTGGGATTTCGGCAAGCGTCGCGCTACCGTCCGCGAGCGTTCCTCGCAACTTGCCGAAGCGGAGCAACATCTCGAGCACCTCAAAGAAAAAGTCGCTGTAGCCATCGACAAAAGTTACAACAAGCTCGAACGCACCAAAAACATGATCAACGTCGCAGCCCAGGTCGCCCAACTACGCCAGGAAAGCGAGCGCCTCGCCACAAATCAAGCCACTCAAGGTGTGGTGCTGATTTCCGATGTAAGGCATGCCACCGCCGCGAACTACGAGGCAAAAGCCGAACTGTTGCAGGCCAATCTTGGATACTTGCTGGCCTGGGCAGAGCTCCAGCGCACGGTCGGGCGAGCTCCGGGACTAGGAACACCATAAACCTCGCATCGAAATTTGTGACGCTGGGCGTAGGAGCAAAAGATGATCGCAATTGCAGGTACGCAGATTGACGAAAACAGGGGAAACGCAACCATGAGCACCACTTTATATCGTCCTGATGAATCCATTGTCCGCAGGCCGGGGCGCGCCGAAGCTTCGTTCCTGGAGACAATCGTGGGGCGCCGTGGCGGCCTGCGCTCCATCCTCACGGAAGTCGAGGCCGTGGCGCCAACGAACGCCACCGTCTTGATCACCGGCGAAACCGGGACGGGCAAGGAGGTTATCGCGCGCGCGATTCACGAACTCAGCCCGCGGCGCAGCCGCAATCTCGTCAAAGTGAACTGCGCCGCGATGCCTGCCGGTCTTCTCGAAAGCGAGCTTTTCGGGCACGAGCGCGGGGCCTTTACCGGAGCGGTCAATTCGCATGTCGGCCGATTTGCGTTGGCGGACCGCGGCACATTGTTTCTGGATGAAATCGGAGACATGCCAATGGAGCTTCAGCCCAAGCTGCTCCGTGTCCTTCAGGAGCGCGAGTTCGAGGCCGTAGGCAGCACCCGTACCACGCGCGTCGATGTTCGTGTCGTCGCGGCGACCAATCAAGACCTGCGGCAGATGGTCCGTGACGGTGAATTCCGAGAGGATTTGTACTATCGCCTGAATATTTTCCCGGTTTCTCTGCCACCGCTCCGCGAGAGAAAAGCGGATATTCCGGAATTTGTGCGCTACTTCATCGAACAGTTCGCCACCTCCATGGACAAGATAATCGACACCATCCCCGAAGAAACCATGCGCGCCATCGTTCGTCATTCGTGGCCTGGGAACATCCGGGAGTTACAAAACTACGTTGCCCGCGCCGTAATTCTGTCCAATGACGGGGTCTTCGAACCGGCACCACTCGAGAAACACGAGCCGGCACCGATGGAGATTGCAAATCCCACGCTGGAAGATAAAGTCCGGCGGGAGATCCTCACTGCCTGCCAGCGCGCGAATTGGAAGCTCGGTGGTCCGCGAGGGGCGGCCGCCAGACTCGGTCTAAAACGCACCACGCTGTTTTACAAAATGAAACGCCTGGGCATCGCGGCACCTGTAGACCATTGGGAGGACTGACCTTTGGTCGTCACCGCACGATCGGACCGGCCCGGTGTTCGAAGCAAGTTTGTCAGTCATTTCGAATACGGTTCACACGTTCCCGATATACCGGGAATTCTCGACTGCGTATCGTGAACTAGAGCGTCGAAATGTCCCGTTCGGCATCACAGTAATTGGAGGAGCCCTTGAGAACTCCAAAATTTTCAGTTGTATCTAGGCAAGCGTTAGGAGCAAGTAAGTGAACCCAGTAAGAGTAGTCGTTGTCGGTGGAGGCTTCGCCGCCGTTCAGTTCGCAAAGACGCTTCGCAGCAAGCTCCGCGCGTCCGAGTGCGACATTCTTCTCTTCAGCCGGGAAAACCACATGGTATTTCATCCCCTCCTGGCGGACGTAGCCGGAGCTTCGATCAATGCGGATGCCGCCGCCGCCCCTTTACGTCAAATGCTCCCCGGTGTCGAGTGCCGCACGGAGCGTGTGCAAAGGATAGATCTTTCGTCCTCAGAAATTGAGTTCGACGATGGCAACGGCGCGCTGACACGCTTGCA
>Ga0137412_10005011_pt1 | contig 10588 bp, 8 predicted proteins | sample CZODoug2_1_16fun_FD_122160 | JGI IMG/M metagenome (GOLD analysis project Ga0137412, IMG submission 122160) | Vadose zone soil fungal communities from Angelo Coast Range Reserve, California, USA - CZODoug2_1_16fungal (Hybrid Assembly) | ecosystem: Environmental > Terrestrial > Soil > Vadose zone... | reverse complement strand
TCCTCATCTTCGGCGGCTCGGTGCTCTTTTTCGTCATGGTGCTGGCGGCGCAATATGAAAGCTGGAGTCAGCCGCTTTCGGTCATTCTGATCGTACCGATGTGTCTGCTGGCGGCCGTGTCCGGACTGCTGCTGCGTGGCATGAGCGTCGACATCCTGGCCCAAATCGGATTCGTCGTACTGGTGGCGCTGGCCTCGAAGAATGCGATCCTGATCGTTGAATTCGCCAAACAGGCGCAGGATGAAGGCGCCGCTGTCGAAGATGCGGCGGTACGCGCCGCCCGGACCCGTCTGCGTCCGATTCTAATGACGTCCCTGGCCTTCATCCTCGGTGTGGTGCCGCTTGCAATCGCAACCGGCGCCGGTGCGGAAATGCGTCAATCCTTGGGAACGGCCGTGTTCTTCGGGATGCTCGGTGTCACCGTGTTCGGTCTGCTCTTTACGCCCACCTTCTACACGGTTGTGCAGTCGCTCTCCGGGAGACTGCCGCGCGGCGACAGCCGCCCTGCGCGCCATTCGATCGCGAGCGTTTCACCTATAACGACCAAACAGTCTGGCTCCCCCACAATTTCAGAATGACCACCTCGCGAAGCGGACATTCGGCAAACTGGTGATGTCGTCTGGAGCCCGAGAAAGAATCTTGATCCACCTCCTCTTGTGAACGGCCACGCTGCTTGGCGCAATCGTCACCATTGGAATTCCTGGAACCCACGGCGGGCGTAGAATTGAGGTTCGAATCAAAAGCCGCGTTCGTGTAAAGTTGGACGCAGTCCAAGCGAGCGCGCCCCGCTCGGAATGGGTGTAGAGGTTTATCACCCATGTCTCTGCTGCGTTGGCCGGTCGAGCTTCTTCCAGAGCTCGGTGGGAGCGCGGCAGATCGCCAGAGACAGAAAAGCAGTATCCACCAGAGACTGAGACTGCTTGCCGAAATCCATATAGTCTGGCGAGCTAGGGTCTGTTCCAGACGCAATACCCTGACGTGCCAGTTTGCAGTACCGCTGTCGGAGGCGCTCCTCTTTTTCTTCCGAAGCTCCTCGCTCGAGCCAAGGCGCAAGACCCATGAGCAGCCGTCCCATCGCTTCGAGGTAGGTACATTCCCGTCGGCTTTCCAACTCGCCAGCCTGGCACTCAACAGGCATCTCTGCCTTCAGGCGTTGCCGTCCAAGAGAGTCAAGCACCGGTTCGGCAATTTTCTCCATGATTCCAAGCCAGGTCGTCCGATGCGATTCTTGCGCAACTGTTGGAGTAGCTTCGACCGCATCGCTGCCGTATGGCACAGTGGCAGCCGTAGTAAGCGCCAGCGCCTGCTTCAGGAAAGCTCGCCGACCCTTTGTTTGTGAACCAGATACCGATACTGCCATCCCATAGTCTCCTTGCAAGTCTTTACTAGAAGTTCCTGAGTACCTAACGAATCCTAGATCATGATGGTCTGAGCTGGTCGATGACAGCAGCCCTCATCGCATCGCTGGTGATCGATCACTTCGGTTGGTTTCGTATGGCAGGCGAGTATGTCGCGTTCACGTTAATTTTTCAATTTTAGTTAGTTTTCTAAGCCTAATTTAAGCGGGATGGGCTCTGATAGTTCCATATCAAGGCCGATTTGCCCGGACATTACTGCGCAATTGCACGTTGGAAACGGCTGTTTTTTGTGCAGTCACCTAGCCAGAGGCAGTTTCGCGTTGTGTAGAAAGTCAGAGTTTAGTCGTCGCAGTGATCTTACCGTTGCATAAACGTCAGCGCACCTCTTTTCAGGAAAGGGAAGCAACATGAAGCCACTCATCGCCATCCTTATAGCTCTCGTATGTTCGAGCGCTACCGTCCATGCTGCTGAATTTAAGGTACAAACCCGCTATGCAATTTCTGGAACGGAAGGATGGGACTACATTACTGTCGATAGCGCAGCACGACGGATCTATGTCTCGCACAGCGTTCGGGTCAATGTGCTTGATGCAGATACCGGGGTGGCTGTTGGCACGATCGAGGACACGCCTGGGGTGCATGGGATCGCAATTGCATCGCGTCAGAAACATGGCTTCACCAGCAACGGCAAGGAGAATAAGGTTTCGATGTTCGACACCACTACACTCTCTGTCATCAAGAAGATCGATGTAGGGAAAGGGCCCGACGGCATCTATTGCGATGAACGTACACAACGGATCTTCACGAATAACCATGGTTCGCACAACATCACAGCAATTGATGGGGCGACCGGAGACGTGGTGGGGACAGTGGAGATCGGAGGGAATGGGGAAGGTGCGGTCACGGGTAAGGACGGGCTCGTCTACGTGGCGTTGGAAGACAGGAACGAAATCGCTGCGTTTGACCCCAAGACTCTCGAAGTGAAGCGGCATCTGCCTTTGGAGAACATTACGGCACCCACAGGGTTGGCTGTTGATGTGAAAAACGATCGCTTATTCGTGGGTGGTCATAACAAAACCGTGGCTATCATCGATGGCGTGATTGGAAAACAGGTTGCTAGTTTTCCCACTGGATCAGGAACCGACGCCGCAGGCTTCGATGAGCGTAGCCGACGTATTTTTGTATCGAATGGGGAAGGAAATCTGACGGTCATTCAACAGCACTCTGCCAATGAATATACCGCCGAGGAGCCGGTTATAACTCAGCCAAGTGCGAAAACAATGGCTCTGGATAAAAAGACCGGGAAGGTGTTTCTTTCTGCGGCAACAGTAATCACTACACCGGCCATAGAGCCTGGTAAGAAGCCAACGAAAACCATCACGGAAGGAACGTTCTGCGTACTGGTCGTAGGAAAGTGAAGGTGTTTTGCGATTTTCGCACGGCCTAAAATTTAAAGTCTTTACAAATAGAGAAGCGCAAAGAGGTCGAATAGATTCTTTGCGCTTCTTGCGATAAGGCTGCGAGAAACTCCGCTCGGGATGACAGATTTTAGATACATCAGTTACTTACAGGCGGCCTATATGCCGATTTGCCCTAGCCTATCGAGGCTGGGAGATAAGATATTTCAGAATCGGAGACACTGTCTTGTAGTGGTAGTGAAACGGTAAAGGTACTTCCTTCTCCCGGTGTTGAGTCCACGGTAATCGTTGACCGATGCGCTTCGACGACCCATTTCGCGATCGACAACCCTAGTCCGCTGCTTCCTTCATCCTGGCTTCGGGACTCATCGACCCGGTAGAACCTGTCGAAGATCTTCGGCAAAGCCTCTGCAGGAATACCAATTCCGGTATCGCTCACCTGGAGTTGAATGATCTGGCCACTAGTCGTGAGTGCAATCAAGATGGAGCCCGATTCCGGTGTGTACTTGATTGCGTTGTCGAGGAGAATGGTGACCATGCGCCTCAGCAGAGAGAAATCCCCAAGCATCCATATATCGTCCGCAACGTTCGACGTTAATGATTGCCCCTTGAGTCTGGCTCGTGCCTCGAAGTGTTGGCACACTTCGAGGACGATCTCGGAGATATCGACAGGCTTCCATTCGATGTTCTGATGCACGAGGTCCGCCCTTGCCACTGCGAGGAGGTCGTCAAGCAATTGAGAGGTTGCTTCGCACTCCACCGATATTGTGTTCAGAGCGGTACGGTACTCTTCGGCTGAACGTCGTCGGCTCAGGGCAAGCCCGGCAGTTGTCAGCATGATCGTAATCGTCGTGCTCAGATCATGTGAGATGTCGCCCGTAAATTGAGTGAGTCTTGCTACAGCCGTCTCGAGCCGGCCCAGAAGTTCATTCCAGGTTTCAGCGAGCACCTGAAGCTCGTCCCCGGTATCTGGAACAGGCAGACGGCGTTCCAAGTCTTGAATGCCGATTTTGCGAGCTTCGGTCGTCATGCGGCTTACCGGCTCCAGCGCACGGGTGCTGAGGATAAATCCACCCGCCACCGATGCCAGGAGTAACAGAGGACAGAAGAGCAGATACGAGTTTCGGACGGCCCGAAGGATTTCAAAATGCTCATCGATCTTGCCGGTAAGAGACAAACGAACCTTGCGGCCATCAAGAGTAATCACATGATCAAGGGTTCGAATCGCGTGACCGTTTTTTTGAATTAAGCCATAACATTTCTCGATACAGGGCTTGTCAGGCCAAGGCGTCTTGAGAGTGGGATCGCCCGGTGAAGAATAGATGAGCGTTCCATCCATCTCATAGACCTGAATGGTATCCGTGCTCGCGATGCCGATACTCAACTGATGCAGCTTCTCAGCCAGACTGAGGGAAGTATCCCGTTTGGGCCATGCTTCGACGAATTGAATGGCGCGCTCCTCGCGTGCCTCCATGGTGTGTTGACGCGAACTCGCGAGTGCTTCGCTGAGATACCAATACGAAAAGCAGCCGAGGCAAATCATCGAGGTGAGAGCAAAGATGATGTAGAGCAGAAAAAGGCGTATACGTAAGGACCGCAGATTGATCTTCATTTGGGAGCAACCATCGTGTATCCCAGAGATCGCACAGTGCGTATCAGGCTCTCATGGCCCTTGATATCGATCTTCGATCGCAGGCTGTGCATATAGAAATCAACGCTGCTGTCGCTGACCTCTGCATCGTAAGACCAGCCCACCTCTCTCAGTTGATTGCGGGTCACAACCTGGTTGGCGCGACGCATGAGCAGCTCCAGGATGGCATACTCTTTTTTTGTCAGGATAATCTCGTCACTTCCTCGTCGAGCGGTTCGATTGGGAGTATCAAGTGCCAGGTCGCCTGCGGTAAGTTTCTTTGGCTGAAGGACGGGACTGCGTCGGCCAATGGCTCGGATTCGAGCTATAAATACCTGAATTTGGAATGGTTTCGTGAGGTAGTCGTCCGCGCCGAGATTCAATCCGTGGACAATATCCGGCATGGTGTCCTTTGCGGTGAGCATGAGAATGGGCACGGTGCAGTTACGTGCTCTGACCTGCTCGAGAACGCTGAAGCCGTCTAAGCCTGGCAGCATCACGTCGAGTACTGCAATGTCGAAGGGTGCGCTGATGAGTAGGTCTCGACCCTCGTCTCCCCGTTGCGATAGCACAACCTGGTGCCCGTCCTCTATCAATCCTTGCCGGAGTATGTTGCCGATTCGTTTGTTGTCTTCGATTACAAGGATGTTCATAAGCTTGTATTAAAGACGCGAGAATGTGAAGCGTTGGCTGACGTTGTGTGAATTAGCTGTTACACCTCCTTGTTTTTAAGGCTTGTCTAAGGAGACCGGGTTTGAATCGACCTATCGGCTGCTAGAGAAGAACACACGCAAGGGAAGCTCCTTTCGAGCATCCCTTCCACGGCTTCGACTTGAGTGGATGTGTGCGTGCGCTTCAGCCGAGAGGAGATTGTAGTGACTCGGATAGCCAAGCCGTTTCTTGAAGGCAAGACAACCAGAACGTCTGCCTCACACGATATCGAAACATCCTGCGAATCAGTGACGTGGTGATCGCGGCCACCACTGAAGTCAACAACACCGTGTTGCTCGTCTAGCGGGCTGAGTCGTACTTCCAACCATTGCAAATCAACCTTCAATCAGGAGATATGTTCGATGTCCATGTCAATCATCAAAGGAATCCTTGCCTGCTCGTTATCCCTTTCTCTCGCTCCAGTCACGATGTTTGCACAGGAGAAGCCGGCCAAGGCACCCTCGCAGGACCCCTCCACCTACATGCATGTCAATGCTCCGTTCGCCCAATCCTTGGTGGTTAAGGTGAAAGCGGCTCACGACGACCAGATCGTGAAACTTGGCATCCACGCTGTGCCCCCTTCTGAGAAAGACAATGTCATCATCGCGAATATCACTCCCTCCAAGAATGGCAAAAAGTCTTCCGCCGCAGACCTGGAAAAGTTGGCTGGTGGCAAACCGGTCGCGGTCAAGATCAACAAAGACAAAGTGTTCGATCTGCTTATTCCGATGACGGATGCCAAGGGGCGTGACCTCGACGGCGGATTCGTTGTGATGGAAGTTCCCTATTCCAAGGCGAGCAACGAAGAAGAGGCGATCAAGATCGGCGTCGCGATTCGAGACGATCTGCAGCGCCAGATTCCGAGCAAGAAAGCCCTCTACAAGTAACGTCTCACCAACCCTAAAGAAAGAAGGATAGTGATGAAGAGGCTATTTCTATTGTTTCTGCTGTCGGTCCTGCCCCTCATGGCACAGACAGACCGCGCTACCATAACGGGCACGGTCACAGATCCCTCCGGACGTAGGGTTGTGGGCGCCAATCTTGTAATAACGTCCGATAGTACCGGCCTCGAGCGTCTCACCAAGACGAACGAGGCTGGTGTCTACACGGTGACCTCGTTGATTACCGGCACATACAAGGTGAACATAGAGGCTCAAGGCTTCGCTCCGTTTCTGGTTGAAGGGCTGACGCTTGACGTAGGACAGACCCGCAGCCTCGATGCGAAGCTATCCGTGGCGGGTACCTCGACCCAAGTAGAGGTCTCCGATTCAGGATTGTCGAAGTCCTCCGCTGAGATCGGCGGTGTCGTCCACGGCAAGCAAGCGCAGGATCTTTCACTCAATGGCCGGAGCTTCGTAGGCCTTGTCTCGCTAGTTCCTGGAGCTATCGACTCAGGCACAGGTACGCAGTCGGATGTGCGGTTCGCTGGATTATCGGACGAGGACAATACATGGCATCTGGATGGCGTCGACAACTCCGGTATTAACCACCAATACCAGAAGGTAGATCTTCACCTCCAGGTTTCTACCGAAGCCATCGCCGAGTTCCGGGCGAACGGTGTTGCATATAGCGCAGATCAGGGTGGTTCGGTCGGCGGTCAGATCGAAGTTGTTTCGAAGACCGGTGGCGCTCAGTTCCACGGCGCCGCGTGGGAGTTTATTCGAAACAATTATTTCGATGCCACGCCGTGGGGTGCGTCTGGCTTTCTTCCTGCTTTGCGACGGAATAACTTTGGAGCCAATCTGGGTGGCCCGATCCTGAAGAAGAAGCTGTTCTTCTTCGCCAACTATGAAGCCGTGCATGAGCTTCTCAATAAGCCCATCACCGGCACAGTCCCAAGCGCAAGCTATCGTGCTCAGGTGGCGGCACAGCAACCAGTACTCGCTCCCCTGATTAATGCATACCCGATCGGTCAAATTGCCATCAGCCCAATCAGCATGACATTCAATGGCACTGGCAAACAGAACACGCGCGAGGACTCGGGTTTGATCCGGGTCGATTACCACATGAATGACAGAATGAGCGCCTTCGTTCGTTTCAATACCGACCATTACACGCAGACGGCGCCGGACAGTCTTCCCCCTGCAATAGGGTTCAGCAACCTCAACACTCCTAACGCTACCATTGGAGTACAGAACACATTCACTCCGAAGTTCTTCAACGACTTCCGATACGGCTTCAATCGAGCGGAGTTCCTTCAGGGGCAAACCACACCATTCGCGTTTGGCCTGCAAATCTCACCGTTTACCAGCATCGGTAACCCCAGCGGTTCGATCCGTAACGACAACTCCTTTACGGCTATTGACGATGCGACTTTCCTTTTCGGCCGGCATACGATCAAGGCAGGAGTGACGGTACGGCGTGTCCAGGAGAACAAGGCATCACCGAGCAGTCCCGACAATACGCTGGAGTACACGAACACCTCGACGTTTCTTCAGAACCTCATCGACCAGGATACTTATAACGGCACAGTCCCTCTGACGGGACAACGCATGACGGAGTATTTTGGCTATATTCTGGATCAGTACAAGCTCAGCTCGACGTTGAACCTGAATGTGGGGCTGCGCTATGAATACTTCGGTGTTAACCACGAGGTACTTGGGCGCGGAATCAGTGCCGATCCGCTCAATTGCCCCAATGTGATATGCCCAAGCTCAATCGGTTGGTATAGTCCAAACCTGCTCGATCTTTCTCCCCGTATCAGTGCTGCCTGGTCGCCTGAGACGTTCCATGGCAAGACGGTATTCCGTACAGGATTTGGCATCTACTATGGCTTCGGACAGTTCGGCGGTTTGAGCGCTCCGATCTCCAACCTTACTTCCCAAAAATACACTCTGACACAGGCTCAGATACCGGGTCTTAGCTATCCGGTCATCCCAAGTCAGGCTGCGGCGAGCGGTAGCTCTAGTCCTTCTGGTGCCCCAATTAACCGCAGAGACACAGCAGTGGATGAATGGACTCTTTCCGTCCAGCAGGAGGTCGCCAGACAAATGATCTTCCAGATAGCCTACTTCGGAACGAGCGTGTCGCATGCCTTCTCCGATACAACACTGAACGGAATCAATCCTGTCACCGGAAAACGTCCCTTTGCAAATTACTCCACCATCGATTATCGGGGGACTTTCGACCATGCAAGCACGAACGGCTTTCAGACGAGCCTGCAACGGAATGTTGCACAGGACTTGTCCCTCTCGGCAAATTATGAGTGGTCGCATTCCATCGACAACGGTGGTATCGGTGGCGGCGAGGCTGACGCTCCACAAAATGTCGCTTGTCCTCGCTGCGAACGGGCCTCAAGCGATCAAGATATGCGTTCCTACTTTGCAGCCAGCAGCATCTGGCAGCTTCCGATAGGCAGAGGACGCAGGTTCTTGAACACTGATTCACGTATCGCCGACTTGTTCCTGGGCGGGTGGAAGTTGAGCGGCATAGCTTCCGCCAGAAGCGGTCTTCCCCTCAATATAACGCTTAGCCGCAGTACAGGCGCATTACCGGATGGCCTGAATAAGAACCAGCGACCCAACCTTGTCCCTGGCGTATCACTTTATCCAGCAAACAAATCTCCTCAGAATTGGTTGAACTATGCGGCCTTTACAGCTCCGGTGAGCGGTACTTGGGGCAACCTCGGGCGCAACGCGGTTCGTGGTCCTGGACATTGGCAAATCGATCCATCCCTCAGTAAGCGTTTCTCTGTTACGGAAAGAATAGGTACCACCTTCCGTGCTGAGGCTTTCAATGTCCTCAACCATGCCCAATACGGTAAACCTATTGTGAGTTGGGCCCCCGCCCTGATTACTCCTCCCTTTACCCCCAATCCTAATAACTTCGGGGTGATCACCTCGGCGTACAACACGAACACTGCTGGATCTGGAGGGCCACGCGATCTGCAATTCAGCCTAAAAGTCGATTTCTAGTTCAGCTTTGCCCAAAGAATGGGCGACACAGGATCATCTGTGTCGCCCATTCTTTTAATCGTCTGCATGTCATTTGCGCTGGAGGCTTCAACCCTCTCGACCGAATGAGTCACATTTCAAGTAATCGGTTTGATGGGGGAAGCTCAACCGATATCCATCGAAGCATAGCGTAGCTTCGATGGATATCACGGGTTGTGATGGGCGAAGATTCGACCTACTATGAGAGATCACAGGCTAGCTGGGCGGTATTATTTTGCACGGACCTTGAAAGAATCCTTGGCTTCCCATGTCGGTGCCTCTGCGTTGGCATCGGCCAATCGATACATCTTGGCTTCGAGCGTATCTCCGTTCAGGACGAACTCCACAAAGTGATAGTTGGGAAACCCCTTGTCCTGGTAGAGATCATCTGGTGCGCGTTCCACCTCGACTGGCGAAGCGGCTCCTCCACCGGATACTAAGAAGGTTACGCCCTTCTGCGTGAACCGCTCGTAGTTATGGATGTGTCCGGCGCTGACGATGATCTTGGCTTTGATCTGCGGAGCTAGAACCTCCAGATATTCACGCAGCGCAATCTCGTTGGGCCTTGGGTTATGGCTGACGTTGATCCTTGTCTGGAAGTCCGCGACCGGCGGATGATGCAGACTGATGAAGACAAAGCGCGTTGTCTTGGGCAGGCTCGTCAGCTGTGTATTGAGCCAGTTCAACTGATCGCTGCCCTTCAAGAGCGATGTGTCACTATCCAGCGCGATGGTATAGATTGCCTTTCCCAGCTCCACCGAATACCAGCGACGGTCGCGCATCTCCGGGAAGGCACTCCACCAGTGATCGAGAGCCTGTTGGGGATCACCATGGAACTCATGGTTGCCGAGCGCAGGATAGACGTGCAGGTGTTCGTTTCTCCAGGTCTCTGTCTCCGTTTTATACACAGCATAGTCATTCTCAACATCTCCGCTATAAGGAATATCCCCGTTCATCAGGATGGCGTCAGGATGTTCCTGTGCAATCTTCTGCACCAGAAGACGGCGAACCTTCGGGTTGGTCACCTTCGTATTCTCGGGATCAGTAAAGCGCTGGTCACCAAAGACAATGACCTTCGTGTGTATACCAACTTCTGCTTGCGGCACGCGAAAGCTTGGGCCTGGCCGGCTAATGAGAGAGGAGGTAGGAAGGTCCTCCGGACCCGGTCCCTTACGTTTTGTTTCTTTCTCCTGAGCATGAAGAGAGCTACAGGCGAGCAGGGCAAAAGGGACGATAAGGCGGCCAAACTGCATAAGAAAATCCTCCAGGATTCGTAGATCTAGCCCGCTTAGGCGGGGTTAGCGTGTGTAAATCTCTTTCGAGAGCGTTTTGTGCTGGTCGGTTGAGATCAGATAGGTATGAGCGCAGATGGTGCCTTCCATCGCGGCATAGAGCCGCTGGTTGGTCCTTCAAGATGGCTCCATCTTCTGCGGTAAGACTGATCTGATTAAAGAGATCGTTGCTTAGAAAAATCTTAAGGGAAGGCCTATGTAACAAACTCTTAATCGTCTAGACCGCAAAGCTTCACGATTGGTCATC
>Ga0137412_10005010_pt1 | contig 10588 bp, 10 predicted proteins | sample CZODoug2_1_16fun_FD_122160 | JGI IMG/M metagenome (GOLD analysis project Ga0137412, IMG submission 122160) | Vadose zone soil fungal communities from Angelo Coast Range Reserve, California, USA - CZODoug2_1_16fungal (Hybrid Assembly) | ecosystem: Environmental > Terrestrial > Soil > Vadose zone... | reverse complement strand
AAGAGGAGACCCGAATGTCCGAGCAGCCCGCGGCCCGCACCCGCTACCTCCGTTGCCCCTGTGGCGAGTCGATCGAGGCGGACAACGAGGACACCCTGGTGGAGCTGACCCAGGCGCACCTCAAGGCCAACCACCCGGGGCACGAGTACACCCGCGACCAGATCCTGTTCATGGCCACCTGAGCTGACCCGGGCCGCAGCGGGGTCGGCGAGGGCCGACGCCGGTACCGGAGTCTGTTGCACTCAACCGGTCTGGTGCTGTACCTGGTCGGCGTCACCCACAAGCTCGAGCTCGGAGCCGCCGGACTCGAGCGGCGGGCGCTCGGCTGGGTCGCGCTCGGCGGGTTCCTCCCGGCGCTGTGTCTCGGCGCGGCCCTGGGCGGCTGGCTGTTGCGCGCCGGGCCGGGGACCCGGGGGACCGCGCCGGCACCGGCCTTCGGCGGCGCGCGCCGCGATCGCCACCCTCGAGCGGGTCGATCGCGGCTACTACAGCGGGCTGGTCGGTTGGTCGGCCGAGGACGGGACGGCGAGTGGGTCGTGACGATCCGCAGCGCCGAGATCCGCGATCGGACGCTCCGGATGTTCGCCGGCGCGGGAGTGGTGGCCGGATCGGATCCCGAGGTGGAGCTCGCGGAGACGGGCGCCGAGCTTCGCACGATGCTCCACGCGCTCGGCACGACCGATGCGCTGTGAGTGATCTCCTTCTCCAGGACGAAAGGCTAGCCTTGCCTTAACTGTGGTCAGCGTCAATGCTTGGGCGCGCGGGACGATTGAAGGAGAGCGCGTCGATGAACGTCAGGGAAGCGGTCATCATTGCCGCGCACAGTATGCGAACGGCTCGGCTGCGGACCCTGCTCACCGCCATGGGCATCGTGCTCGGCGTCGCCGCGGTGATCGTCCTGGTCGGGCTGGGCGGCGGCATGCGGTCCGGTTTCAACGACAAGTTCGGGGCGCTCAGCACCTCCATCGTGGTCAGCAAGACCAACCAGGCCCAGCAGGGCGGCAACTCCGTCAAGAGCCTCACCGAGTCCGACATCACGGCGTTGACCCGCCCGGGCGCGGCGCCGCACATCGCGGCGGTGACCCCGCTCCGCAACGGCGCCGCCCTGATCAGTGTCGGCGACAAGGACTTCAAGGCGAGCGTCGCCGGTGCAACGTCGACCTATCTCCGGGTGCGCAACCGCTCGATCATGGCCGGTTCGATGTTCACCGACCAGGACAACCAGGACCGGGCCAGGGTCGTCGTGCTGGGAACGAAGGTCGTCCAGTACCTGTTCAACGGTGACGTCGTAGCCGCCCTCAACTCCAACGTTCGCATCGGCCGCCTCACGATGCGGGTCGTCGGTGTGCTGGCCCCGGGCGGGGACGACCTGGACGGGGTCGGCGTGATGCCGCTCGACTCCTCGCGCGCCCTGTTCGCCGGTGGTCAGAACCTCAACGGCATCGGCGTCCTCGCGACCGACGTCAACTCGGTGCCGGCGGCGACCCAGGAGGTCAACCAGATCCTGGATGCCCAGCACGGGATCACCGACCCCGGCCAGCGCGACTACAACACCACGGCGATGGTCGCGCAGCTGGACCAGATCAACAAGTTCGTCGACCTGCTGCTGTTGTTCACAGTCTCGGTGGCCGGTGTCGCGCTGTTCGTCGGCGCGCTCGGGATCGCCAACATCATGTTGGTCACGGTGACCGAGCGGACCAGTGAGATCGGCATCCGCAAGGCGATCGGCGCCCGTAGCGGCGCGATCATGAAGCAGTTCCTGGTCGAGTCCATGGCGGTCTCCGGCGTCGGCGGGGTCGGCGGCGTGGTGTTGGGCATCGTGCTCGTCCTGGCCGGCCGGCAGCTGGTGCCCAGGATCCAGCCCGATCTCGGGCTGCCTGAACTGTCCGTGACGGGAATCGCGGTCGCGTTCGGGGTCAGCCTGGTCATCGGCCTGCTCGCCGGCAGCTACCCGGCCCGGCGGGCGTCCCGGCTGCACCCCATCGACGCCCTCCGCTACTAAGAGCCTGTCCCGCTCGTCGCATCCCGTCACAGACAAGGTCCGGCAGGGAGTACAGCTATGCATTTCAGCGAGTCGCTGGTCATCGCGATCCGGAGCCTGCGGTCCGCTCGGCTGCGTACCACGCTGACCGCTCTGGGCGTCGTGGTCGGCGTCGCGGCGGTCATCTTCCTGGTGGCCCTGGGTAACGGGATGCGGGACGGCTTCAACAAGTCGTACGGCTCGCTCAACACCGCCATCGTCATCTCGAAGGCGAATGCCTCATCGCCCGGCGCCAACCCTTCGCGGAGCCTGACCGAGGACGACTCGGCGGCGTTGGCCGACAAGTCCCTGGCGCCGGACATCGACAGCGTGACCCCGCTGCGCAACGGCGTCGCGGTCACCCGGTACCGCGATCGGAACTTCCGCGGCAACATCTCCGGAACGACACCGGGGTTCCTGCTGGTGCGGAACCGGAAGATGGCCGCCGGCTCCATGTTCACCGATCAGGACAACAAGGACCGGCTCAAGGTCGCGGTCATCGGTCCGAAGGTGCTCAAGTACCTCTTCGACGGCGATGTCCGGAGGGCCATCGGCGCGGACGTCTTCATCGGCCGGCTCGGCATGAAGGTGATCGGGGTGACGGAGCCCGGCGGTGACGACCAGGACGCCTTCGTGCTGGTGCCGATCAACTCCTCGCGGGGACTGTTCGCCGGCTCCAACTGGCTCAACGGGATCGGTGTCATGGCGCCCAGCGTGGCCCAGGTGCCGAAAGCGATCGACCAGATCAACCGGATACTCGACCAGCGGCACGACATCAGCGACCCCGGCTTCCGGGACTACACCACCTCCGCGCTGCTCATCCAGATCAACGAGATCAACAAATACCTGAAACTGATCAACTGGGTGACTCTGGTCGTCGGCGGCCTCACCCTGGTGATCGGGACACTCGGGGTCGCCAACATCATGCTGGTCACGGTCAACAACCGGACCCAGGAGATCGGGATCCGCAAGGCGATCGGCGCCCGCCGGAGCGCGATCAGGGGACAGTTCATGATCGAGTCCGTGGTACTCGCCGGCCTGGGTGGGCTGGTGGGGACCGTTCTCGGCGTCGGCCTCGTCCTCGCCGGCGCCAAGGTGATACCCCATTTCTGGCCGGAGTTGGGCGCACCGGGTGTCTCGATCTACATCGTGCTGGGCGTTTTCGCTGTCAGCCTGGGTATCGGGCTGATCGCGGGTTCCTATCCCGCCATGCGGGCCGCCCGACTGCACCCCATCGAAGCCCTCCGGTACTAGGCGGTCGCCGAGGTGGTGGCTCAGCGGGCCGGGCGCGCACGCGGGTGGTCGCGCGCTCACAGGCGGCGGGCGGCCGCCGGTTACCGAGCTGCACACCAGGCAGGCATTTCCAGCGCTGAACCTGCACCGTGTGCAGCTCGGTAACAACAGGCGCGCACGCTCCGCCAGCTCCTCCGGACAACAGCGCGGTGCCCGCACTCCCGATCGGGAGTGCGGGCACCGCGCTGTGGTTACCGCTTGGGCCGGCCGGGTCAGCCGCCGCCGATGGTCCCGCTGGGCTGGGCGGGCGGCGCGTTGACCTGGGGAAGCTGGATCACCTGGCCTTCCCGCAGCCCGGACAGGACCTGCGTGCTGCCGTCGCCGACGATGCCCGGCTGGAACGGCGTGCGCACCGGGTTGCCGTCCGGCCCGGGCACGTTCACGAACGTCTGGCCACCGTCCTTGAGCACGGCCGCGTTCGGTACCAGCAGAACGTTGTCCACCGCCTGGGTGGCCACCGACACCTCGGCGGTCTGCCCGGCGTGCAGGCGGGGGTCGGACTCGGTGAGCAGGACCGTCGCGTAGTAGTTCGTCACGCCCGAGATGTTCACGCCGGTCGGTGCGACCGACAGCACCGTGCCATCGCGCTCGAGGTCCGGAACCGCGTCGAAGTTGACCTCGACCTTCTGGTTCGGGGACACCTTCGAGGCGTCGGACTCCTCGAACGGAACGACGACCTGGAACGTGTTCAGGTTGTTGAGCACGATGAACGCGCCACCACCGGGACGGGTCGCCGAGAGCCCGGACGCGGCGTTGCCGGCCGCGTCGCTGGAGGCCGCCGCACCGACGCCGGGAATTGCCGCGTCGCTGCCCGGGGACAGGGCGGTCGTCCCCGCTCCGGCGCCCAGATACTCGCCGACGGTACCGGTGATGGCCGAGACGGTGCCGCCGACCGGTGCCCGGAGGATGGTGTTGTTCACGTCGTTCTGGGCCAGTGCCACGGCGGCGCGGGCGGACTGCACCAGCGCGGCCTGCACGTCGATCGAGCCCGGCCGGTCGGACCTGGCGGTCCGCAGCCCGTTCCGGGCATTCACGAGCAGGGTGTTCGCGTTTGCCTTGGTCACGTCACCGTTTGCCTCGGCGATGTTCGAGTTGTGCTGGGCCGTCTTGTAAGCGGTCCTTGACGTGATGGCGGTGGTCCTGGCCGCCTTGTAGGTCGCCTCCTCCCCACCGGTACACGTCGGGAGCGGCATAGTAGAGCGGCAGGCGTCGTATGCGGCCCTTGCCTGACGGAAGGTCTTCAGGTCCTCCTCGTACTTGGTCCTGGCGACCTTTTCGTTGAAGTGCGCAAGTGAGACCTGCTCGTCGACGGCCTTCTTGGTCTTGTTGTAGAACCGTTCCGCCGCGTCCAGGGCGTCCTTGCCGTTCGGCACAGTGACGCCGGCGATCAGCCGGTCCAGCTGGGCCTGCTGCTGTGCCAGCAACGCTGACTGCTGGTTGAGGGTCTGCCGGAAGATGTAGTCGTCCTCGCGGGCGAGGATCTGGCCCGGCGTGACCGTGTCGCCCACCTTGATCATCAGCTCGACGAGCTTCGCCCCTTTTTGGAAGCCGATGTTCTGCGACGTCACGGGGGTGAGGGCACCCGAGGCTGCGACCTTCATGGCCACGGTGCCGCGCTCGACACGAGCCGTCGGGGGAGCGGTCGGCTCGGACCCGCATGCCGATGCCGCCGTGACTACCGCGAGGGCCAGGGACACCGCGCCGGCCCGGCACAATCGCGGGCCACCGCGTCTCGCAGTCCTAGTCATCAACTATGTACCTTTCATACCGGCTCCGCGGTAATCGGGGGTAACCGCGGAGAATGGGGGAGCGATTGTGCGATTTGGTTCGTGGGAATCGCTGAGCATTCGAGACCGGTACCGCCTGCTCGGGGTTGCGGGTGGGTACCGTTTGTCAGAGCGCCTTATTCATTCAGTTCGATCAGGGAACGATTCTCCGGGGCCCGGTCGCCGACGATCTTCCCGTCGCGCAAGGTGATGATCCGCTTGGCGAAATTGGCCACGTCGTTCTCGTGGGTGATCAGGATGACCGTGCGGCCGGTGTTGTTCAGCTCGACCAGCAGTTTCATGATTTCGAGCGTGGAGGCGCTGTCCAGGTTCCCGGTCGGTTCGTCCGCCAGGATCATCACCGGGTCGGTCACGATCGCCCGGGCGATCGCCACCCGCTGCTGCTGGCCGCCGGAGAGCTCACTGGGCAGGTGTTTCGCCCGGTTGGCCAGGCCGACCTTTTCCAGAGCGGCGTTGGCGTGTTCGCGCCGCGCGCTGATGCCGGCATAGACCATGGGGAGCTCGACGTTGCGCACCGCCGTGGTGCGGGGGATCAGGTTGAACGACTGGAACACGAACCCGATCTTCCGATTGCGGATCTCGGCCAGCTGGTTGTCGCTCAGGGTGCCGACGTCGACACCGTCCAGCCGGTAGGTGCCGTCGGTCGGGATGTCCAGGCAGCCCAGGACGTTCATCATGGTGCTCTTGCCGGACCCGGACGCACCCATGATCGCCACCAGGTCACCGGTGTCGATGGTGAGGCTCACGTCGTTCAGGGCGCGCAGCTCGGACTCGCCCATCTTGTAGATCTTGGTGACGCCCTCGAGCTGGATCATGGCGACACCCGGGCGTCGGGATGGCCTACCCGCGGGAATGCGGACACGGGACACCGATGACTGAGTAGGCCGAGACGCGGCAGACCGCTTCCGGTGAGCCGCGCCACAGCGGGCCATTCAGCATGGCTACCCCAAGTATTAGTCATTCCTGCTCCCCATTAGGCGAGGCTAACAGAATACCTAAGATGATCCTCAAGGTCCACGGCCCACAAACTCACGATCAAGGCGTTGTGTGCTATTGGGACTGATGGGACGAAGTGGCGATCACAAATAGTCATCGCAATCGCGGCGCCGCCACTCTTCTGGTGTGACAGAAGGGCACAGTTGAGTCTTCACTGGCCAATTTGATGGCAGACAGTGAACAGCAGCTGGTCTGGCCGGTGTGTCGCGCGGAGTTTTGCGCCGGTCAGGCGCTTTGGTTGGTCTGACTTTCATCCAGGGCCGACGATCGCGTCACCTGCGCGGGAACTCCGCTGTTGGTGGGAGCGGCATCCTCCGGGCACGCCCGGCGCAGCCAGGCGTCCTCGAGCCGTTCGGCCTGGTCGACGGTGAGGATGCTGGACGGGCACGAGACCCGCATGCCCAGATTCGCCGCGACGGGCAGCAGCTGTCGGCTCGTGGTGCCCAGCGCGCGGGCTACGTCGCGGACCTGCGCGAGCGGTTCGACCAGGCGGAGATAGCGTGACATGGTGACCTCATGTGGGGGAGCGAAGCGATCACCGACCGTGACTGACCGGTGATCGGCGGGGGATGTCGCAGCCATAGACCGTAGTGCCGTTGACCGGAAGTCTCGGTTTTGCGCGACATCTAGGGGCCAACGGTTCGGCTCCTGCGGTGAAGGGTGCGGTCCGGGGGTCACCGGAGCACGAGCCAGGCCATGACGGGCACCGAGATGACGCTGACGAGCGTCGAGAGAGCGATCGCGGCGGCCACCCGTTCGGCGTCGGCGCCGTAACGCTGCGCCATCACGTAGATGTTGCCGGCCGAGGGCAGCGCGGCGATCAGCACGCCGGCCTGGACCAGGACGTGTTCGACCGCCAGCAGCCGGTCCAGCACGCACCAGACGACTGCCGGGTACAGCGCGAGCTTTGCCGCTGTGATCCCGGACGCGGCGAGCATCGTCGCCCGGTCCAGGCGCTGGGCGGCCAGTGCGCCGCCGAGCGCGAACAGCGCGGTCGGGCCGGCCGCCCCGCCGAGGAAGCCGAGGAAGTGCCCGATCGGTTCGGGCAGCGACAGGCCCGCCGCCGCGATCGCCGCGCCCAGCACGATCGCGGCCACGATGGGATTCAGGACCGTGCCGCGCAGCACCAGCCGGCCGACGCTCGCGCCGTCGCGGCTCGAGGCGCTCATCAGCACGCCGCCCACCGACAGCAGAACCATGACCTCCGCCAGGATCGCCATGGCGAGCGGCCCCGCCGCCCGGTTGCCGAAGAACGCCAGCATCAGCGGTAACCCGAGGAAGCCGAGATTGCTGACGGCCGCCGTGGTGGCTCGCGCGCCCGCCGCGCCGAGTGGCTGGCCGGCGAACGCACGGGAGAGACCGAGGACGAGCGCGAAGACGAGGGCGCCGCTCCCGAGGTAGCCGGCGTAGAAGGTCGCGTCGAACGACTCCCTGATCGGTTGTCCGGCGATCAACAGCAGGACGAGGGCGGGCAGGCCGAAGCGGAAGGAGAACGCCCCGAGCGCATCGAGCGCATCCGGTTTCACGACACGGGTCCGTACCGCCGCCCAGCCAAGAGCGACAACCCCGAAGATCGGCAGGCTGAGCAGGACGAACCGGATCACCTGGCGGAGAGCGTGCGTTGCTCGATCGCGTGGATCACGGCCACCATGTCGGCGCCGTCGAGACCCAGCGCGCGCGTTTCGCCGTACAGCGCGAAACAGACGTCGAGCAGTGGTGAGGCGATCTGGGACTTCCGCGCGGCCGCCGCGATCAACCGGCTGACCTCGAGAACGTTCGAGATCGCACCCTCCACCGCGAAATCCTCCGCGACCAGCTTCGCGGCCTTGACCCGCGAGACACTGCTCGCCATCGGGCCGGCGTCCAGAACGGCCACGAACTGGTCGAGGTCCAGCCCTTGGCTGCCAGCGAAGTGTGTCGCCTCGGCGAGGCCGGTGACCATGGTGATCAGGAACAGGTTCACCGAGAGCTTCATGAGCAGCGCGTTCGGTACTGGTCCGCAGAACACCAAATCTCGGCACATCGGCTCGAGTACGCGGCGGACCGCCGCCACACTGGCCTGCTCGCCGGCGAGCATCGCCACCAACTGGCCAGCTTCAGCGGGCTTTAATGACCCGGAGACCGGAGCCTCGACGTAGCGGCCGCCGGCCGCCTGAATATCTGCTTCGAGCGTGCGCGAGTAGTCGGGAGACGTCGTTCCCATATGGACGATGGTGTGTCCATCGACGGTCGCGCCGAAAGTCGTCGTACCTCGGCCCAGTGTGGCGTCGATAGCGGCGCTGTCCGCGAGCATCAGAATCACCACGCTCTCCCGTTCGAACACCTCCGCCGGGCTTGCCACTACTGTGGCGCCCGCGGTGTGCAGCGCCTCGCTCTTCGCGGCGGTGCGGTTCCATACGACGAGGGGTATTCCCGCCCGGGCCAGATTGAGTGCCATGGGGTGCCCCATGACACCGAGACCAATGAAACCCACGCTCATGGCTGTCCCAGCTTTCATTGTGGGCAGTCGGGTCTGTGCCCTCTGCTCTGTATGCCGCCGCGTCCGGGCAGAGCGGGTGGCATCAGGGCGTGAAGCCTGCCGCTGCTTACCGCGCCGCGGCGACGCTAACCTCGCGCAACCGGCAACTGCAACGTAGTCAAAACCTATTGACCTAGGTCTTGCGCTCAGGTTTGTGTCCTGCGAGTCTGACGCCAGATCGGACTGTCTGGCAGCGAAGCGCCGCGGACTGACAACCTGTCGTAGCCCGATCCGCAACGCCTCCGGGCGCCCTGGCCCGCCGTTGGACGCGGCTATTGAACTTCTTGGAGTGTCACCCAGCTCGAACGCGGCGCGAAGCTATCTGCACCGTGGTCAACGCCTTCGCCCTACGCGACCGAAGCACCCCACGAGCGGACGGCGCACGCAAAGCCACCGTCAATGTCCTGCCCCACCAGGACGTGACCGTCGACTTCGACGCCGACAACCCCGGGCAGTGGCTGGTGCACTGTCACCCCGTCTACCACGAAGCTGTCGGCATGATGACCGTGGTGTCCTACTAGAGCTGAGCAGCACTACTGAGGTGACGCCAACGCTGGGTCCGTTGCTGTCTCCTGTTGGCGGTGCGCGGCACCCACTCCGGCGGTGTGTCCCGCGGCGGGGCTGGCACCCGACTCGCTCAGTGATCGACCGCAATAAGTCTTGAAATCAAACCTAGCTGATGGGAGTGTCCGCACCGAGATCACTGCGGACATCGGGAGGCACCCAATGAACCAGTCCTACACCGGGTCGAGGGTGGCCCGGTGACCGAGGTCGCACCGCGCCGGCCACTGCCCACGAAGCTCGCCGCGCACCCCTCCGTGCGCGCGGTGCTCGCCCGCCGGGAGCTCAAGGAGGAGCGGCCGGCGCCGGTGCTGGACGCCCGCTGGCTGCGTGAGCTGTGCCTGGCCGCCGGCGCCGACGACGCCGCCGCGGTGTCGCTGGAGCACCCCGACCTGGCCGGCGAGCGCCCGCACGCGCTGGCCGCGCTGCCCGGCACTCGCACGCTGGTCTCCCTGGTGGTCCGGATGAACCGGGACGACGTGCGCACGCCGGCGCGCAGCGTGGCCAACCAGGAGTTCCACCGGGCGGGGGAGATCATCAACGACGCCGCGCGCACGGTCGTGCGGGCCCTGGAGGACGCCGGCCACCGGGCACTCAACCCGTCGGCCACCTTCCCCATGGAGATGGACCGCTATCCGGGGCGGATCTGGGTGGTTGCGCACAAGACTGTCGCGGTGGCCGCCGGGCTGGGCGCGATGGGCATCCACCGCAACGTCATCCACCCGAAGTTCGGCAACTTCGTGCTGCTGGCCACCGTGCTGGTGGACTCTGAGGTCAGCGAGTACGGCACGGCGCTGGATTACAACCCATGCCTGGAGTGCAAGCTCTGCGTCGCGGCGTGCCCGGTCGGCGCGATCGGCAAGGCCGGCGAGTTCGACTTCATGGCCTGCGCGACGCACAACTACCGCGAGTTCATGGGCGGCTTCACCGAGTGGGTGGAGACCGTCGCCGACAGCGCCGACGGGGCGGAGTTCCGCGAGCGGGTGACCGACTCGGAGAACGCCTCCATGTGGCAGAGCCTCACGTTCAAACCGAACTACAAGGCCGCCTACTGCATGGCGGTCTGCCCGGCCGGCGAGGACGTGCTCGGCCCGTACCTGGACGACCGCAAGGAGTTCATGAACACGGTGCTCAAACCGCTGCAGGACAAGGTGGAGACGCTCTACGTGCTGCCCGGCTCGGCGGCCAAGGCGCACGCCGAGCGCCGGTATCCGCACAAACCGACCAAGCAGGTCACCGGCGGCCGTCCTCACTCCACCACTAGATAGCGCCATCCTGCCAGGCGCCAACATTTCCCCAACGTCGCAATTCGGCAGCGTCCCGAGTCACAAATCTCAGGAACAGGAATTCCTCATGCCCGAGAACACTGTGGATGACGCCAATGCGCCCGTCCGCACCGAGCGTCTCAGCCCC